>Ga0154020_10002438_pt1 | contig 22714 bp, 15 predicted proteins | sample Klosneuvirus_201_FD_109709 | JGI IMG/M metagenome (GOLD analysis project Ga0154020, IMG submission 109709) | Active sludge microbial communities from wastewater, Klosterneuburg, Austria - Klosneuvirus_20160825_MG | ecosystem: Engineered > WWTP > Aerobic digester > Activated sludge | place...
CGGCCAAGGGCTATGGAGAAACGATGCTGGTAAATAAGTGTGCCAACAAGGTACCATGTAGCGAGGAGGAGCATCAGGCCAACCGACGCACGGAGTTTAAAGTAACCCGCATGGGCAAGTAAGGAGCAAAAGATAGATCACACAAAATACAAAAGGCTGAAGCCGGGATCAGATAGTCCCGGCTTCAGCCTTTTTAGCATTCAAAAAATTTGTTTTATCCTTTTACGACTTTTGTCGAAACTTTTTTATTTTCAAAAATAAGATCCAGGGAATATTCTCCGCTGGCAAGATTTTCCTGATCACGGAAGATGTGTACATTTTTTCCCTGTGGTGCCTCGAAGGTCTTTGTCGTGATTATTTTGCCTTTAGAGTCGACAAGCTGAATCCAGACTCTTCCTGAATGTGGCAGGAAGTAAGATAAATCAAACGACTGTTGAAAGGGTAATGGTTTTACAGTTTCAATGGCGAGTCCTTTGTCGGTTTTAAATCTTACTGCGGACAGGGGGTGAGTAACAAATTTTCCATTCAAAAATGTTTGGCGCAAGCGGTAATAAACTACAGTAGATGTTTCAGTGACTTTATCAAGATAAGTGTACTCTCCCGTCTCAGAAAGATTTGGATTAGATTTTAACGTAGTAATTTTCGTAAAGTCAACTCCGTTCATGGATCTCTCGATGCTGAAGTAATCAATCTGATCATTCATCGTCGTAGACCAGTAGATTTTAACTTGCAAATCTTTAGGTTCTAACATAAAGTTCAATAAGGTTTCGGCAAACAAGGAGGCCGATCCTGTTGAACGAATTACCAGGTTGTCAAAAACAGGACGGTCAATGCCGCCACCGTTCATGTTTTTTCCAATAATAATATTTCCGGAGTTCTTCCAGTAGAGTGGGTTGTTAGGTTCGCCTTTATGACTCCAGACAATAACACTATTTACAAAAATTTCTCCTTTACCTGTCGATGGAGTATAAATAAATCGGTAGGTTCTGAAAGTAGGCTCTACAGGAATTTCATAATTGGTTTTTTCTTTCACTGCCACGAATGAATTCCGGCTATTTTCTACACGATAAGTTACAGTCAGGAAACCGTTTTCCATTCCAAAGTTAAATCCGGGACCTCGTGTGAAAAAATTCCCTGATTCTTCATTTCTTCTATAATCAATACTGATATCAATTCCCTCCTGATCAAATAGCGAGTTCCCGGGAATTTCAAGATTAATGTCATTTCCTTCAAGCCCTGGTGCTAATCCCTTTGTAGATGCCCGGCCGCCAAATGCAGTATGTGCCTTTTTGCTACAGCTAATTGCATCAGGTCCGAGTGTAGCTACTAAGGCAGATTCGTTCTCCCAGGTAAACTCGGTTATAATATCTCCGGAACTATTTAAATTATTCCCGCCATTTTCTGTTCCATAGCCTGTAGCCCTTGATTTACTCAGATTATCAAAATTAAAATAGACCAACAAGCCTAAGGTAAAGACAAATGAAAGTGAAAGTATCCCCGCTACCAACATGAGGCGCATGGACAATTTGTTTTTCAGTTTTACTCCCGGTTTAATTTTCCCTTTCATTATCTTGAATTTGTCGTGTTTATGTTTAACTCTCTTTATTTCTTGATTAGTTTCTTCGTTTCCATCTGTCCATTCCAGAGCAATTGAAGGATATATGTACCGGATGGTAAGTCTCCGACCTCTTGGAATTCAAGTTGATTTTTTCCTCTTTCTGCTTTCTCGGTTTTTGACCGCACTACTTTTCCTGAAGAATTTATCAGGACGGCCTTTACCTCTCCGACTTCCGCCAAAGTATATTCTGCTCTGAAAAAATGTTCGAATGGATTAGGAGAGACGTTATCGATTTGCAGGTTTTGACTTACTTGCTTGCCAAAGACGACAGATTTAATTTCTGAGTAAGTGAATTTACCGTCATAATCGGTCTGCTTCAGGCGATAGTATGATCTTCCCTGAATAGGATCACTATCGATATATGAATATTTTTTATATTCTGAACTGGTTCCGGCTCCTGTAACTTTCGTAAGTTGAATAAATGATATTCCATCTTCACTTCTTTCAATATTGAAATAGTCGTTGTTTATCTCTGAACTTGTCGCCCAGTCAAGTCTGACTTCAGTCTTGAATGGTTTAGCTTGAAATAGCGAGAGCTCAATGGGAAGGACAGCATTATTGGTTGCTAATATCCAATTGGAGAATTGACTGACGTTCGAAATGGTTACGCTTCCGATCCCTGAGAGGACTGCAAATCCATACCCTTTTGGTTGTGTCCATGATAATGTATTCCAACTGCGAAGCCCTAATGGACTTAGCCTGTTTGGCAAGGACAAGGTATTCTCTGCACTATTGAATTTTAAAGTCACGTCGGCAGTCATTCCTGTAGCGCTTACTTTCCACCATCTGTCAATGACTTCGTTTTCTGCATAGCCAAAGTTGATCAGGCTAAGAATTGTTGATAAAAGATTGGATGGAACAGGAGAATTGTCTGAATTTGGGGTGCCTTTTGTAGATATAGATACATCGTTTCCTATTCCCGTTAAAGGAGTGAATAGCACCGGGATATAAATTGTTGAACTGGTTCCGAATGGAAACTCGTGTAAACCTGAATTCATATTGTTCCAAACAATGCTTCCGTTATCGGATTCGCTCCTGACGAATCCTCCCGTTCTCTGTACTGCATTACTGTTCCCATTCTCAATCACCAATGATTGGCCATTCAAATCAATGCTGCCACTTTCCAGAATAAGTGATGTCCTGATATAAATTTGACTCTCTGTTATTATTGCTGAATTTTCGCCTTGAATTCTGATTTTAAGAATTCCATATTTATGATTGACTCCGGTAGTTATTGGATACGATGTACCGGTTAATGTTTGATTGGCTGTTCCGACGTATTCCACCACGCTATTTGGGTCAAGAGAATAATTCATGTTTCCTGTTGAACTTATTGACCCGGTATTTGAACTATTGTAAAGGCCGGAAGCGCTGGATATTTCTATCACTCCTCCGTTTTCAACTTGAATTCCTGAGTTAGTATACACCCCATCACTTTGTATTTGTCCGGCTTTTAATTGCAGCCTTCCAAGCGATCGTATACGCAGGTAGTCAGTCGCCGCAGTCGCATGCGAGCATACCTGAATGTTTCCGGAATTTATAACCAGAATATTATTTGCTTCAACATCTTGCTTTACCTGTTGCAATTGATGCCCGGAAGTTCTTGTGTAAGTTGTCGTTCCGTTTCTCAGAAATCGAATCAATCCAAAGGACTGTGAAGTTCCTGTGCCCGAATGGGTGATCTGTGCTGTTCCTGAAAGGGTATAAGCGGCTCCATAAATGAGTAATTCATGAGTGGCATTGCTATTATCTGAGTTGTCGTCAAATGAAAGCATGCCGCTGCTTTGGGTGAAATTCCCCTGTATGCTTAGTGTTATTTTGTCAGACGATACTTGTGCTGAGTTGCCGTGCATGTAAATCGTGCCGCCACTTTGGTTGTATTGGCCGCTGACAATCATTTGAACTACTCCGGTAGAAGATTTTATAGTAAGCATGCCCGTGGAGATACTCATCGTTCCTCCAACTGCAATTGTTCCAATTCCTGCGTTACGTGTAAGAAAAGTATTGCCACCGCTAATGGCGAGATTTCCTCCGATTTGCACATTAATATTATGCCCGGATGCACTGGAACCATAATTTATACTGAACACACCTCCGCTTACCTGGAGCGCACCTCCAATAACTATATTTTCAGTACCAAGAGAAGCAGAGCTGGTAAATTCAGCTGACACAGGACCGGAAAACACAAGGTTTCCACCAACAGTTAAATTAAATTTGGTATTATTTACGTTGGCTCCAATGGAAGAAAGTGATGTTCCTCTGAACTTGTCAGCGTTTCTGGTAAAATTAACATTCATGTTATTGGTGATATTCATCGTGCAGGTCCCACCTGCAGTATGACAAGCAGTTTGCCCCATGAATATTCCACCGGTAAGATTTAACGTGCCTATTGTGCAATCAAATACACCCGACGTGCTGGATGCAACGTTATAAATTATACGAGTGTCACCTGTACTTTGCGTATAGGTTCCGGTAACAGTGAATGTCGCATTCCCGTTTCCTGCACCTGTCACACCTGAGTTCATGATGACTTTCAGATTCCCAATATTGGTGAAATTTCCTACTGTCTTCAACGTTACATTTCCTGTCCCATCATTCAGTCCATATATTGTTCCGCCATTGTTGGTTATGTTTCCGGTATTCACAGAAAATGATCCCGGATGATTTCCATTGTGCCCATACAAAAATGAATTTACTGAAGTCAGGATTACATTGGATAAAGTTGTATTCGATATTGAACCTGATTTATCAAGGGTAATCCAGCCTTGATCGATGGTTAAGGTTCCAAGAATCTGATGTGTCTGGAATTGATTATTTTGGTCCCATTCAACGATTGCACTTGCTCCGCTTGGCGAATTCAAAGTCAAGTTGCCAAAGTCTCCCGTGACCAAGCTTCCCAATGCCGTTGAATAATTATGCCATCTTTTTATAATAAGAGTACTCGTTGGAGCGAAATTTTCTACACCACGAGTAAACAATGTTGCTTCAGTTGAATTATTAATTCCCGGATCCCAGATGAATGTCGAATTCGCCCCTAGAGTAAAGGCTAAGCCGGGTGATCCAAGTGTAATGCTTCCTCCGTTCATATTCAGATTCCCGTTAACTGTCAAATTTCCATTGATAGTTAAGCGTTTCCCCGGAGCAATGGTTAATATTGAATTTGCCGCAAGATTTAAATCTTTGACGGTTACATCTACATCAAGAACGATTGATTGTCCATTGATAAATGAAATGTCATCAGAGGTGATTGGTATCGTTGATCCTCCCCAAACCGATAGATCTGACCAGTTACCTGATGCACTCGCAATGCGTGGACCGGCATATACTGGACATGAGCCTAGTATCTGAAGAATCGTCAGCAACAAGAATGTTCTTAATATGTATGAAAAAAGTGGATGAAACATAGATCGATTCTCCTGAACTAATTTGTATTGCTGTATTATTTTACTGCAGGATTGTTTACCCTTTTAACCGGGCGAACATATATTACTTGTGATGATTTTGACCGACTATAATCCACTATAGGCGCAGGGATGTTTTTGTCATTTATAAGTTCCTGATCTTTCACGACTACGATCTCAGGTTTTTGAAGGTTCTTCGCTTCAAGGCTGGCTGGCTTATTGAGATACATAAACGCAATTATACCTGCAGTCGTCGTGGATAGAAATAGAAATCCTATCAAAATGATTCGTCTTTGAGTCAGTTTTTGCTTTTGTCTCGTTCTTGATTTCATGCGATTTTGCTGTATGATGGTTTTCACGGAATTTTAGTGAATTATTATACGGGGAATTGAAAAAAACGCACGTTCACAGCTGTTACAATAGTTACATATGTAAGGAGCCGACACATTTTGCATGAGCTGATCATGTTATATAGCAGATTCATTGGTTTACCGGTAGTTTTGAAAAGAAAAATCTTTCAGTTAGCTAAAATTCATGTGTAAGATTTTTCATATAATGAATTTTAGGCCCTTCTTTTTGGAACGGACAAAAAAAAACCTTCGGTGATTACCGAAGGTTAAATTGTGTTTTTTATTATTTTAAGTATTTGGAAATACCAGGTCTTCAGGAGAAATTTCATTGTCATCCGACATGATTGCAGCTCTCTCAATCACTGCTTTTAATTCACGGACATTTCCTGGCCACTTATATTCCATAAGAAATTTAGCCGCATCTTTTGATAAAGTAATCACAGGCATTTTATTTTCCTTGCAGAAATCGCTCAGAAATGTTTTGGATAATAAGATCACGTCATCTCCACGCTCATACAAGGGTGGGAGGTGTATAAGAAAGCCTTGTAGGCGATAGAACAGATCTTCACGAAATCTACCCGCTCTCACTTCTTCGGCAAGGTTTCTGTTTGTGGCTGCAAGAACCCTTACGTCAAGTTTAATGGATTTATTGGAACCTATTCGGGTTACTTCTTTTTCTTGTAGAACACGAAGTAGTTTGGTTTGCATCATCAAATCCATTTCACCAATCTCATCAAGAAATATAGTGCCTTCATTTGCTTCTTCAAACTTTCCGATTCTTCTGTCTCGTGCATCGGTGAAAGCTCCTTTTTCATGTCCGAATAATTCGCTTTCAATCAGGTCTTCCGGGATTGCAGCCATGTTTACTGTAACGAATGGCTTTTTGGCTCTTGGAGAATTGTAGTGTATCGAACGAGCTACCAGTTCTTTTCCTGTACCGCTTTGTCCGGTCACAAGTACCATGATATTGCTCTTCTCAACTTTCTGGATAAGCTTTAAAACGCGCAAGACAGCGCCGCTTGTTCCAAGAATGGAAGTGTATTTATTCCTGTCGATTATCTGTTCTTTCAAAGAATCATTCTCCTGACGTAAATAAACGCTCTTGCAAAGGTTTTTTACTGAGTTTTCAAGGTTGATGAGTGCATTGTCATTTTTAATAATATAATCAGATGCACCTTTACGATATGTGTCAATGACTACGTCCAGTTTTTCCTGACCAGAAACCATGATACAATGGATGTCATTGTTATAGTTCTTTATTTTCTCAAGAAGTTCAAGGCCATTCATGCCCGGTAAGAGGTAGTCGATTGAAACGATATCAGGATTTAAATGCAGGTTGGAGAGGCATTCTTCCGGTGTCGTGAAGTGTGTTACATCAAGATTGTCAATTTTTTCCAACGTCTTTTTAATAAGATTACCGAGGAATTGATCATCTTCGACCACAAAGATCTTAGTAGTTGCCATGGTTTTTTAACAGTGTTTTGTGAATGTTTTAGTGTTTTCCGGTCAATTTTGTTGCAGTAAAACCTCATTATTAATCTACTTTTAGAGGCCAAATCTTACAGTTTAAAATATCATGAAAAGCCGCCTAATTTTAGCAGTTATTGTCATTATTCTGGCGACACCCTTGTGGATGAGGATTTCGTGGGAATTTAGTCCCGTGAAATCGCTGAATTTGCTCATTGTCGATAAGACAGTACTGAATTCTAACAGCTTTAAACATCGATCCGTCAACTGGATCCTTGACCATGAGAAGTACAGCAAACCGGATGGTAAGTTTTACGATATCAATAAGGATTATTATGGTTTTTTTCCGGGTGAAAACGAAAAATACAGCATCGAGGATCTTGAAAAAATGAATGAACCTGAGGTTGATAGTGTAGCTAACACCTATGATATGGCTTATTTCACTGACACGTATGGTGTTCTCGGAAATGAATGGTATAAACACAGGGATGTCAACGAAATTTCAGAGAGTATATATGGAGGCATGTCTGAGAAAGATATTCTACTGATGACCAAAATGAAGGAGAAAAAGAAGCCTATTTTGGCTGAATTTAATTGCATTGGCTTTCCAACTCCTTATGATGTCAGAAAGAATTTTGAAAAATTATTTTCAGTCCAATGGACCGGTTGGATTACGCGATACATAGCATCGTTGGACACTGTCAATAATCCTGATTTGCCTAAATGGGTGATTCGCTCATATAAAAAGCAACATTTTGGAAGATGGAATTTTAAAAAGGCAGGCCTGATTTTCGTTCATGAAGATGGAGAGGTAGTAATACTTGAGGCCGGGAAGGATCTGATTAATCCTGTACCCAATATTTACACTGAAAAAAAGTACCAAACACAATATGAAGTGCCATCTGTACAGATTTATCCCTATTGGATGGATATCATGGTAAATCTGAGTGACAGTAATGAAGTAGTGTCAAAATATGTTCTTGGCACAACGAAAGAAGGTTCCGAAATCCTTGCTCAGCACCGGATACCGAAAATATTCCCGGCCATCATTCATAGAAGTATTGATTATAAATTCTATTATTTCTGTGGAGATTTTGCAGACAATCCAACGAAGTTCAGATTTGCAAAACTGGATGGTATCAGCGGTTTGAAATTTCTCATGTATAATGCTGTGGATGTTACCGACAGGAACAGGTTTTTCTGGGAATTTTATTTGCCCATGATGCAGAATATTTTTAAGGATACCTATCGCGCCACAGCCCGGCGAAAAATTATATTGATCTGAGAATTTCGTTTTATTTTTAGAAATCCTGAATTGTTGTCAGTAGAATTAATCTGATTTATAAATTAATAGTCTCAATCATTTAGTTCGTCAATTGGGCTCGATTTTTTTTCCGTCAATAGGTTGACACAATGCTTAATTTTTCATCAAGGATAAATTGAGAAGAGGTTTGTAAATTGTATAGGCATGTGTGAAAAGGCAATCTTGAATAAGATGGCTAAACCTATAAATTAATCCTTCTTAACCTGAGAGGCAAATCCTCGTCTTTTCATTTCTCCCCAGTTTTTGACTCCTGTAAGCAGGTCGAGGTTTCCTCGAATTGCATAATATACAGTCAAGGGATGAATAAGAATAGGTTCAATAAATGCAGTACCTAACAGCCGGAATATATCTCTTTTCTTTTTGTATTGATGGAAGGATAGCTCTTCAAATAATATGGCAGCCGTTGAATATAGTATTGCAAAAGAGTATATAAGGATGAATAAGGTGATAAACAAATCTACGTTCAGAATCCCTAAAAAAGCCATCATTACAAGGTAGAGAAAGGCTGTAGTTTCAACAATAGGGGCGAGCCATTCGAAGAGAAACCAAAAAGGCATACTGACCATTCCAAGGAATTTATACTTGGGATTAAATAGCAACTTTCTATGTATCCAAAGTGTTTCTGCTGTTCCCCGTGTCCAACGATTTCTTTGTTTACCCAAAATTTTCAGACTGTCAGGTGCTTCTGTCCAGCAGAGGGGGTCAGGTAAGTAAACTACTTTGTACTTTGTTTTTGACTCTTCCATATAGCGTCTCATACGGATCACCAATTCCATATCTTCTCCAACCGTTTCATGATTATAGCCACCTGAAGCAATGGCAATTTTTTTATCGAACATTCCAAAAGCTCCAGAGATCAAGATCAATCCATTCAAACGGCTCCAGGCCATTCGTCCTAATAGAAATGCTCTGATATATTCAAGTACTTGGATGCGTGGTATCAGGGCTGTTGGGAGGTTCACCTTAATGATTTTCCCGTCTTTTACTTCACAGGAATTAGCTATACGAACCACTCCTCCGACTGCAATGACTTTCTCCGAATCTACTTCTTCCATAAATGGCTTCACCATTTTCAACAGTGATTCATATTCGAGAATACAATCAACATCAATGGCTGCAAAGATTCCGTATTTAGAAACATTAATCCCGGCATTCAATGCATCAGCTTTTCCTCCGTTGACCTTATCTACAACTGTAAGCCGGCTCATCGAAGGGATACGTGATTTGTAAACAGCTCTGATTTCTTTGCAATGCAGTTTTAATTCGAATGCTACAGGGGCAGCTTCGAGATCATAGGCATCTATCATCAGCTGAAGCGTATTGTCCTTGCTTCCGTCATTGACGATGATAACTTCAAAATTTACATAGTGTATGTTTAGCAGCGACCGTGCATTTTCAACGATGGTTTTAGATTCATTATATGCCGGAGCAATAATGGAAATAGGAGGGGTAGAAGGAGAGGTGAGTAGGTCACGATAGTCGATAAAACTATTTCGCCTCATGTAATTAATGATATCCAAAGCTGAATAGGCAGACAGCAACAAATAGGTGCCAAATAACATGGCACTGTAGATCAAAATAAAGTGATCGGCAAATTTTGTAAAGTAGTAGAAAAATAAACCCATAATATGCCTATAAACGCTTGTCCTGAGCGTGCTGTACGATTAATTGAAGTTGTGGATTGCTGCTTTCAAGCAAATGATCAAGACGCTGCTTGGCGCTCTCAGCTGTCGCCAGAAATGTTTTGACTGCCTGAATGGAGATGGAATAATTTTTAACCGGCTGCCGGAGAATTTTTTCCATTAATCCTGCCGCACTCTCTTTCCCTACAGCTTCCAGCGTTTTTACAATCTCATATTGTACGTCTTCAGACTCGAGTGGGTACATATTGATGAGCTTGTCTTCGGAAGCATATGCATTTAATTCGCGTAAGGCTTTTATCACCGCCATTCGGACCTTCTCGTCTTCATTATCCAGCATGTGAATAAGAACACCCTTAGAATCCTGTTGGCGAAATGCTCCGATCATCAGAATGCAAAATTGAACCACGGATTTATTAGGAGAATTTAACCATGAGCTGAAATCAGGAATCATTTGTTCAGGCATCTTGCTTAGCATCCCATAGATATTTGCCTGATCCCAGGCAGATAAAGGCTCTTTAATTCTCGAAAGGAATGACAAAGGTTCTTCAGCACTGAGTTTCATGATAGAAATTCTTGCCTCCATACGAAGAATGTCATTTTTGTGATTGAGGAATTCGGCCAAATTAATTACCGATTCTTTTACGTTCATCAGGGCAAGTTCCCGCATTCCTTTGGCTGCAATGTACCAGCGTCGGTTTTTTGTCTTTTCAAGTGAGTCATGATGCAGTCCCAGTTTGACAAACAATAATTCCAAGCGGGAGGCAGTTTCTCCGGTAAAATTTTCATGAAGATGAATTATTTCATCGCTAATGATTGATCGATGATATTTTTTACTCAGGTCTTCTTCATTAAATTTTTTGTGCAGCTCAGGATCGAGAAGTAGGCTGTCGTCCTCAAAAAGCAATTGCGTGAGAAGAGGTTTGTATCGTTCCCGAAGACTTTTTCGCTTCCCAAGAAGTTTTGTTTTGTAAATCCTGCTTCCAAGAATTACGTTTAGCAGCAGGAAAATAAAAATAAGAAACAAAACGGTTACTCCAATCAGGAAGCGAATATGAACCGGAAAGCTATATAAGGTCCGGCTGAATTCATCAACGGTGTATTGAATGTTGTACCAATCAATTTGTAATATCTTGTTCACGTAGCTTAGGGTAATTCGAATCGGGATTTGACTAATCTGTTCCCTCGATAGGGGGAAGTATATTCTTTGGATGTGCTTTTAATTCAACATCCTTTCCAGTGCTTCAAGTTGAGTTTCAATATGTCTTCGACGATCAGCAAGAAATGCTTTTAAACCGGGGATGAAATTTCCCGGATCCAAAGGATCGCCAATCGTACTGTTGATATTCGTATCGAAGTCTGTATTAGAATACATTTTGTTACTGTCAGCATAAACGGCAACTCGAATTCGCAAAGAAAGGCTGTCTATCAAATGATTCATTCTTTCCGGTTCGAAGTCATGGTTGTAAAGTTCTTTTAATATCCTCAGGTAATGCCTTTGAATAATTAGATTCGAACCAATGGTTCGTTCAAGAAGAGGTCTTGCATCGCTATAAGGAGTAGAGTCAGGTATCATTACACTCATTCTGGTAAGTTGAGGGTAATTCATTATCGGATTCCAGGCTGCAAAAGAATAGTTTCCATCCAGAGAAATCCACTGCCATTTTCCTGAAGTACTGTCGTGATAGATGAAGAAGTTATGGGGATAAAACATATTGTATGCATCAATATTGCCAATGAGATTGTTGATTGCCCATGCTCTCAGGCATGCATCAAGATTTAATACCTTGTTAATCCTTTGTGCATATTCTTCCTCACTTAAAATTGTATCATTTATAATCTTGATAAACCGGACAAGGTCACCCCAGTCGTTTTTTTCCTCATTGTTTTTTAATCCATAACGCATATAATATTTGGACTGATCATTCCCTAAATAGACAAAATTGGCAACCGGGTCTCCCTGAAATAAATTCCCTTTCTTTTCATTAAACCTCGTTTGGAGAAAAATATTGTCAATGTTTTCATTTGCTTGATATAGCCCCCAATATTTATCGTTCAAATAAACTTTTGCAAAAGTCGCTCGTGGTGCGGGCAGACCATGCTTGTTCATCATGTCAAGGTAAATCTTCTCCCTGATCATGGTTGGGTCCTTAAAATTGTTTGTCAGGTTCAAATCCTCAAGCCCGAAGAAATCCTGCTTCTTGATGAATTTATCAAATTTTATCCGAAACGGTTTTTTCTTGCCTGGATAAAAATCATAGGATGACTCTCCTTTAAATCGTACACCACATGAAAAAAAACTCTTCCCATCAATAATGACCGTTGCCTGCATATATTGTGCAAGGTCAAGGGAGTCCTGAATATTTTTATAGTAGGTGAGGGAGTCCCAGTAATTACATTGTGTAAAGTATATTTTTATAGTATGGATGGAGTCTTTTTCAAAAAAGGCTTTCCCGTAATCTTTACCGGATGATTTTACTTTAACTGCATTTGTAGTTTCTTGTGCAGCAGCATGCATGCAAATGAGCATGAACAATAATACGAATCCAGAATATTTTGACCTTAGTTTCATTCTTTGTTGTTAAAATACTGTTTTCATTTGAACTCCGATGCTAACTCGGTTCAAATAACCTGAATTTAATTCTTCCTGGCCCACTGAAATCTCTCCTTTGGCAAGCCAACGTCCAAAAGTCCGGCGTTGGTATTCTATTCCCGCTTGCACTGAATTAAGTCGGGGAGTATCCGCATCCGATAGTTTTCTCTCATCGGGAGATTGACCTTTTCCAAGTCTGACTCCTAAATAGTTGTCAGCATCTGAAAAATAATTTCTTATGTTCAAAATATAGGTCTGTGATGTCTTTTGTAGAAATCTTTCAGTGCCGATCGAGACCTTTGGAGTAAGGTAGGTTCTGAATGAAAACCAATAATTTCTGTAATACTTGCCAAGGCTGGCGGTGTATATTGAAGTTCCCGGAGGCGAGAAGCGAAGATAGCGATAACCCAGTGATAGTTCGAAGCTGGCAGGGAGCTTTTGAAAACTTTCTAAGGAAGCACGGAAATCGGGAAAAATTCTGGAGTCGCTATAACCCAGGTTGACATAAAAATAATTTGATTTGATTATGCGTAGATATCCGTCAGCCTCTGCTTGCACACCTTTTTTGTCAAACTTTTCAGCATAACTAGCCCGATAAATTATTGATCCGAATGTGAAGCTTCTCCCTACTTCAATAGCCGCAAGCTTATGCGGATCTCTGGTGTCAAAATAGTCATTGCTGTATGAAATTGAAAAACGATTGCTGAGCCTTGAGTCACTCATGGAGTTGAGCATATCAATGGCTTCTTTGTTTCCGGGATTAAGATCAAGTGCTCTTCTCAGCGATAGGGCAGCAGCTTCTTTATCATCCTGCCGTAAAAGAATTTTAGCTTTTTTTACCATCAATGCTTCAGAGGTGGGATAATATCCCATTGCCAGTTTCAGGTAATTGGAAGCCACGTCAAGATTATTCGTCCAATACTCCACATCAATTAAGGCAGATAAAGCTTCAAAATCATTTTCTTTTTCAATCAACACACGGCTGAATTCTGTCCTTGCAGCATCGTAGGCATATTCCCATGAATAAGTTCTTCCGATATAAGTTCTGACATCATAATACGATGGCTTCTTCTCAAGAATTTTATAACAGATCTTTCGGGCGAAATTGTAGTTCTTCTGATTCCCAATATCTCTCGCCCGTTTAAATAACCTGTCAAAATCTGTAGTATCGGTGACAATAATAACTGTGTCCGATTTCTGGGTGGTCTGAGCCTTTGCGTGGAAAGAACCGACCAGTATCCAGCACAGAATTAAGAGCCTGAGGGGTTTGTTTGAAAATATGGAAAGGTGATGAACCAGCACTGTTTTAAGCATAAAAATCACGTCAAAGATAACAATCCCTTAGAGGGTGGGAAGGCTTCCGGAAGGCGATCTGGAAATGTACAGGAAAAGTATACGATTATTTGCCTGAATGGTTTGAAAATCAAGCTGATTTCATGAGGATTTTTTTTACTCTTACCGATAGTTCATTAGGGCTAAAAGGCTTGGTGATAAAATCGTCTGCTCCCAGTTGAAATGCTTCTAAGACGGTTTTTTCAAGACCAATGGAGGAGACTATAATAATTGGTGTCTCAAGACCCATTTCCTTTCTGACCTGATGAACAATTTCAAGTCCTGTAAGATAGGGCATCATGATATCCGTAATGATTATATCCGGCTTGATTGATTTGACCTTCTCAAGTGCTTCTTTCCCGTCGCTTGCAAGGTGTACCTCGTAACCTTCTTTTTGCAACTTGAATTCCACCATTTTAAGGACCATCTCATCGTCCTCACAAATTAATACTTTCATAATTGAAACAAATGTATCCATGGCCAAGATACGATTTTAAGTTCAATACGGTGGACTGAGAAAATTTAAATATTGACTTATTCAGTCTATATGTGAATAAAAAAATCCGGATTTGAAGAGCCGGATATTTTTATATTTAATTTTTATTCCGGTTCTAAAAAGTACCGGTGTGACATCCCATAGAGGAGATTGACTCAGTTATTTCATGCTGATCAATTCTTGTTCAAGCTGGGAAAAAGCACTTTCGCAAGCATAGCTTACTTCAGTCATGAGTTCATCTACCTTTTCCGGATTATTAGCTTCCTCACTTAGTTTTTCAATTTCGGCAAGAGTTTTTTGTGTCCCGGGAAGGCCTATATAGGCAAAAGAAGGTTTTATTCGATGTGCAATTTGTCTCAGACTATCCCAGTTTTTTTCCTGATAGCTGGTTTTCATCTCGGCCAATGCTTCCGGTGTTTTGTTTAGAAACATTTCAATCATTTCGATGATAAATTCATCGTTTCCATCGGCGATCTGTTTGAGATAGTTCAGATTAATTTTATGCTCACTTTGAGGCCCGGGAACAAGCTTTTGTGATGGGTTTTCAATTATCAGGTGAGGGCTATGCGGATCCGTTTTATCATGGGAAGCCAGCTCCGGTTTTATGGCCGGTTCCACCGTTGCATTCGAAATCCTGAGCTTTGGTCCCGCTTCACTTTTTGTTAAGGTCGCTGCAATTGGAATGGACTTTGATGATGCTCTCTGAGTGAGTTTTATTATTTTATTTTTTAACTCGATTGGATTAAAGGGCTTGCTGATGTAATCACTCATGCCTGCATCATAGCACTTCTGTTTTTCCTGAGAGGTGGCATGAGCTGTCATAGCAATGACAGGGATATTCCTGATTTGCTCTGAAAGCTCAGACCTGATTTTTCTGCATGCAGTATGCCCGTCCATTTCAGGCATCTGAATATCCATAAGTACAAGATCAAATTTCTCTGATTGGAGTTTCTCCAATGCAATTCTTCCATTGTCGGCACAAATAAGCTCGGTGTTCCAGTCAGCAAATAGTTTTTTAATGACCATTTGATTGATTGGATTGTCTTCTGCAGCAAGAATCCTAAGGTGTGAGGTGGATATATCATGATCCACAATCAATTCATCCTGCAGATCAGCTTCAGTAGCTATTTTGAAGCTCAAGTGAAAGAAGAATGTAGTGCCGGTGCCGACCTGACTTCGAACCCCGATCGTTCCTCCCTGAAGCTCTATCATGTTTTTTACAATCGTTAAGCCCAGTCCTGTACCACCAAATTTTCGAGTGGTATCGCTGCTTGCCTGGGTAAAACTTTCAAAAATATTCGCAAGACTCGATTCGGGAATTCCTATTCCACTGTCCTTCACTTCAAAATCTAAGGTGACATTTTCCTCACGCTGACTTCGTAATTTTATTGTAATGGAAACGTCACCTTTTTCTGTGAATTTAATGGCGTTACTAATCAAATTATTTAGAATCTGACTCAGCCTTGTTGGATCTCCACAGATGTGCTTCGGAATGTTTTTATCTATACTGGATTTCATCGTAATCGATCGTTCATCCGCCTTTGCTTTGAACAATTCGACTGCATGTCCGACTATTTCAGGGAGTTTGAATGCAACATTCTCAAAGCTCATTTTACCTGCTTCAATTTTAGAGAAATCCAAAATGTCGTTGATGATCACAAGCAAATTGTCGGAACAAGTCTTAATCGAAGTGAGATAGCGGTATTGCTCATCATCCAGTTTGCTTTCGAGTAAAATTCGTGTAAGTCCGATGATACCATTCATCGGAGTCCGTATTTCATGGCTCATATTGGCAAGAAATTGTTCTTTTATTTTTGCCGTTTCTTCCGCCAGTCGTTTGGCGGCTTTTAGTTCTTCCTCCGCTCGCTTATGATCAGTAATATCTGAAGCAACACCGATCACACCGATTGCCTTATTACTTTCATTCAGTGTTGCAGTGTAGAAAATCTCGAAAAATTTTCCTGCAATCTCGACTACTATGGTAACTTCCTCCCCGCTCATGGCCCTGTGAAAATCATCCATGGTTAGGGGGAGCATAGGCGCTGCATCAAGCGTCAGTCCAATGAATTCGTTTTTATTTATTCCCAAATCTGACAGACCCTTTCCTTCGAAGAGGGTGAAAACTGCATTTTCATCAAGAGAAAACAGAATGATGGGGGAGTTGGCAACAACAGTTTGTAAACGTCTTTGTGTGTCAACAAGCTGTGCTTGCAGAATTTCTCGTTCTTTATTCGTCTTTTTAAGATTCACCATATAACGAACGCTCTGCGCTATTCCTTCCGGTGAGAGTAGAACCTTTGGTATATAGTCGTTGGCTCCGTTACGCATAGCCTGTACAGCAAGCTTTTCATCACCCTGACTTGTCACGATGATAATTGGCGAGGTGTTTTCTGCAGCACGGATTGCTTTCAAAAGCTCCAGACCTGTCCCCCCGGGTAAATTGTAATCCAGAAAGATACAATCATATTCCTTTTTAGCAGCAGCCGCCAGGCCTGATTCGTGGTCAACAGCAACACTAAGTTCATGTTGAATGCCTGAGGCATTCAACGCTCGTTTCATGATCATCCGATCAAGATCATCATCTTCAACTACTAAAATTTGCAAAACCTGTTCAGTCATCTCCGTAATTTTAATGCATCCTCATTTTAAGAGGCACATACTTATGCATTATGTTTTTACAGAATGAATCAGGGATTAGTTAATAAAAAGGAGCTCTAACCTTACAGTTTTCGCTGAGCTTCAAATATTTCGCTTCTGATCAGATCCGAATTGAATCGAAAGAAAGAATTCTACTCATTTTTGCATGAAAAAGAAATCAATCAGATTGTAAAATTCCGGTATTGTGTAGCTGGATTTTCCTTCCATGTAATCATCGATGGCATTGGATATTTCTTTAGGTGAAATGTATTCATTGCCATCGACATCCAGCGCACGATAAAGTGCCGGTATTTTATCCCTGAATGGTTTTTCTTCGTTTAATTTGTCGAGTTGTTCTTGCTCTAGGCCCGGCTTTCTTTGAATTAATCTGTCATAGCTCTGGATGTATTCCACTAATGCCGGAATTGCTGCAAGAGAATCCGTCCGAAACTTATCTTCAATCATTTCTTCAGTGATAGTCACACCATCAACAGTGACTACGGCATTCGGAGCAGAATTCAATTCAAGATCCCTGTAGTCCGGAATACCGTCATCATCCTTGTCGAGAGGCTTTCCAAATTTATCCACTTCTTTACTTGCCGGAGTCGCAGAAGAGTCGTCCTTGATGTCAGGGATACCATCCATATCAGCATCTTCATTTGCCAGTGCATTGAAGTCGATATCGCGAACCTCAGCTTTATCCGGTCTGTAACCTTTTTTTGTCCTGCTTCCCGGATTAGAACTAAGGTCATAACGCAACGCAACGGAGCTGAAAATAATCTTATCGTTTTTGGAATTACCCTTTCGTTCTCCACTTCCTGCTTTTGAAACACCATCAATAAGATCTGAGCCCACTAAATGCCAAACACTGCTCAGGTGCATGGAAACTCTGGGGGATATAATAAAACGAACTCCGGCCCCAACTGGAAATGACAAAGCACTTTGGTTGTATTTTCCAAATCCATCCAGATTTGCATCCCGCATGTCAGTCTCATAGGTGTAATCGCGATGCAGCTTGATCGCCCTGTAGGCTGCTGTATCAGATTGTGCGATATCACGGACAGTTCCGTCGCTCCAATATTGATATGTTTGTCCGCTTGCATCCTTAAGATCAGCAAAAGTGTGGAATATTACATATTCAATTCCTACAGTTACATACGGAACCAAGGTCTGGTCAGATCTTTTTCGATTGAGCAAGTCGTAGCGTAGCATAATCCCTTCTGTCACCAAAGAAGCTTTAAAGTTTAACGACTTGTTGCGATCAGTCTCTTCTCCGAAAACTTTTCCTGAAAGAAGGAATGCTGCAAAGGATAGTCGGGATTTAGTCTGAAGTTGAAGCTCAATTTGAAAACCGGGTTTGCTGAGAAAAGGTTGGTTGAGTTTTGAATAACCTATATCACCCAGAAAGTGAAATACTCCGGGTGCAATACTTACAATGGGTAATTTATTTCTAAGCCCATTCTCCTTAGTGCTTTCCTGAGCAGTAGTGTTAGAGCTGATTAGGCCAAGAAAAAGGAGGGTGATCAATTTCAAAAACGAAGGAATATTTTTATGTATCACGATGAATGGACTTTTGAATTTGGCAGTTTGTTCCAAATTTTTTTTTTGAAGTGATAGATTTGGCTTAGAAAGTGGTCTTATTGATTGGTGGCCTTAGCAGCTGATGCTTCTTTCAGGCTGATTCTTTGCCCATCTTGATAAGCAACCACAAAGGCGTCTGAGACTTTTTCCCGTGTTTTTCTTTTGTAAAGGTTTGCTGATTTGAAATTATCAAAAGTTCCGATTAAATATTTTTTCCAACCTTCATGATAAGTCAGGCTTACCTCTTCGTCAACTTTGTAGTATTTTTTGAACCAGTTATTATTCCTGGCAGGGCTTTTCATCGTCGCTGCAATCTGCACCTGATAGGATATGCCGCCCTTTGCACTCGGAATATTGAGTGCAGTTCCCGCCGTTTGTGTTCCCATTCCTGAATTTTCTTGCTTTGCATTCTCTGACGCAATCAGTTCTTCCAGGATTTTATCAGCTGATTCATCTGTGGTTTTTAAAGCTTGTTCAAAGAGCTCATCCTTTGCATCCAAAGAATCTAATTCCATAGCCATGGCTGCATTGCCATAGACAAGCATTCCATTTATTGCAGGAGGTGTTCGGCGCTGTGATGATCGTACTGTATATGAAATAGTGAATGCTGAATCTTTAGGGAGATTTGTCCAGGTGAAAGTCACCAGTCCTTCCGAAAAAAGAAAATGAGCTCCATGAGATGTACCTGCAAATGCCTCATAACCTTCCGGTATCTGGTCAATGAATCGAGCCGGGCGTACTTCAGATTTTGGCTGAATCTTTAATTCAACTCTGTATTCATTCAGCTCAGGGACGGTTGCAATTAATTTGCGCTCTACCTGTGGTATGTTGTCGTCATTCGAAGTGGATACATCGTCGGAAATCCTGACTTCGATAGGAGGAAGGGCATATTGTTCGGTTTTCTCGTCTTCGATATAAATGAGTACCCCGTTTATTACCTGCAAACCATTGAGGTTCTGGTTCGTTTTTACTTTGTAGCTGATCTCAAAACTTTCTTCGGAAGGCATTTGTGTCCAGATAAATTTGATACTGGAACTGTCCGCGATAAATTGCGCATTAGCCGACTCAATTTCTTCGGCCTGAAACCCTGCAGGTAAAAATTGTTGGATACGGGCAAAACCGAGTGTTTGGCCTTTGTGAATGGTCATGTGAACGATAAACTCATTCCCTGAAACAACATGAACGGGCGAGTCAGCAGTAACATATACGGCTGGTTCGGATTCGAAAAACACCGACATGATGAGGAAGACCAAAGAAGAAAGAAATGTGGAGAATAATTTCAGCATCAGAGAATGTTTCAGTGGATGAATTTACAACCAATTGAACTTTGTAATCTCTGTGCCGGAGTCAGTTATCCAACTCTAAATGTTGATAACGAACGTGCAATAAAATCTATTCAGGCTCAAAAAAACAAGAATACCAGTTTGGAATTAGAAATTTGGCTTCAAGAGATAGCGGGAATAAAATTCATTGATATGACTGACAGCATGGTCTGCACTTTCTGCAAGCAGAAGCAGGTTGAGATCATTCGGGTCTATCATTTTTTCTGAAATAAGTGTGTTCTTGATCCAGTCAAATAATCCTGACCAATATTCTTTTCCAACAAGTACAATCGGGAACTTTCCGATTTTCTTGGTTTGTATAAGGGTGAGTGCTTCAAACAACTCATCCATCGTACCGAATCCTCCGGGCAAGACCACAAAGCCTTGTGCATACTTGATGAACATGAGCTTTCTCACGAAGAAGTAATCGAAAGAGATAAGTTTATCAGGATCGATGTATGGGTTAGAATATTGTTCGAAGGGTAATTCGATATTCAGACCTACAGATTTTCCACCGGCAGTTTTAGCCCCCTTATTGGCGGCTTCCATTATTCCGGGACCTCCCCCGGTGATAATTCCATAACCTTCCTTGGTAAGTTTGAAGGCAATCTCCTCTGCAAGTTTATAGAATTCGTGTTCCGGTTTGGTTCGGGCAGATCCGAATATGGAAACACAAGGACCAATTTTGCTCATCTTCTCAAAGCCATCAACAAACTCCGACATGATTTTGAAAATCTGCCATGTATCGTGTGCTTTAATCTCCTGCCAGTCCTTATCCGAAAAGGCTTTGCGTATTTTTAACTCGTCAAAATTCATAGTTTAAGATTTAATATTTTCTCCCTGAACTTCAAACAATCTCGGCCGTCTTCTTCTGATCGATATGGTTCATGAGGGATGAAAAATGGATTTTAATATTTTAATGATTTATTAACTGAAACAGAAAAGAGCTTTGTTCTAAAATCAGGTTCAGCCTGAAGCTTTCATAGTACGTTTAGTTTTTCCTAAGGTTGCCTAATTCAAGGCTGTTTTCAAGCTCTTTTTTTAAAAATTTTGCAGTAATGCTATCTTTATTCTTAATAATTTCTGAAGGAGTGCCTTCACAAACTATGTTTCCGCCTCTCTCTCCTCCCTCAGGCCCAAGATCGAAGATGTAATCTGCTACTTTAATCACATCCATGTTATGTTCAATTACTAAAACTGTATTTCCTTTATCGGTTAAGCGATTCAACACTTCGAGGAGAATACGGATATCCTCAAAATGAAGTCCGGTTGTAGGTTCGTCAAGAATGTAAAAGGTATTCCCTGTATCGCGTTTCGATAACTCTGTAGCCAGCTTTACCCTTTGTGCTTCGCCTCCGGAGAGTGTCGTGCTTTGTTGCCCCAAAGTAATATAACCTAGTCCTACATCTTTCAGGGTTTTAATTTTATGTAGAATGTGTGGCATGCTTTCGAAAAATTCAACAGCCATTTCAATGCTCATGTCAAGAACATCGGCTATCGATTTTCCACGGTACCTGATCTCAAGCGTTTCACGATTATATCTTTTACCACGACAGGTTTGACATTCAACATATACATCGGGAAGGAAATTCATTTCAATGACTCTCATTCCTCCTCCCTGACATGTTTCGCATCTACCGCCTTTTACATTAAACGAAAATCTGCCGGGTGCATATCCTCGTATTTGAGCTTCAGGAATTTGGGAGAAGAGATTTCTAATATCTGTAAACACTCCTGTATAGGTCGCTGGATTTGACCTTGGCGTCCTTCCAATCGGACTCTGGTCAATTTCAATAACCTTATCGATATGTTCCAGACCTCTGATGGTTTTGTACTCTAAAGGCTTTTGATGGGCATGGAAAAAGTGTTCGTTCAGGATAGGGTAAAGGGTCTCGTTGATCAGTGTTGACTTTCCGCTTCCTGATACTCCTGTGATGCAGACAAATTTACCCAATGGAATTTTGATGCTGACATTTTTCAGATTGTTCCCTTTGGCACCTTTAAGTTCCAAGAATTTTCCGCTCCCTTTTCTCAGTTTTTCAGGAATATCAATCTGTCTGGTTCCGTTCAGGTATTCGGTTGTAAGACTTTTCTGTAACAGAATCTCAGCGGGTGTACCCTGGGCAACTACTTCACCACCGTGTATTCCGGCACCGGGGCCCAAATCCAATACGTAGTCGGCCGCCAGAATCGTTTCCCTGTCGTGCTCAACAACAACAACCGTATTTCCGGTATCACGCAAATCTTGCAATGACTTAATGAGTCTGACATTATCTCTCTGATGTAAACCTATACTTGGCTCATCGAGAATGTACAACACACCTACAAGTCTTGACCCGATCTGTGTGGCAAGGCGGATTCGTTGCGACTCTCCGCCACTAAGGCTTTTAGAAGTTCTGTTAAGGGTGAGGTAGTCCAGCCCGACATCGAGCAGGAATTGAATTCGCTTGCTGATTTCTTTTATGACTTCCTGGCCTATTTTTTTCTGACGTGAATTTAAATTCGAATTTAATTTGCTGAACCAGGTGCTAAGCTGACTAATATCCATACCTGCCAGCTCAGAAATATTTTTATTGTGAATTTTAAAATATAATGATTCTTTCTTCAGTCGGGATCCTTCACACTCTGGACAAACGACCTGTTGCATAAAACTTTGAATCCATTTACGCATCGATTGAGAGGCCTGCTCGGTGTCTTGGCCAATGATGAAATTTATAATGCCTTCATATGTTGAAGGGTGACTGTACGATGAGCTGCCAGAATTGTCCATCGTAATATTCAGGACATCATCCGACCCGTATAAAATTACATTTAATGATTCCTCAGGGATATCATTGATGGGTGTGCTCAGATTAAAATTATACTTTCTCCCTAAAGCAATGATCTGTTTGAAAATCCAGTTGTCTTTTTGTGGACCAAGTGGACTTATTCCTCCTGCCTTTATGCTTAATAG
>Ga0154020_10002439_pt1 | contig 22712 bp, 32 predicted proteins | sample Klosneuvirus_201_FD_109709 | JGI IMG/M metagenome (GOLD analysis project Ga0154020, IMG submission 109709) | Active sludge microbial communities from wastewater, Klosterneuburg, Austria - Klosneuvirus_20160825_MG | ecosystem: Engineered > WWTP > Aerobic digester > Activated sludge | place...
CGCAGCACCATGAGGTACGCGTGCTGGTTCGGCAGCGTCATCTCGCTCATGACGATGGCGTCTGCGCTCGGCAGCTGCCGCTTCAGCTCCACGTCCTTGATCGGGCCCGCGAGCGCAGCCGGGCAGTCCTTGCTCATGGTGAGCAGGGCGCTCAGCTGCGCTCGCGTCGCCGCCACCTCCGAGGCGAGCACCTTCACCGCCTGCCGCTTGCGCGACGGCGAAGAGCTGCCTCGGTTGCGGCGGAAGTTCGCCATCTACTTGCCTGCCATCTTCATCGCCGCCGCCAGCCCGAAGGCCGCAGGCGGGACGGGCATCTTGCCCTTCTTGGCGAACGGGTTCGGCTTGGCTTCGCCCTTGGCCTCGCCCTTCTTGGCGAACGGGTTGGCCTTGGCCTTGCCCTTCTTCTTCTTGCCGGGCATCAGCGCGCCGAAGCGGTTGCCCTTGTAGTTGCGCCCCGCAGGGAGCTTCGAGCCGGGTCGGGTCTTCATCGAACGGTCTCCAGGGTGGCCGCTATCGTACCGTATCCCCTGTGTTGGAGTCGATGAGTCTCACGTCGCGCACGCCGCCGGGGCGCAGGAACGTGAGCAGCACCACCCCGGGGCGTGGGCCGTCCTCTACGGCCAGCACGCTGCGCGGGTCGATGTCGGCCGGGAGCTTGAGCAGGTGCCCGCTCCGCGCCTTGTCGACCGGCTGAGGGCTCACCTTGGGTGCCGCCGGAGGGCTCGGTGTGTACCGTGCGTCGCGCATACGGCCCGTCTGCCCGTCCAGCGGACCCGCGCAGCGCAGCGTCGTCACCTGGCCGTCGATCTTGAAGTCCGCCTCGATCAGCAGGTCATCGTCGATGTGGCCCGAGAAGTACGCCTCCATCGTCTTGAGCGCCGCGGCTCGAGCCCGCATGAACTCCGGCGTCGGCGCACCGCTGGAGATCGTGCGCTGCCCGTCCATGTCTCGATTCAGCTCGTCGCCGCTGCCGCAGGCGCCGAAGCCGACCACCGTAAGGCACCGCTCTACGAACTGAATCGCCGCCGATACGCGTCCAGGGCGGCGCACCAGGAGGGTCCGCAGCTTTGCGGGCGTCCCGTCTGGATTGCGACAGCTTCCCGAAATGCCGACACCCGCTTCGACGTTGTCCTGGACCACCCGTGCGTCGTCGGCCTCGTCTCCGTCGATGCCGTCTCCGGACTCGCCACCGCCTGCGACGGGAGCGTCATCGGCGTCACCCTCACTCGGTCGGTTGTTTGCCATTTGGCCCCCTTCAGAGCTTGGCGTTGCTACTTCTTGGGAAGTCTCTCTTCGAGAATGGTGCGAATCCTAGTCATTTCCGTGTTCGTGTCAAGCCTCTGAAGCGCCAGTTCCTTGAGCAGCGTCTTCATGTCCGACTCGACTTCGGCCGCCTTGATCTTCGCCTCGGTCGCCTTCTCCAGCGCAGTGTCCGCGCGTGCGCTCAGCGAGGAGAAGGCCAGGAACCCAGACCCCACGATGACGATGAGCTGAAGGACCAGCTGGAGCCAGCCCTGCTTCGCCATCTGCTTGTCCGCGGGTGTCATCGGGCGAAGGCTCCGTAGGATTCGTCCGAATCTACCACGCTGCGGCTTCTGGCCCAGCGGGGAATCCACCACTACGGCGATCGGCTCGTCGGCCATGCGGAATATCCCGGGAAGAGGAAGAGCAAGTATGCCGGATGCCGTCAAGCTTTTCAAGCTTGACCATACCTAGCGTGGCCGAGTGTTAGGAGGGGAGAGTATTTGGCGGAGCTAGGTGTGGTCGGTTTGAAGTAGGTGTGTGAGGAGGGGAGGGGTGCTACACCCCCCCTGCCCCACGCGAAGTCGGGTCGTATGCCCCCCGGCCGTCGCCCCGTGGGGGAGGCGCTCCCGCTCCCTCCTCCCCCTCGGCCGCTGGCTCGCCGCCCGGCTCCCCCCCTCCCTACTCCTCCCCTCGCCCCCGCCGATCCCCCCCGCCGTCCGATGGGATGGCGGGGGACGGCCTCCCCCGCCCGGTGCAATGCGCCGCACGTTCTCTCCGACCGATGCGATACCGAACGCAAGTAAGCCGGAAACGGTCCAAACGTGGGTATCAAACGGTACGGGAACGATGGCGCAAAGCGCCGTTCTTTCACTTCTGAACACTGAACACAATGCGCGCCATAGGTCGCGCGGTCCACCGGACGCCGGGGATCGTATTCCGTTATGGCACGAATGGGGACCGGCTTAGGGGCCTGAAGCGTTAGCGTAGGGCCCACGGGGAGGGAACGAAAACCCTGTACCCACTATCGGCACCATTCCGCCCGCAAGCCTAATAAGCCTGATGCGGGATTCGCGCAAGTGTCGTCCAAACGTGTCCCCCGATTGAGAACGGGTAGGTCCGCGAGTGCTTCGGCTACGCGGCGTGACACCGTCGGCAATGAAACGAGTCTGGATCGGCCCACAAGCCCATCCTGTAATGGCGAGATTCCAAGTCTCCCCCCATCCTCCCGACGTCACCAAAAGCAATGGGAACGCCCGTCACACGACTGTCCTTGTGGCGCGTATCGCATAAGACCGAGAGGCGCGAACGCGGGGCCGGAAACGGAGCCGAGGAAGTCTGAAGACCGCACGATCCCAAAGCAACGTAGGTCTGACCGTGAAACCTACGATCCCCACAAGGGAAGTAACCAAGGAAAGCCGCACGGAAACGAGAAAACTCCCGAGGGGAGGCCGAAACGAACGCGATAGGCTACGGCCGGTCGCGACCATAAGGCCTCCCCTCACCTTCCTTAGAACGTGGAATGCGTCACGAATCCCGTTCGATAGCCTCTCGGACTCCGAGAGAGTCGATTCGGGAAAGGACCGGACACCGTCCGGCACACTCACTCATGAACGCTTCCATCCGTACGATGCTCGCTTCCTTCCTCGCCGGGTCGCAGGATCTGACGACGTTCGCCGGTCTTATCGAGTCCGGCGCGACGCACAAGGCGCTGAGCAACCGCAAGCCGGAGATGGCGCTTCTCGCGGACGGCAAGATGCTGTCCAACGAGCAGATCGCTGCCCTGGTCGCGGACGGCGTCGACGTGGTGCGCTTCGTCGGGATCCCCCCGGCGAAGGTGCCCACCGCCCCCGCGGTCACTCCGGCCCCCGCGCCGACGACGCCGCCCGAGACGGGCCACGTCGAGCACGTCACCGGGACGATCCCCACGCCGAACGGCGGCAGGGTCATCACCCTGGTGGACACCGTGAACGACCCCTTCGGGTTCCTCACGACGATGCCCGCGGGCGCCACCAACAACGAGAAGAAGGCTCGCAGGAGCCTCTACAACTCGTTCACGAGCCGCACGCAGTCGAAGGTCGTCGAGGGCTACCGCAACGCCCTGAAGGACTCCGGTCGCGAGATCGACAAGGACACCCTATCCGACTCCATGAAGGCCGCTCGCAGCACGGTCGGTCTCGACCGCCTGCTCGACGGCGTCATGGCCAAGAAGGGCTTCAAGGTCGACCGCGCGAAGCAGAACGTCGACCTGGTCGACGCCCTCCGCTTCCACCTGAACCTGAACGGGTTCACGATGCGCGACGACGAGCACGCCGAGGCCCTGGCGGCCGGTGTCGAGCACGCCCGCGTCTTCGCGGAGCGTGCGTCGGCCGGTCTCCGCGCCCGCACGCTCACCCTGGCCTAGCGGCCTCGGGTTGCCGGTCCCCCCAAAACCGGCCCATCTTCTGCTTCCACGTTCCCAAGGAGGACACTATGCCCCGCAGCAGCCACACCGGGCTGCTTTCGCACGGTAAGCACTTGCGGATGGAGTTGGAGGCGGACGCGCGACTGGGCACCGGATACCGGGCCCGTCCCGTCCGTCACTTCCTCACCGAATGGCGCAACCGTCTGATCGCAGTCGGCGCCGCGATCGTTCACTACGATCCCTGGCGCTCGTTCTACGAAGTGTTCGGCGTCGACCCGTCGTGGGCCCCCGCGCGCATGGCGCGGACCGTGGGCATCACCGTCGAAGCCCTCAACACCGTCATGGCGCGCATGGGCGCCGCCACCGCCCACGTCGACGACTACATGCCCGCGGACAAGTTCTGCGAGTGCCTGGGGCGCGTGGCATGAAGAAGACCGCCGAGGAGATCCGCGCCGACATCCGCCGCCGAGCGATCGAGACGTTGCGCAACGGCCTTGGCTACCTTCGCTCGTCCTACGAGTACAAGGAAGACGGCAAGGCGTTCGCCGACTTCGTCGACACCTTCATCGACGACTTCGGCCTCCCGAACCTGCTTCGCGCCGTCGCCGACCGTGAGCGGTTGCGCGGACGCGCCACGCTCGACAGCGGCACGCAAGGCTGTCGCTCGCTCGCGCTGTCCATCCTGGCGACGGCCGACGAGATCGCCATGATCGCCAACCGCGTCGACTCTCTCGACGCCGAAAGGGACGGAGAATGAAGAACAAGCGAGATCCCGATGCGACGCACCGTCGCCATCCCACGCACAACGAGACAGCGTGCGGGAAGGGCGGCTATTGCCGCCCGATGACGTACTGCTCTCTCATGGTGCGGGACGTTCGGTGGTACTTCGACGTGCCACGAAACCCGGCGCAGCTGGAGGACTTCTGCGAGGAGTGCTACCAGCTGTCAGAAGAAGAGGCGACGCGCGGTGCCTTCAAGCCCTACGACAAAGGAGTCAGGTGGTGAAGACCCGCTACACGCTCCGAGCAGTCGGCATGGCCGTGCTGCCCAACCCCACGCGATGCGGATGCACTCCGCGTCCCATCCATCGCGCGTTCGCTTGGGAGGCGACGATCGTGACCACCGGCACCGTGAACGGCATCGCCTTCATGGCCGAGGACGTGGCCCCGGTGGTGAATGACTACGCCAGCACGTCCAACAACGAGACGTGCGAGCAGATCGTGTTTCTCATCGCCAGCGCGCTGCTCACCAAGAGCGGCGAGCTCTGTCGCTCCGTCACCGTGCGCATGTCGCCGAGCGGCTGCGACGGGCGCTCGATCGAGGTGACGCTAGATAAGTGACCGATTTTGGTGAGCGCGCGAATGGTCCGTGATACTGGCCAACACGCGGGGTTCGAGCCCCCGGCGCGCTTACCTTCACTCTGCGACAGCGGTCCCTCATGCCGCGTGTCGCTTTCTCGAAGGGCCACAGGCCCAATGGAGGTATCACATGAGCGGTTCCATGGGGGGCGGCACGCCCGCCCTCAACCCGTCGGCCGTGGAGGCGCTGAACGCGCTCTTCGCGGGCGCCAAGCCCACCACCGTCGCGGCTCCGACCGAGCCCGAGGTGACGCTCCGCTACGGCACGCTCGCCGTGAAGATCCCGCAGTCCAACCTGCGTGGTCGCTCGATCGGCGAGCTGTTCAAGGCGCAGAGCGAGGAGCTCGGCGGCGTCGACCTCGACGACAACGTGTCCATCAAGGACACGATGCCGGGCGCGGGCGTCGTCGACACCAGCTCGGCGCCCGTCGCCGGGCGCACGTACGTGCTCTCGATCCGCAAGGAGGACAAGGGCTCGTAGCCCACGTCCCCTGAGTCGACTCGGGGGGGCGGGCCGCAAGGTTCGCCCCCCTCTACGACCACACATCCCGCAACCAGGAGGGTAGCGAATGGCGATCGTCAAGATCCTACGCACGCCGAGAAGCGTGGCAGCGATCGACGTGTTCCCTGGGTTCGGCACCGTGATTCGGGCGGACGACAAGGTCGTCGATCCCGAGGGTGTCGTCATCGAGAAGGCGATGGCCGACGCCATCCGTCTCGAACCCAACTTCAAGAAGATCCCCGCCACTCTCACGTCCCGGATCGTCGACCTGTACATCCGAATGCTCGGCGACCGCAAGTCGACGGGCTCGATGGTCGACAGCACCAACGAGGTGAGCGTCGTCCTTCTCCGTGACGTGGAGACCATGTCGCAGTGGCGCGTGCTCGTGCCCACGCAGGAGGTGGGCGGGGCCAGCGTCGAGGCGGACTACACGAAGGAGATCCGCGACATCGTGACAGGCGAGGTGGTGGAGTGGGTGCCCGATGGATGGGCGCACGCTGGATCCAGCCACTCGCACAACACGATGGCCGCCTTCTTCAGCGCGACCGATGACAGGTCCGAGCTGCCCGTTCCCGGCATCCACTTCGTGCTCGGCAGCTTCGTGAAGAACGCCGAGGGTGCCTACAATTTCACGGTCGCAACGTCGATCGTGTACCACGGCAAGCGGTACGAGAAGGTGTTCGACGAGGAGACCGGCAAGCCGCGCGATCTCCACTGGAAGGACCTGATGGAGTTCGGTGGACGAGAGGCTGCGCACGACGACGTGTTCAACCTCGTCACGCTCGCGAAGTCCACCGTCTACAGTGCGCCTGCCGGGGTGCTCTACCTCGGGCGTGGAGACGGCGACTTCGACGGCTACTCCGACTACTACCGCAGGCGTGGGCTCATGTCCACCGACAGCAAGAAGCGCATCACGGAGGAGGACATCCCCGATCTGCTCGGCATGTCGACCGAGCTGCTGCGTGCGTGGATGTGGAAGCTCGACGATGCGCTCACGGAGAGCTCCTCTCCGAACCTGTTCATGCGCATCGAGATGTACCGGCTGAAGAACTACGTGCCCGTGTTCATGTACCCCACCACCGAGAGCGAGTACATCGAGCTCGAAGACGTGGAGTACAAGCAGGTGCTCGACGGCCCGGTCGCGAGGCTGTGGGTTCCGAGACAGGTGACTCCCACGATCGACGACTTCAGGATCGGGCTCGTGACCGTGGTGCCTGGCCCCAACGGGGCGATCAGGTTCTTCGGATCCGTGGGCCGCACGGGTAGCGACGCCAACATCCAGATGTTCCCCATCTGGAAGCACGCGTACGAGTCGCGCCTCAAGAACCAGCGCGGCCTGTTCGGTGGGCTGGTCGGTGACAACAAGCGTGGTCGCAAGCGGATCGGCGCCCTGCTCGGGCGCAAGCTCACGACGGACACGAAGGGCAGCGAGAAGGACAACAAGGACGAGCTCGATCTCCCGCTCAAGAGCGCGACCGAGTTCGAGAAGACCAACGTCTCGGACTTCACGACCAGAGGCGTGAAGGCCACCGACTTCACCTCGCACGAGATCGAGCGTCTCGTCGAGGCGTGGGCGTCCAACTCCAAGCAGCGGTCAGACTTGCGGATCGCGCTCAACCTGGTGAGGGCGCGCGTCGACGGCAAGAAGGAGGGCAACAAGTAGATGAAGACGCAAGCGTTGAAGGTCGAACCGTTCCCCGTCCCAAACTACGGAGGATTCTGCTACGAGAAGGGCAACATCGGGCAGATCGAGCTGTTCCTTCCGCCCGTGAAGGACACGACTGTCGAGTTGAACGTGCCCGGCCTGCCACGCAAAGCCGTGGTGGATTCCGGCGACCTGAAGTTCGTGCTCGTCAGGCATGGCACTCTCCAGCCTGACCTGATCGAGATGCAGGTCATCACGGTTGGCAAGGACGGCGAGAAGCTGATCGCGCCGTTCACCTACGCCAACGTACACACCAACGGCGAGGTGTGCTGGGGTCGGGACTCCGACTTCCCTCGATCGCTCGCCGCTGCGTGGACCCACTACTGGACGGCTCCGTTCAACACGGACCTGGCTGCGCTGCCGAGCCCGATGAGCTACAGCCAGTGGCTCGAGTCGCGTGGCTACACCGCGTCGATGGACGGCGTGCCTCGTCGGTTCTACGGGATGCGCGACAGGCAGATGGCGCGCATGTCGAAGGTGCTGCTGGAGGACGCGCCGAACTACCACGGCTTCGGGTTCAACGTCATCGACTACTCCATCGGCTCTCTCCCGAACGACGGGATCCGTGCGCTGTGGAACCTCGGCCACTACGGCAAGGGAGTCAGTGAGATCCCCGAGAAGATCAACCGCATCCGCCTAATCATGCAGAAGATCAAGTCCAAGGTCACGGGTCGTGGCAAGAAGTTCGTGGCGGTGAACAACCGCTGGTACATGAAGCTGCACAGCACGATCGCGAACCTGGAGCTGGCGCAGAGGCAGCTCGCCGACAAGTGGTATATGTCCGAGGACTGCCCGTACTACCAGCCGACTCGCTTGTTCCTCAACACGCTGGTCACGTACGTTCGTTCCTCTTCCCGCTCGATGGCGCAGGCCATGTACCGTAGGTACAGCGGCCAGATCCAGGATCGCCCGATGACGGGCGGCACGCTGACCAACTGCTTCATCCCCGCAGCCTCTTCGTACGAGTGGGATGGAGCTGGCATCCACAAGCAGCAGCATCGCAGGCTGATGGACCGGGCCTCCGCAATCACGAGGATCATCGGCGTCAGCGTGAAGAAGCTCGCTGCTCTGGTGCATCACGTCATGTGGAAGGAGACGTGGCGCCAGTTCGAGGCGCTGACTCTCAACTCCCACCAGGCGGAGTACAACGAGTGGCGCGAGAAGGAGAGTACGCTGTTCTTCAAGAGGCACTACCTGGAGAACGGGTGGGTGCGCTCGCTGGAGTTCGACGCGTACGAACCTCTGCCCGCCTACTACCAGCCCTGCGATGGCATCGTCTTCGTGCCGAGCGTGCTCGCCTTCAAGATGCCGCCGATCTCCGGAGAACGCATCACGGTGGAGTCGAACGGCAAGGAGGTGGACCTTCAGGTCACGAGGTGGTGCTTCTACTCGAAGCTCGATCGTGGTCTGCGCAAGCTGTTCCACCCCGATGTCCCGTCGTACTACATCACGAACGGGCTGCGCTCGGTCGAGCTGCTCAACGGAGTGGAGCCCACCGAGGCCACGCTCAACGACCTGGTCTCCAACCCCGGGGTGTTGGATCTCGAGGGTCTGACGAAGGAGGAGAAGTCGAACGTCATTGTCGACGGGCAGTGGTTCGTGCCTCGCGTGGCTCCGACCCCTCGCGCACGCCCCATCCGCAGACAGGTGGCGTGGCCTCCGGCCATGCGCCCGACCGCAGACTGGGATGTCAGAGACACGGTCCGCTCTGCGATGGGCCCCATCTCCGGAAACGGGTGGGTGCCGACTCGACGAAGCGCGACGCCGCCCGACGGAGGAAGCGAGTTCCAGGACGCACAGATGCGCGCGTGGCGTGCGACGCCCGTCGATGACAGCGGGTTCGAGGGCGGTGCGAACGAGAGAGCCGAAGACATCCGCCCGTGGTACGAGCAGTGGGTGGTGACGCACGAGGACTACAAGTGCTACTGCTACCACTGCGTGTTCCGCGCCAACAGGTACGAGTTCCTCAATGAGATCGAGGTGCCTGGCTACTTCCTCGATGGCACCACTCCGAGGCACACCGCGCTCCAGGGCCAGTCGCGTGCGAACAACGAGAGCCTGCTCATCCGCAACAACCCCGACATTCCTCTCAGGGCTCGCACTGAGTATGAGCGGGACATGCGTCTGCGGTACGTCAACAACCACATCGGCAGAGCTCACCTCTAGAAAGGACTCACTTGAAGATCGCATCCACCCTCATCGTCGGTGCCGGAGGCATCGGCTCTCACCTCGGCGTTCCGTTGGCCAGGCTCCTGGCCTACCACGAGAACGCCCGCCCCGTCGTCCGCATCGTGGACGGCGACACCTACGAAGCGAAGAACTCGGAGAGGCAGATGTTCCCTGGCGACTCGGTCGGTAGGCCGAAGTCGATGGTGCTGCACGGGCAGATGGCACATGCACTGCCAGACATGATCGGAGATCGCCCCTCCATCAGCGTCAACGACGAGCACGGCTACGTCGCCAGCAGCGAGGACGCCGCCAGCCTGATGCTCAGGTGCATGAACGACAAGGGGTTCATCCACGAGAGCGTGCAGCACAGGTACGGTGACAACGGTGGCGTGCTGCTCGTCTGCCTGTGCGTGGACAACGACGCCACTCGCCGCCTGTTCTACGACGCGATCGAACTCATGCCGATCGACCACCGCACGATCATCATGATCGACTGTGGCAACGACCTGGAGACCAGCACAGTGGTCACGTCCATCTGGAGCGGGCGCAAGTCGCAGCTCGCCAACCCGGTGGATGTGTACGCCAACCTGAAGGACCCGAAGGATCGCGTGCCCGGTGGTGGCTGCCTCGACATGGCCCCCTCCACCCCGCAGCTGATGCTCGCCAACATGAGCGCCGCCTTCGGTGCGCTGCTCACCGTGCAGGCCATCCTCGACGGTGCCGGTTGGACCGACGTGGTCATGTCCAACATCCGCAAGTTCTCCGTCGGCATCGCCGGAGGTGAGTATGGCTTCTAAGTGGGTGGTGGTAGTCGACGACGTGGACGGGGTGATCGGCCCCTTCGAAAGCAAGCGAGAGGCCGAACGCTACATCGAGCTGTTCCCGTGCGGGGACTTCGCGTTCGCCGTCTCACTCGTCGAGCCCGAACCCATGCCGGAGACTGATTCTCCTGGTCAGCAGTGTCTGTTCCCTGAGATGAGAGACAACGACGGGGCGTGAGGTAGCTGGTGAAACCCCGGGCTTCAACAACCCAATGGATCGCACCCTCGGAAACCTGGACTGGGGCAGAACTGCGCGGGCATGTAGTTGATCTCTTGCCGCCGAGTCCGCTGCCTCTGTAGTACCCGAACCCGAAGTACAAGGGCAAGGCGAACGCGAGGAACCTGCGGATAGAGCGAACGCGATGTGGTCTGCTACTGGGCTTGGCGAAAGATCGTGCGTGGCGGGTTCAATTCCCGTACGCTCCACCACACAAGAGGACACATGAAGACTCAGCCGGTTTGGTTCTGCGCGTGCGTCGGTATCAACATGCCTGGCGCGCTGGCCTCCTACCTATACGGCAAGAAGTTCAGGTCGGAGGTTCGCGCTCGGTCGGAGGCCAACCGCCTGTTCCGTGCGATGAACAGATCGAGGCTCGACGGGAACTGGACCATCGGCATCGGCCGTTCGTTCAACCGCGACGCCCGCCCCTCGTCCGTGGCGTGGGCGCCAAGCGGCGACCCGACGATCCCGGATCTGCCGGAGGTGAAGAAGTGACCGATCACCCCGAGCTGCTGCGTGGCCCGCGCCCGCCGCGCGCCGGGGGGAGGCAGAAGGAACTGCGGTTCCGCATCCCGAAGGGGGTGTACGACCGCATGAACGTCCTCTGCTCCCTCTCCGGGGAGCGCAGGCTCGAATGGATCGTCCGCACCCTGGTCGCAGCGACGGAGGAGGGGCTCCGCCAGTTCCCCGTTCACGTCGCCTGGCTGAGGCCAGGAGCCACGATCTTCAGCGTGGTCGGCTCGACGTACACCCCCGTGGCAAAGGCCGCAGGCGGCGAACGGGCGTGGCCTATCGAGGTGGTCGAGATGCCGAGCGTGCTGTCCCTGTCCCGGCAGGGGTGGCGGATCGACGTGACTTCGGACACCGGGGGGTACGAAGGGCGGGGGGTGTGTGTCCCACTGGAGGACGTGGTCGGGGAGAAACCACACACCCTTGGCCCCTAAACCACACACCCACACACCCTTTGAAAGCAAGTGTGTGTGGATGTAAGTCGTTTCCTGCCAGATACTTACGACGAAACAACACACCCACACACACCCTGGCGGGAAAAGAACCCCCCTACATAGGGGAACGGGAGGAGGGGGAGGTCCGGGGTATACCCCGGATCCCCCCACGCCGTTCTGCTTCCTTGATAGATAGATTTACTTGAGAAGTGTGTGTGGGTGTGTTGTAGGTAGGCTAACCCCGTGTGTGCCAACGACTTACGTCCGCGCACACTTGCCACACACCCACACACCCAACACACCCTTTGGGGGCCAGATGGTCAGATTTCTCCTACGCTGGCTGACGTTCATCCCTCTCGTCCTGATCGTGGCCGGGATAGTGGTGCTCGTCGGCAAGCGAGGCCGCGTCTGCCGGGGGTGTACCCGGTGGGTGCCGAAGAACGAGCATTGCCCGTGCGGGCACAAGGAGGATTCGTGAGTGGACCGAAGGTCCTGAACATGGCCGATCTCGCGCGCGTCCATGCGCTCGGCCGCCTGCTCGACCAGGTGCAGCTCGACTGCCAGCCGAAGTCGGCAGAGGATGCGGTCGTCGTCTCGCTCGCCTGGCGGAACGCCGTCCTGGCTGCGGCGCAGGCGGTGCCGCGGCAGGCCAACCACTTCGTCTGCCCGGGGTGCGGCTGCGTCGACCGCTTCGGCAGCTACCTGAAGGACGGCGTGCTCACCGGGTACTGCAACGGGCGGGACTCCTCTCTGGTAGGCTGCCCGGCCCGCTTCTCCTGGGTGCGCAACAACGAGGAAGACAGAAAGGTAGGCCTCTCATGAAGGTAGCAGGCGTCGACACCGTGGACGTGGATGGCAAGACCTACCTCAGCCAGGCGGACGTGGTCTATGTGCTCACGAGTATGGCTCTGAAGATGGCGCTGAAGGGGTGGAACGACCACGCGAAGGCGTGGAAGGTGATCGCCAACTTCTTCAACGGCCTTCCCACCGATGCGTGACCTGTTCAAGCACGCCCTCGCCGGGGTGCCGCCCGCCCGTCTGTCACCCCGGCAGGTGGAGGATCTCGAGTTCTACCGCCAGCACCCTGCGGCCTCTGCCCTCTGGCATGAGGTGGGCGTGGGCAAGACGCACCCGACGATCTACCGAATCCTCGAACTCGTGCGGCCGACGGATCTGCTGGCCGACATCGGCAACGTGTTCAGCCACCCGCGTAGACGCGCCCTCGTGATCGTGAAGCGCAGCCTCTTCACGCAGTGGGTGGAGAAGATCGCGTCCGTCGTGAAGGGCTACGCTGCCGAGCATCCCGAGTGGCAGGACGTGACGGTCGGCATCGTGCGTGGTGGGCTGAAGCCTGAGAAGCAGTGGCCCTCGATGCGCAACGTGCCGGACATCGTGCTCACGAACTACGACTACGTCCAGTCGCTGCTCAAGGTGGAGCAGGGCGAGATGTCGGGGTGGCTGGCTGAGCTGCTACCCACGCTGACCGTACTGGTGCTCGACGAGGCTCACAAGATCAAGGGGTTCAACGGGTTCCGTTCTCCGAAGGCGATCCGCGCCAGGCTCATCAACCACATGGCTCCCTTCGTCCCTCACCGCATTGCGATGAGCGGGTCGCCGGTTCTCAACCCGAACAGCTCCGACGTATGGGGGATCTACCACTTCCTCGATCCGTCGATCTTCGGTCCGACCAGGTGGAAGTTCGTCAGCGAGTTCTTCTACGACATCAGCAAGGACCGCAAGTACGAACAGCTGCGACTGAAGCCCGGCATGGGGCCCGAGCTGTCTCGCCGCATGTACCTGGTCGCGCGCCGCATCACGAAGGCCGACTGCCCGGATGGCGAGTTCCCCGAGCAGCGCCGCATCCGCTACGACGTGGAGCTGCCGCCTGCGGTGCGGCGGGTCTACGACGAACTGGAATCGACCGGCCTCGCAGTGGCCGAGGGTCAGCTCGTCACGCGCTTCATGCTGCTCGGCCGACTCATGGCCCTTCAGCAGATCGCGTCGGGCTTCATCATCCAGGATGGGGAGCCGACCCTTCTCGACACCTCGCACAAAGACGGCCAGCTGCTTGAGATCATGGACGAGATCGGCCACGAGCCGGTCGTGATCTGGGCCCACTTCCGCCACGAGATCGAGCACATCTGGCGACTGCTCACCAAGAGCAAGGGCCTGGACGCCAACACCTACAAGGCGGTGATCGCGTACGGCGGTATGCCGAAGCGCGAGTTCGACGAGAACGTCGAGATGTTCAAGAGCGGAGCGACGAACATCCTGATCGGGCACCCGGCAGCTGTCGGTGCTGGCATGGACTTCCAGCGTGCGCAGCACGCCATCCGCTACAGCCGCAGCTATACGCTCGAAGACTTCGAGCAGAGCGACGGGCGTGTGAACCGAGGGCACAGCAAGCACTCGTTCACCGTCCATCACGAGATCGTCTGCGCCGACACTCGTGACGTGCTGATCTACGAGGCGCTGCTAGGTAAGAAGGATCTGTCCTCAACCATCACGCTCGACGACATGATGAGCGTGGAAAGGAACGCATGACCAGGAACAACGGAGAGTGCAACGACGAGGAGTGCTGCCCCAGGAGTGGCGGAAGCGACGACGAGCCCGAGCTGTGCGCCATCCACAAGAAGCCCGTGGGTGAGTGCGAGTGCAAGTTCATCGGCTCGCTCGACGAGAAGAAGCCGATCCGCCACCTCGGCGATCTCTCAGAGGCGGAGCGCGAGGAGTTCCAGAAGGACACGCTGGCGCTGGCCAACAAGTACAACCTGGCCTTCTGCGTCTACGGGCAGAAGATCGTCGACGGCAAGGTCGTCGGTCACTCCTCCGTCGGGCAGGGCTACCTCTGCGAGTACATCGCCAGCTGCGTCGACATCGCCAACCGCGTGAACAATGCGATGCAGGACCTGTTCGACAAGACCGTGCCGCCCGAGAAGAAGAACTGACGTGCCTGCCAACCGCCACCATCCGAAGACCAGGCTGTGCGCACACTCGCATAACTGGATCGTTCGGTGGCTTGAGTCGAACGGATGGACGAAGGGCGTCCTCGACCTGCCCAAGAGGGCGCAGATCCTATCCGGCCATCCGTCCTCTGGATCGCAGGAGATGCGCAACGGCGCGGCGAAGTGCTACGTCACGGGGGCAAGGACCCCCGAGCTTCGCCTCTCGCTCTACGAGTGGGAGCTGTTCAGGATCTCGCTCATGCACGCATACAACCTGTTGGGGGTAGACATCCCCATGATGCGCAACAGGTTGCGTCGCAAGTAGTTCTTGCGCTGGCCATCCCGGGGTGAGACAGTCACTCCCCCATGCGCGAGTCCAAGGTACAGAAGACGCTGCGCGAAGGCTACGAGGCAGACGGCTGCGTCGTGCTCAAGCTGAACCCCGGGACCGACATCCCCCTCGGGTTCCCCGACCTGCTCATCGTCATGCCGAACGGCCGCGTCCGGTTCGTCGAAGTGAAGCGGGCAGACGGAAGGGTGTCACCTGCGCAGGAGGTTTGGCGCGATCGTCTCACGCGTATGGGTCACGATGCAATGATCGTGCGTCCGAAGGAGAAGGCATGAGCAACGAGAAGGAGATCGAGGCGCTCGCAGCTGAGGCGGCGCAGCCGTCGATCAGCGAGGGCATGTTCGACGACGACGCCGAACTCGGCGTGCTGGCCGTCGAGCACGACCGCCTGCGTGCGCTGGAGTCGCGCATCGAGGCGCTGAAGAAGGCGGTGAGCGAGCGCATCGTCTCGCGAATGGACTCGATGGGTCTGGACAGCGTGAAGGCTGGCGGCCGTCGCCTGTCGTTCCGCCGACAGAGCTACTACGGCGTGACCGAAGACGGCGTCGCCGATCTCGCCCTGTTCATGGCGACCGTCGCGCCGGAGGCGAACATCCCCGCCAGCACGAACATCAAGAAGGCGGTCGACGCCTTCCTCGACGCCAATCCTGGCGCCAATCTTCCGAGCTTCATCAGCAAGACCGAGTCGCGCTCGCTGGTGAACGCGAAGGCGTAGCGACTCACAACCGAAGGGAGGGGCTATGCCCCGCGGAGTGTACGACAGGAAGAAGAAGCGAGGCGGCAGGCAGGAGAGCAAGCTCGGCGGCAAGCCGCGGCTCAAGCTCGGCCAGCCCGACCCGACGAAGGCCTACCGCGTGGACTTCCGTCAAACGGAGGACATCTCCGTCTTCGTCAAGGCGGTGTCCGTCGATGAGGCGCAGGAGCTGGCTCGAGCCTTCCTTGCGCAGAAGCGCAAGAAGAAGGCGACGGTGAGGCCTGGCGTCCTGGAGTACGGCCACTGGCCCACGATGGTCGGAGCCTCCGAGTTCAACTCGCAGTACCAGGACGAGACGCACGAGACTTCGACGGCGTGGAAGCACCCCGTGGAGCGGGCGCCGATCGCCAAGAAGGCGCAGAGCGTCGACGTTCCGCGCGAGGTGAAGCTCCGCTTCGTCAAGTAGTTCGCCACGGCGCCGGGCGTAAGCGGCACCACCCACGTTTCTTGTTGCACTAGGAGAGCTGCATGTCAGACGAGAAGAACGAACTGGTCTCCGCCGACCAGATGCGCGAGCTGTTCGAGGGAACGATGGGGCGACCCACGTCCATGCTCGACACGCTCACTATCTACAAGTCGGGCAAGGAGGACTACTTCAACCGCGGCGACGACAAGGTCGAGTCGATCGTCGGAGTGCTGCTCTACTCCCAGCGTCCCATGCGGACGTGGTGGAGCGACTCCGAGATCAGCGACAAGGCGCCCGACTGCTTCAGCCTGGACGGCGTCAAGCCGTCCGGCGAGTCGTCGGATGCGCAGGCCGACAAGTGCGCGGACTGCCCGCACGACAAGTTCGGCTCCGCCTCCAAGGGGGCGGGGAAGGCGTGCAAGACGCGCGCCGCCGACTTCATCCTGGAGGTGAGCGGGTTCGAGCTCGCGCTTCCGCCCATCACGAAGACTTCCATCCCGGTGTACACGCTTGAGCCTGGCCGCATCCTCGGCCCCGCTCTCGTGCGCTACGGCATCGGCAACAGGGAGGCTTCGGACAACTACGCTTCGATCGTCCGCTTCGCGCGCGAGCGCGGCACGTACATCCAGGCCATGCTGTGCCGGTGGGGCTTCACGAAGGGGCAGTCGAAGACTGGCACCAAGTACGACGTGGTCCACGTCGAGCCGCTGGCCAAGATCGACGACGCTTCCTTCCAGAAGGTGATCGTGCCGATGGTGCGCACCCTCAAGGGAGGCCAGGCGCTCGAAGTGCTGACCCAGCTGGGCGGCACGAAGGACGCCGAAGAGGCCGCGCAGAGCTAGTTCTCGTGGGCTGGCGGATCGTACCGCCAGTCCTCTGCAACCCGGAACGCCCCGGGGAGAGAAGCAGGCGTGACCGCCGGGGAGAGCCCGGCACCACATTCCCCTGTCCGCACACGAGAGAGACACATGAGCACGACAGGCAAGTCAGACGTAGACGGCAACCCCGGCAGCGACGGCCATTGGAAGGACGGCTTCAATCTGGACTGCGGCGTACCCACTACGCTGCTGTTCCGCCGTCCGCTCAATGGGCCGTGGATCATCTACGAGAACGTCCGCGCTTCGAAGAACCGCTTCTACGTCTACAAGGCCGAGCCCGGCCACGCCGTCAGGGTGGTGGGAGCCAGGCTGAAGGAGCTGCCCACCGCCTACATCGGCGACGACAAGGAAGTGGCCGTTCGCCTGTGCGAGCGACTGAACGGGTGGGAGGAGTCGAGGAACTTCCCGGTGAAGGTATGAGCCACGTCGATCAGGCATGGCTCGACAAGCTGGATGCGGCCACCGACTACGTGGCCCTGTTCCGTTCGCAGTTCGGCGAGCCGCGCAAGATCAGCGGCGACGAGGTGTGGGCCAAGTGCCCCATTCACGACGACTGCGATGACCCCGGGAAGTGGAGCATGTCCGTGAAGAACGGACAGTGGGGCTGCTTCAAGCACGACGAGCACGGCTCGATGATCGGGCTGATGAAGAAGCTGACGCCGAAGTCGTGGCGCGACAAGTGGATCGCCGCCTGCCCGGCCACGAAGGAAGTGTTCGGCATTGAGGACCGAAGCAAGAAGTCAGACAAAAAGTCTGACAGCACCCGGCACACCGTGGATCACGACCTTCTCTACCGGGATGGTCTGCGCTCCACGACTGACGCTGATCTCCAGCCGCTCGCCGAGAAGTGGTCGATCCCCGTGGCCGTGCTGCGCAAGCAGGGCTGGTTCGTGCTGCGCGGTGGGCATGAGGGTGGCGACCATCCGAAGTATTGCCTGCCGATCCTTGACCCCACGAACGGCAAGGTCTGCGGCATCCGCATTCGGTTCCTGCCTCCGTACCCGATCAAGAAGGACAAGGACGGGAAGGAGCACGAGACGAAGTCTCGCCTCATGACGGACAGCAAGGTCGGCATCTTCGGAGACGGGCTCAGTCGCCTGCTCGACAAGACGCCGGAGGGGATCGAGCTCCCCGTGCTGTTCTGCGAAGGCGAGAAGGATTGGGCCGTCGCGTCTGCTGTCGCAGAGGGTTGGGCCGTGGTCTCACTCTCACACGGATCTGGCTCTTCTGGCGTGCCCATGAGGGATCTCCTCAAAGACAGGGACGTGACGGTCCTCTATGACGAGGATGACGCTGGCAACAAGGGATCGCGCACTCTGCTCACTACGCTGGTCAACAGCGCACGTACGCTGAAGTGGGCACACATCGGGCAGCCGAAGAAGGACATCTTCAACATCGTCCGTGACGACGGCGGAGGCGCACCTGCGCTGCTCGCGCTCATCGAGAAGGCCGAGCCGTTCTCGATGAAGGAGGCACTCGCCGACGTGCGCGCCGTTATCCAGTCCCAGATGGACGACGAGGCGCCGCCCGAAGTGGTGCCGATCTGCGACACGATCTACAAGGTGCTGGCCGACGCTGGCGCCCTGTGGCTGAAGACGCGCAACGCCGACGGCTACTGCGTCTACAACGGGCGCGTCTACGAATGCTCGGTCGCTGACCCCGGGTGGGCGCTGCGTATCGGGGAGTGGACCGGCATTGACTCGTTCGGGTCGATCGGACAGCGCATCCACCGCCAGCTCCACGCTCTCGCCGTCGAGCGCGGGACCGAGTGTGACACGACGGCCTGGTACGCGCGGGACGGAGACGGGCTCTACCTCCCGCTGTGCGATAGGGAGCAGCATCTTGTCGAGCTGCGCCCTACCGGGATGCGTCCCGTGGCGAACGGGAAGAACGGCGTCGTCGTTCTTCCCTCCCCGCACATGCGCCCGATCGCCTGGATCGAAGACGAGAAGTTCAACTTCAAGGAAGCGGGAGACGCCTGGCTTCACTTCTTCTCGATGTTCACCTGCCCGAACGAGGACCGCAGGCTGCTCGAAGCGTTCGTGCTGATGATGCCGCTCTACGACTGGGTCGACACGCATCCGATCTTCCGGTTCTCCGGAGCTCCGGGTAGTGGCAAGAGCTCCGCGGCCAAGCTGCTGACCGTGCTGATGTACGGCGACGAGCGCCTGTTCAAGGCGACGAACGCCGCCACCTACCGCATCAGCGCGAACAGCCCGCTCGTGTGCATGGACAACGTCGAGGCGGACAACGTCGACGAGAACCTCGAGCTCTTCTTTCTGCTCGCTGCGACCGGAGCCGAGAAGCTGAAGTCGGCGATGGACTCGCCGACGCGCACCATCTCTGAGAGGGTGCGGTCGTGGGTGCTGACGACTGGCGTCGACCCGATCAGCAACGGCAAGCGAGAGATCGTCGAGAGGACGGTGATCGTCCCGTTCGGCGGCAACACGAGCGATGGGTTTATGCCGAAGGCTGCGGTCGTGTGGGTGAGGGAGAACCGCGACCTGCTTTGGAATCTGATCTTCCGACGCACATGGTCAACGATCAGTGCGATCAAGGACGGGGCCCTGGATAGGGTCGTGCGTTCACTCAACAAGAAGGTGAGGCCTCGGCTTCGGGAGTTCTACGCTCTCGCTTCCGTAGCCCTCGGCAGCTACGACAAGGCGGACGACACTATTGCCTACATGACTGACGCACACGGCGAGGACGAGTCGACGGCCACCATCGAGGACAACCCGATCGTCGACCTGCTCTCGTTCGTCCCGACCTTCATCAAGACGGAGAGCGGCAAGAGCGTTGGCGTCCCGTTCAGCGAGAACGGAGACGGGTGGCAGACCGACTGGGTTCAGACCCAGCGCCTCGGCATCCTGCTCTCGATGACGGCGCGCGCCGCCGGTCGGCCGTATCCGTTCCGCTCCACTCAGCAGATGAGCACTCGACTCGGGCTGGTTCGCGCGCAGCTCGACGCGCTCGGCTTCAAGCTGGAGCGCAACGAGAACCTCATGATCGACGGGAAGCGCGTCCGCGCCTGGCGCCTCTTCATCCCGAGGAGGATGGGCAGGCAGGAGACTCTGTTCGGAGCCGAAGCGTCGTAATGCCCGTCGACCACACGAAACCGCAGCAAGAGATTTGCCCGAAGTGCGACGGCTACACCTGCGTCGACTACGGGCCGAAGTTCAAGCCGAACAAGATGATGAAGCTGGCGAAGTGTACGTTCAAGTCGCACCACGACTGGAACTGCTACGTCTGCTCGAAGTGTTCCGGCATCGGGTGGATCGGCCGCCCGATGGACTCGATCCCCGCAGTTCCGAATCCGACAGCTGACCAGATTTGGAACCGCAAGCGCGTACGTTCGCGCGAGCGCCGCAAAGAGATCAGCACTCTCTTCAAGAAGGAGTAGCCGTGGAAGGCATTCTGTTCTGGACCACCATCGCCTCGCTCGGCCTTGCCATCATCTACATGGTGAAGTCGTCGGGGCTGAGCAACCGGCTAGGCTGGAGCGAGAAGAGCGACGCGTACGCTTGCGAGTCACGCGACACAAACTGGGATCTCTACTGCAAGGAGAGAGACGAGAACTTCAAGCTGCGCGCCGTCATCGACCACAAGAAGGACGTGATCAAGCTGCGCAACGAAGAGATCCAGAAGCTCAAGTGCGTGATCGAGGAGCTCGCACCGAAGAACTGCGCCTGACCGTGGTCTTCGCCGTCGTGCTTCTCGGCGTCTGCGTCTTGCTGCTGTCGTCCTTGTGCGGCAAGCTGCGTGACCGGATAGTGAGCCTGGAATCCGCAGTCCTTGAGATCAGGCGTCGGCTCTGATGTGCTGCCGCATCGACAAAAGACGGGGGCCCGGCGCTCGCGCGCGGGGCCCCCTATGAGAGCGCCTGGGTTGGGAGGGTTGGGCAGGAGGACAGGTCGGCGCCCCCAGTGCGATCAGCCGCCGCGCTTCTGGACGGTGTAGCCAGCCTTCTCGAGCCCGCGAACCATCGCGGCCACGTCGTCCTCGTTGTACTCCTCGCGGTCCTTGGCATCGACCTGGCCCTTCGAGATGAAGCGCGAGGCGACGATGGAGACGACGCTGCCGAGGGCGATCAGAAGAGGGTTGCCGGTCGTGACGGCTGCGTCCGCGGCCAGCTTCGCTTCGAGCGCATCGCGCTCATCGCAGCCGACGAGGACCATCGCCACGCCGAGCAGCATGGCGAACGAAGGAAGGAAACGGAGGAGGGGACGAAGACGACGCACGGCGAACTCCTTCTGCCCGTGAGGGCTACTTGCGACGCGAGAGGAAGAGGAACAGCAGACCGATCGCCGTGAGCACCAGGCCCACGCCGACCGCCTTGGTTGCGACCGAGCTGCGGGCCTTCGCCCGAACAGGCACGTCGTACCCCGGGAGAGTGGGCTTGCGATCCAGGCGGCACGAGCCGTCGGCGCACGGGTCCTCGCCCACGTCGAGATGATCGACGACGGGGCGGTAGACCGGAGGGCACTGCTCCTTGGGGGCGGCCTCCACGGAGACAGGGCTCTGGAGCGCAGGCGCCTCCTTGACCGGCGAACGGAGCTTGACCCCGCCAGCGCAGCCGCAGAGAAGGCCAGCGAGAAGAATGGCGTGAACGCGCATTCGTGGCTCCTTCGGTTCGAGGTGGGGGCTGGCTACGCCGCCAGCCCCCGAGTCCCGGGCTTGCGGACTACGAGCAAGTGACGATGACGGACTTGTTCTTGGTCGCCAGCACCGGGTTGACCGCGTGGCCCTCTCGGCCCGTGTCCGTGCCGAGCGTGAACGCCACGGTGGTCAGCGCGCCCGCGGCGGCGTACCACGCGTGAAGCTGGTCCTTCTCGTGCTGGGTCTCGGGGATGAAGGTCGCGGCGTACGACGTGCTGTTCAGCTCGATGCGCATGGGTCAGAACTCCTTGCCCGGGACTCGGGCTATCGCGTACGGAACGGGGGGATAGTACCAGACTTGCTCTTGTTGAGCGAGGGTTCAGGCTTCGGGTACGCGCGAAGCCTAATGAGCTTGTTCTGAATGTCGTAGGCCGCCTTCGGCTGCTTGACGTAGACGAGAGCCTCGACAATGTCGTCGATGTCTCGCCGGTTGTGGAAATAGGTGGCGATCTTCTTGCGAATCGCAGCAATCTCGTCTTCGTTTTCGGTAGGGTCCTTCATCGTTCGCTCGAGATCCAGCGTCGCGGCCCACAGCTCCATGCCCTTGACAGCCAGGCGCAGCTGGTTCGCCTCGTTCGCCTGCTCTCGGCTGCCCTTCCTGCCGGGCTCCCCCGGTCCGATCGTCGGGCGGAACGCGCCGCGCACGCGCCGCATGTCCACGTCGCCCACCTGCGCCGACTCCAGCGCGCGCCGCACGGCGTTCGGCTCGTTGATGCGGATGCCCGTGACCGCCTGGACCAGGGCCTCCATGCCGCCTCTGCGTCCGGCCGAAGCGCCGGGAGTCTCGTAGCCGCGGTCGGTCTTCTTCAGCCCGGGGAAGCGGGCCTCGTACCTGGGGTCCGTGCCGCCGGGCATCTGGTTCAGCATCCGCCGCTTCTGCTCGACCATGTTCAGGAACGGCATGACGCTCTTGAACATCGGCGTGGCGACGATCGGGATGCCGCCCACGTTGAAGCCGATCTTCTCGCTGACGTAGTCGCTGATCCCCTCGAAGCGCCCGTCGGGGTGGAGCGGGGCGCCAGTGAGAGGGTCGCGGTTCGTGAGATACCAGTCGATGTACGGGCCAGCCAGCACCGAGCGGCTGAAGAAGTCGGTCACGGCGTTCGTGTTGTCCGATGTGCGGCCACGGTCGTCGAGCCCGCCCATCGCCCACACCTTCACCCCGGGGAGGAGATCGAGCACCGCGTCGTGCGGAGTGAAGCGGGTCATCGAGATCGTGCGCGGTCCGTGGTGCCCCCACGGGATCACGAGCGACGTGGCGCGGTTGATCTTGTCGAACATCCAGCTGCCCGTGCGCGGAGTCGACGCGTCGACCAGCTCGTCCATCTCGTCTTCGTCCATGCCGTACATCAGGCCGAC
>Ga0154020_10002440_pt1 | contig 22712 bp, 14 predicted proteins | sample Klosneuvirus_201_FD_109709 | JGI IMG/M metagenome (GOLD analysis project Ga0154020, IMG submission 109709) | Active sludge microbial communities from wastewater, Klosterneuburg, Austria - Klosneuvirus_20160825_MG | ecosystem: Engineered > WWTP > Aerobic digester > Activated sludge | place...
ATTTTTAGCTCCGAATCGAATTTGAATGTGCGTCTAAAATTAGAAAAATTACCCGAATAATTTTGGGCTGAGATATTACTCCTCTTAGCCTTCAGCATGGCTTGTCGGACGATTCTGTGAAAATTTTTATCTTCTCTTTTAGAAAAGAAGTATCGTTTTTTGGTTTGGATTATTTGCTATAATGGCAACATTATTCAAAGGTAAAATTGCTATTGTACTGTTAATAAAAATGAGCTGATTTCTCTCTCATTCCTTCAACTTTTGAGTGTTAATAACGAAGCCGGTTCACAACTTTTAATTGCTTCATGTACACTATTTTTGCCTGATAACGCATCAAATTGGGTCATCGCCTGATAGTTTCTTGTTTGTCTGTGAATCAAACAAATGAACGTGTCGGGAGTTGAAATTTGTTTGTGTGATTGGACAGGTCAAAATCTTTGGAAGGGCAGGGGCTATAGACTTTGTGTGCTTGATAATTTAAATCCGGCAGATAGCTCATTAGCCCAATAACCATGAAAAATAGAATTGTAGTCTTTATTTTATTAATGCTGATTGGCAATGAGGCATGGTCTCAGATATTAGTGCCTTTTGTGAAAAGATACGATGTAACGCAGTCTGGTGGTCTGGTTATGCTTGGAAACACCATGCTCACATGCAGTGGATCTTCCGGAGCGTGTACATCAGGCAGAGCACAGGTCCCCCCAACCGGAACGGCAAAAGACAATGACTTCAACTCAGCTTATATTGACGTTGATGGAGTTGCTGCTACCTTTAGCTCCAGCAGTGCTGACCTGAATCTTAGCGCATGCAGTAAGGTAACTTTTGCCGGTTTGTATTGGGGTGCTTATATAAATACCGGGAACAGCCAGTATAGTAACAGGAATAAGGTAAAAATTAAAACGCCTACAGGTTCATCATACACCACACTGACAGCTGATGAAATTTATGATTTGAACAATGGCTACGATTACTACACTTGTTTCAAAGACATTACTTCTATTTTGGAAACGGCCGGTAATGGAACATTCACTATAGCCGATTTAGTGGCGCGAACAGGTGGAAGTAATCAATGGGCCGGATGGGGTATTGTTGTTGTTTATCGTAATGAACTGATGCCGGCGAAAAACTTCAATGTGTTTGATGGCCTAGGCTATGTCACCAATTCAGGTTCATCGGTGACAGTTAATTTGAATGGATTTTATACTCCCCCTTCAGGGGCAGTTAATTTCGAACTGGGTGAAATTGCTTTTGACGGCGACAGATCATTGACCGGAGATTCTCTTTTATTTAGAGGGAATGCATCATTCCTTTCGGTTGCTGATGGTTTGCATTATGCATACGATATTTTTAACAGTTCAATTACATCAAATGGTGTAGAGCAATTGAATAGAAACCCTGCTTATTCAAATACGCTTGGTTATGATCAGTGTATTTTTAAGCCGGATAATACTGCCAAAAACTATCTTGCAAACGGAGCTACATCAGCTCAGATTAAAGTTACTACGGGTGGAGAGCAAATTTATCTGCGTGTACTGACATCTGCCATCGATACCTATGAACCGGATCTTGCGATGCAAAAAACGGTCGCTGATATTAATGGAGGTGGAGTTAATCCTGGAGATACATTATTATACACCATTTCAATTACCAACAAGGGTAATGACACTTCGATTACTACAATCATCACCGATACGCTTCCGTTCAATGCAGGGTATGTTTCAGGGAGTACAACGATTATTTCCGGACCAAACACCGGAGTAAAAACTGATGTCGCAGGGGATGATCAGGCAGAACTAACCACATCAGCTGGCTATCAAATTTTGACTATCCGACTTGGAGCCGGTGCTAATGGAACAAGTGGTGGTTCTATGCCGCATGTCGGAGTCGGTTCTACCACATCACTTTCGTTCAGGGCGCGAATCACTGATGACTGTACGAAACTTCTTTGTGATCCTATAATTTCGAACCGGGCGAATGTAAATTATACCGGATTTGTTTCCGGATTCCCCAAACGTGGAAAAAGTAATCCTGTATTGGTTGATTCATTGGGTTGTCCTGTTGAAGGAGCTACAAATACAAATATTTCCGTTCCGGTTTCATGTACGCCTCCTCCTGATTCGTCAATCGGAGGATGTTTGCCTTTAGTTTTCAGCACGGTTCCGGGCATCAGGCCGGGTTATTCATATTATAATTCTTCATGGGTATCCGTGACTTCAGCTACTGTTACCGGAAATTACTATGGTATCCGACCAATAGTTGGAACTTCATGTGCAGATACAATTCGTTATACTGTTTTTATTGTATCGCCGACGGCTTCTAATGCCGGACCTGATCAGAATTTATGTAATGTAACGAACAGTAGCATGTCGGGTAACACACCTGTCATAGGAACAGGTACCTGGACATTCGTGAGTGGGCCGAGCACTCCTGTTTTTACTTCACCAAATTCTCCCACCTCAGCCATCACAGGTCTGGTTACAGGAACTTACACGATTGTGTGGAGAATTAGTACAGGCTGTACCGTCAGTTCTGATACGATGCTGATTAATAACAGCCCATTACCCGTAAGCTCGAATGCCGGGGCGAATCAAAATTTATGTAATGTTGGTTCAACGAGTCTTGCAGGAAATTCTCCAGGAGCGGGAACCGGCTTGTGGACTCTCGTCAGCGGGCCCAATACACCTACTATTACCGCTCCCACAAATCAGAATTCAACTGTAACCGGATTGATTGCCGGCGTATATGTTTTCAGATGGTCAATCAGCCGGGGCGTTTGTGCTCCATCGTCCAGTACGGTTCAGGTAACCATCAGTGCTCTCCCTTCTTCATCAAATGCAGGTGCTGATCAGAGTATGTGTAATGTAACTACGGCCACACTCTCAGGAAACAATCCGGTTTCCGGATCCGGAAACTGGACATTGGTAAGCGGGCCCAATACGCCGACAATTTCGGCACCGGGACTTGCGAATACGGGAGTCACAGGGATGCTTGTGGGTGTATATGTATTTCGCTGGACAATTACGAGTGGAACTTGTACTGCATCGACGGATGATGTGCAAATTACCATTTATGCTCTTTCAACAATTTCTAATGCAGGCCCTGATCAGAATTTGTGCAATGTAACGTCTACGACGCTGGCCGGAAACAGTGCAGCTCCCGGAACAGGTGCATGGACTCTGGTTAGCGGACCAAACACTCCAACAGTAACTTCTCCGACTAGTCCAACATCAACCGTGACAGGAATGACTATCGGAGTTTATACTTTCAGGTGGGCAATTACAAATGGAGTATGTGCTCCTTCGAATGACAATGTGCAGATAACTATCTATGCATTGCCAACAACATCGAATGCCGGACCTGATCAGAATTTATGTAATGTAACAACGACCGTTCTTGCCGGAAACAATCCGGCTATCGGAACGGGAACATGGATTCGTGTGAGTGGCCCGAATACTCCTACGATCACAAGTCCGAACAGTCCGACTTCTTCGCTCACAGGAATGATACCGGGAGTTTATATTTATCGATGGTCCGTCGCTAACGGAGTTTGTGCTGCTTCAACAGACGATGTACAGATTACGATTTTCTCGCTGCCAACAGCTTCAAATGCGGGTATTGATCAGAGTTTGTGTAATGCGACATCTGCGACTCTTAGCGGAAATAATCCTGCCAGCGGAACAGGTACCTGGACACTTGTTAGTGGCCCTAATGTTCCGGGTATTTCTTCTCCGGCGAGCTCAATCACCAATGTAATAAATTTGATTAATGGTGTGTATGTCTTTCGATGGACCATTAGCAACGGTCCTTGTGCAGCATCAACTGATGATATACAAATAATAATTTATCAACCGTCTTCAATTTCGAGTGCAGGAGCAGACCAAAGTTTGTGCGCTGTCTCAAGTACTTCTCTCTCGGGGAATGTTCCTGCTGCCGGTACCGGACTATGGTCTTTTGTGAGTGGCCCGAACACTCCGGTAATCACAACTCCTACAAGTGCGGGGTCGACTGTTTCAGGATTGATTACGGGAGTATATATTTTAAGATGGACAATCACCAATGGAGTTTGTGCATCTTCAAGTGATGATGTTCAGATTACTGTTTTTGCATTGCCAACTGCGGCCAATGCCGGGATTGATCAAAGTTTATGTAACCTAAATAATAGCACTCTTGCAGGAAATACGCCGACTACAGGAAGCGGGCAGTGGTCTCTGGTAAGTGGCCCGAACTCTCCAACAATAACTGCAGCTTCGAATCCCGGTTCAACGGTGACCGGTTTGGTAACAGGTGTCTATATATTCAGGTGGACAATTACAGAAGGCGTTTGCGCAGCATCAACCGATGATGTTCAGATTACTAATTATGCACTTCCAACAGTTTCCAACGCAGGTCCGGATCAGAATCAGTGTAATGTTACTTCTATCACATTCTCCGGAAACAATCCGCTTGTCGGTACTGGCGGCTGGAGTCTTGTAAGTGGACCGAATGTTCCTGTCATTACAAATCCTGCTATTCGGAATTCTACAGTGACCGGAATGATACCAGGCCTGTATATATTCAGATGGACTATCACTAATGGTGTTTGCTCTGTGTCAACCGATGATGTTCAAATTACGAATTATGCACTCCCAAGTACTTCTAATGCAGGTATAGATCAAAGTTTGTGCAATGTTGTATCTGCTACGCTTGCAGCAACCCCTCCATTGATAGGCTCGGGAGTCTGGACTTTAATAAGCGGACCAAATCTTCCGACAATAACTACAAACAGCAATCCTGCTTCAACAGTAACCGGTATGACTGTCGGGGTATACGTTTTCAGGTGGACTACAACAAACGGTACTTGTGCGAGTTCAACTGATGATGTGCAGATAATAATTTATGCACTGCCTACAATTTCTAATGCAGGTATTGATCAGAGTCTTTGTAATGTTACTGCAACTACACTTGCCGCAAATAATCCTGCAATTGGAAGTGGTAGCTGGACCCAGCTTGGAGGACCAAATGTAGCTTCTATCACAAGTCCGGGAACTTTCAATTCATCTGTAAGCGGAATGATTCCGGGAGTATATGTATTTCAATGGTCCGTTGTGAATGGGGTTTGTGCCGCTTCTTCTGATGATGTGCAGATAAGCATCTACAGTCTGCCGGATACCGCAAATGCAGGATCCGACCAAAATTTGTGTAGCGTAAGTTCTACTACGCTGGCAGGAAATATTCCTGTATCAGGGACAGGAAACTGGACCTTGGTCAGTGGACCAAACACAGCAATAATTACTGACAGTACCGATGCGGCTTCCACAATCACGGGAATGATTGCCGGTGTTTATATTTTTCGTTGGACAACCTCAAATGGTGTATGTGCTAATTCAACAGATGATGTCAGCATAACCATCTATGAAAATCCAACTTTGGCCAATGCAGGTGCCGATGACGATGTTTGCTCTGTCACTTCAGTCACATTGGTTGGGAATACTCCTTTGATAGGAACAGGAACCTGGGCATTTGTAAGCGGGCCTAATACTCCTGTGATTACTTCTCCCAATAATCCCACAAGTCTGGTTACCGGAATGATCGATGGGGCATATGTTTTCAGTTGGACAATTTCAAATGGAGTATGTGCTGCCTCTACCTCAAACACGAATGTTACTATTTGGAATCAACCAACTACGTTAGATGCCGGTCCGGATCAGTCCTTGTGCAATTTAACTTCTGCAACTATGGCTGGAAATGTTCCGGGCTTCGGTTTCGGAACCTGGACTATTATCAGTGGTCCCAACGTGCCTGTAATCACTACGCCAAATGATCCCTCAACAACAATGACAGGACTCTTAATAGGGACATATAAATTTGGCTGGCGCATCACAAACGGTCCATGTTCCAGTCCTGTCGATACTGTTCAGGTTATCATTTATGATTTGCCCACTATATCTAATGCCGGAGCTAATCAGGATTTATGTAGTGTAACTTCAGTAACCTTATTCGGAAATGCACCTGTAGTTGGGAGCGGATTGTGGACTTTACAAAGCGGGCCAAATATCCCGTCGATATCAAATCCATCCACAACAAATACTACTGTTACGGGAATGATTGATGGTGTGTATGTGTTTGAATGGGCAATCACAAACGGGTCATGTGCTGCTTCTACATCAACGGTTCAGGTTACTATTTATAATTCTCCAACAATCATTGATGGTGGACCGGATCAAAGTTTATGTAATGTGAGTTCAACTATCATGGCTGCTAATACACCCGGAGTTGGTACAGGCACCTGGATTCAAATTAGCGGACCGGGAGGCAGCCTCCTTGTTGATCCGAATGATCCAACAACTTCTATTACCGGCATGACTGCAGGTATATACCTTTTTGGATGGAGTATTTCAAATGGTGTTTGTGTTACTCCGTATGACACCGTTACCATTAATTTGTTTGACTTGCCTACAAATTCAAATGCCGGGCTTGACCAAAACCTTTGTAACATTGATAGTGCAACTATGTCTGCCAATCTACCTGTTACTGGAATCGGAAACTGGTCATTCCTTTCGGGTCCGAATCTGCCTTTGATTGCCGACACAACTATTCCCGGCACTGTCATCCGGTCGATGATTGCAGGGACTTATCAGTTTATTTGGACGATAAGTAACGGAGTTTGTTCAGCCTCCAACGATACAGTTCAGGTAATAATCTTTGATCTTCCAACTGTCTCAAACGCAGGCTCTGATCAAAGTGTTTGTAATATTTCAAGTGTATCTATGTCTGCTAATGCTCCAATAACCGGAAGCGGGAATTGGAGTTTAGTCAGTGGCCCCAATGTGCCTTCCATTACCATAAGTACTGACCCTTCAACTTCAATCACAGGCTTGATTCCTGGTGCATATATTTTTTCCTGGTCGGTCACTAGCGGAGTATGTGCGGTTTCAAGTGACTCAATGACAGTGAATGTGTACGATCTTCCTACGGTTGCAAATGCCGGCTCTGATCAGAATGTTTGTAATGTTTCAAGTTCAGTATTTTCCGCGAATGCTGCCGTTATCGGAAACGGTCAATGGGCACTGATCAGTGGACCCAATGTTCCTTCCATCGCTGTTCCGTCCAATCCGGTTTCACCTGTCAGTGGATTGATTCAGGGTGCCTATCTGTTCACCTGGACGATAAGCAATGGCATTTGCTCTGCGTCAATTGATACAGTTGTGATCAATGTATTTGATTTGCCAACGGTAGCTGATGCAGGAATGGATCAGGAGCAATGTGGTGGTTCCAGCGTAATGCTCTCAGCAAATGTTCCGATAAATGGCATCGGTGTATGGACATTGACAAGTGGCCCTAATGTTCCAATCATAAGTAATCCAAATGATCCAAACAGCTCTGTAAGTTCGATGGTGCCTGGAGTTTATGTTTTTCATTGGGCAATTAGCAGCGGTACTTGTACATTGAGTGAAGATGAGGTGGAAGTAATAATTTATGAATTCCCTCCATTCATAGATGCGGGCCCAAATCAATTCCTATGTAATGTCAACAATGTTTCTTTGAATGGAAATGTCGGATCAGTCGGCAACAGTTTTTGGTCCTTTATCAGCGGCCCGAATACACCGACAATTAGTTCTCCTTCCAGTCCCTCTACAAACGTGAGCGGGATGATTCCGGGAATATATACTTTGTCACTTAATATAATCAATGGTGTATGTGCGGTTCATAGCGATACCATTCAAATTAGTATCGATGCTCTGCCGACAGTAGCAAGCGCAGGCCCTGATTTGGATCTGTGTAATGTAACTTCAATAACACTTGCCGGTAACGACCCTGCTTCAGGGGCGGCTTTGTGGAATCTTATAAGTGGTCCTAATAGTCCCCTTATTGTTTATCCTGACAGTGGGAACACATCTGTGAACGGGACAATACCCGGAACCTATATTTTTAGCTGGACTGTCAGCAATGGAGTTTGTTCGAGTTCAAGTGATACTATGTCGGCAACAATTTATTCTGATCCCTTAAATGTTGATGCAGGCCCTGATCAAAGTTTATGTAATACTTATGCAACACTAATGGCAGGAAATGTTCCGAGCAGTGGAACAGGTGTCTGGACCTTAATCAGCGGACCTGTTGTTCCTGTATATACATCTGTGAATGATCCTGTAACAGGAATTACCGGTCTCGTTGCAGGGAACTTTGTTTTTGGCTGGCAAATAAATAATGGAGTTTGTTCAACCAATATCGATACGATTCGGATTTCTATATTTGATTTACCGACAGTAGCAAATGCAGGAACGGATCAGGATTTGTGTAACGATACCACCACTGTGCTGAGTGCTAATAATGTATTAACCGGTTCAGGGATCTGGACTCAGTTAAGTGGTCCAAATACTGCTGTAATTGTTACTGATAGCAATCCGTCCACTCAAATTGCAGGATTGACTTACGGAGTGTATGAGTTTGTCTGGTCTGTTACGAATGGATCCTGTTCAATGTCTGCAGATACTGTAGAAATAAGAATATACAGTTCACCCATTGCTGCGGATGCAGGTCCGAATCAAACTCTATGTATAACCAGTGCACTAAGTATGTCTGCTAATTCTACAGGAGCCGGAATTGGAACCTGGACACTTATCAGTGGGCCTAATGTTCCTGTCATAACAAATCCGAATGATGAAGCCAGCAGTATTACCGGGCTCATTGCCGGTATATATGTTTTTCGTTGGACAATAAGTAATAATTTAATTTGCGCCGATTCTTATGATGAAGTTCAGATCGAAATATTTGATTTGCCTTCAAGCGCCGTAGTCGGTTCTGATCAGGTTCTCTGTGATGTATTTAGTATATCCTTGTCTGCAAACACGCCGGCAATAGGTACAGGAACGTGGTCACTCGTAAGCGGTCCGAATATTCCTTCAATAGTTACGCCGGGCAACGCAACTACTACTATCAACGGGTTAGAGGAAGGAGTTTATGTGTTCAGCTGGAACATCAGCAGTGGCGTATGCCCTGCTTCGACTGCCAATATTCAAATAAGCATTGATAGTCTCCCAACTGTCGCTGCTGCGGGTAGTGATCAGGATATTTGCCTAAACACTGCCATGAATTTAATTGCCAATAACCCTTCCGTTGGCACCGGAAGCTGGACTTTTCTAAATGGCCCTAATGTTCCGGTAATAAATTCGCCTAATAGCCCGGTTGCAAGTGCTACAGGATTTATACAAGGGGTCTACAATTTTGCATGGACAATCACAAATGGAAGTTGTGCAGCATCTGAAGACACTGTGCAGATTACAGTATTTGATGCTCCGGATATTGCCTTCGCTGGTACTTACCAGTATTTATGTTCTGTTGACACGGTTACTTTGGATGCGAACATACCGGTCGATGGGATTGGTGCATGGACCTTGATTAGTGGTCCGAATAATCCGGTAATTATTTATCCCGACAGTGCACATACTGATGTCGTTGGAACTACCTCCGGAGTCTATATATTCCGCTGGACTATCAGCAATGGAGTATGCAGTGATAATTTCGATGATGTAAGAGTTGTGATAAATACTTTGCCAATAAATATCAGTGCCGGCACCGATCAAAATCTATGTTCAGCTGATTCAGCAATATTGACCGGCAGCACTCCTGCTGTCGGTTCGGGAGCATGGGTAATGGTTTATGGCCCGAATAGTCCTTTGATAACTACACCCGGGAATGAAACCACAGCTATCACCGGCTTGGTTCAGGGAGTATATGAATTCAGGTGGACGGTGGTTGATGGAGTTTGTTCCGGTCACGATGAAGTTCTTGTGACTTTAAATCCACCGCCAATTGTAAGCGTGAGCACACATTCATTTACGACCTGCGAAGGCAGAAGAGAAGTTCAGCTTCAGGCGAACGGAGCCTTGACATATTCATGGTCGCCTACGAGAAACCTCAGTAACTCAGGCATTTTTAATCCGACACTTTTTATTCAGGATTCTATGATGTATGTAGTCGTCGGAACTGACTTGAATGGTTGTTCAGCCTCGGATACAGTGCTTGTTGAAATATGTGACTACGTAGTGATTCCAAGCGGGTATTCACCGGATGGGGATGGAGTGAACGACTTCTTCGAGATTGTTGGTATAGAAAGATACCCGAACAATAATCTTAAAATATTCAATCGCTGGGGGAACATACTTTATAAGAAAGATAGATATGATAATTCATGGAATGGTATTCCTAATGTAAGCAGTTTGATTCTTGGAAGCAATAAAGTTCCCGAAGGAACATACTATTACATTCTTGATTTGGGAATAGCCGATAAGCCTAAAGCAGGATACCTGATTATTAGATATTAATAAATTAAAAATAACTCATTGAATAAAGGCAGTCTCATCATGAATAGCTTCAAGCAATCAAAGCCTGTTTATAGGTTTTGTCTGTTTGGAATTGTGCTTATTTTTTCTGTGCCAAATCTTGCCAAAGCGCAGATTGATCCGCAGTTTACACAGTATATGTTTAATGAGACTTTTATTAATCCTGCATATGTCGGTTCAAGAGAGAGCATTTCAGCTACGCTCCTCTACCGCAATCAATGGGTTGGAATTGATGGTGCTCCGAAAACACAGACATTTAGTATACATGCACCATTACAGAACAGGCATATTGGGTTGGGAGTTTCAGTAATGAACGAGGAAATCGGCATCTCACATCAGCTTTCAATTAGTGCGTACTTTGCCTATAGAATCTTGTATCCTCATTCAGCATTGTCTTTCGGATTAGGTGGAGGTTTTAGTAATCATGAAGAGAGATTTTCTGATGTCCGAACCATTGTTCCGGGAGATCAGCAATTCATGACCGATGTCAATAAGAGTTTTCTTCCAAATTCTTCTTTTGGAGTTTACTATTACAACAAAAAGTTTTACGCCGGGTTATCGATACCCCGTTTGATGGAGAATAAAATTATTATTTCCAGTGTAAATTCTGTTGTGGAGAATAAAGTAAATTACAAACTCTGGCACTATAATCTTGCAACAGGATATGTATTTGATGTGAATGAGGATGTGAAGTTTAAGCCATCCTTATTGATCAAAATGGTTCAAAATGCTCCGGTAGAAATAGATGTGAATGTAAATTTCATATTCTACGACTTTTTATGGCTTGGAGCAGCTTACAGATCCGGCGATGCAGTTGCTGCTTTGCTTGGTCTGCAACTGAGCCGACAGTTAATGCTTGGCTATTCATACGATTATACTTTAACTCCTCTTGAGAAATATAATTCCGGTACCCATGAAATAACTTTGCGTTATAGTTTCGGGTACAATAAAAAGCTTGTAATTTCATCTCGTTATTTCTAAGCTTCATGAATGACATTGCTGATGTACAATATTTAAAACGATGAAAAAAACCTACCGGTACTTCACACTTGTTGCTGTCATTGTTTTGAGCTGCGTTACAAACTCATGCAAAATGGTAGATAAGGCAAATATGCATTATGAAGAATTTGCCTATGCAAAAGCTATTCCCATTTACAAAAAGGCATTGGCGAAGGATTCTACAGCCATGGATGCGGAATCCTGGTACCGTTTCGGTTATTGTTACAGGGCAAACAATCAAACCGCTCTCGCTGAAGAATGTTATGCCAAAGTCGCCAAAAGCCCTGATTCAAAAAGCATTTACAAGTTGAACTATGCCGAAATGCTGATGGAGAACGGCAAATACGAGGAGGCGAATACCTGGATGAACAATTATTTGAAAGCTGTCCCTAATGATGGACGTGCCATTGAACTGGCAAGGGGCTTGAATAATATTGAAACTTTTTTTACAGAGAAAGATTATTTTAAAGTTCAAAAGCTGAACATTAATTCGACTGATGCAGAGTATGGCCCTGCCTTTTACAAAGATGGAATTGTCTTCACTTCTTCAAGAAGTTCCAAGAAGAACGAACGAGGCATACATGACTGGACCGGAAAACGTTACTACTCCATATTTTATTCCCGGGGAAGCAAAGCGAATTTTGAAGATCCTGTAATTTTTCTTGAAGGTGTTCAGGAGAAGTACAATAACTCCTCACTTTGTTTTAATAAGGCAGGTACCGAGATGATTCTCACCAGAAATAATCTGGGCAAGAAAAGACGTACCTTAAAGGAAGATGAAGTTCTTCGGTTGCAATTGTATATCTCTAAATTGGTAGACGGTCAATGGACATCAGTAGTCCCTTTTCAATATAACAGCGAAAATTATTCCTGTGCACACGCAGCCTTAAGTCCTGATGGAAATAAACTTTATTTTTCTTCAGATATGCCGGGAACAACTGGTGGGATGGATCTCTGGATGTCAAACCGTGTAGGTGATGCATGGAGTGTTCCGGAAAATTTAGGCCCTGCAATCAATACATTGGGCAATGAGGTTTTCCCGACTGTGGCAAATGATGGCACTATTTACTTTTCTTCGAATGGCCATGCCGGCATTGGTGGATTAGATATTTATTCGACAAGAGATTCTGTAGATACTTATGCAGAGGTTAAAAACCTTGGAGCGCCATTCAACAGTTCTGATGATGATTTTAATTTGATTTATGACAGTACGAATACTGCGGGCTATTTCAGTTCTAACAGAAGTCAGCAGGAAAAGAATGATGACATCTTCTACATCCAGAAATTTGAAATCAAGTTGAAAGGAGTTGTGTTGGATAAAAGAACGAATCAATTGCTCGCAGCGAGTAATGTAAGAATCATCGAAGAGGATCTTTCTCCAAAAGAAAGCCTCACCGGCGATGATGGATTGTTCAGGTCAGCACTCCGCCCAAATAGAAATTATCTAATTATCGCTGATCATGAGGATTATAAATCCGATACATTAAGATTGGAGGCTTCTGCAATTAAAGCAGCCGGAGACTCAATCGAAGTTGAATTGCCACTTGTCGATAAAATTGTTCTGGTTGGAAAAATCAGCAACGAAGCAGTAGGAAACGGTATAGAAAACAGTACTGTGCTCTTGGTTAATTTCAATACAAACGATACACTTCGTACTGTGACAGATCAGGATGGTATTTACCGTTTTGATGACCTTGCTCGCGAATCCAAGTACCGTATTATCGCTGAATCAAATTTTTGTGATTCTAAATCGGTTGACACTTCTACAATTGATATGACGGGCAGAATGCTGCGTATTGATATCTCTCTATTTTGCCTCAGTGGAAATATTGTCCTGAAGAATATTTATTATGATCTGGATAAATCCAATATTCGTCCGGATGCTGCCATCGAGTTGGATAAATTGGTTTCGTTGATGAAAAAATATCCTCAGATGAAAATCGAACTCGGTTCTCATACTGATTGTCGCGCCTCGTTTTCTTACAACATGGCCCTTTCTAAAAGAAGAGCTGCATCAGCCGTACTTTATTTGGAGAAACATGGAATTAACCGAAAGCGGTTAGTGGCAGCAGGATACGGAGAAACGATCTTGGTGAATGGCTGCTCGTGTGAAGGCGGAACTTTCGTTCCATGTACAGAAGCCGAACATCAAATGAACAGACGTACAGAAATAAAGATATTGTCTTTAGAGTAGATTTATGACGGAAGAACATTTATTCTTCATCATAAATCACTTAATTTCTCTTTCATTTTATCCCAGCTTTCCTGAGATACAATCTCTTCCGTCTTTTTGGATTTCCCCTTGCCGTACTCAATGATGTATTCAGCCCTTTCTCTTGAATCTGGATGAGTGCTTACCCAGGTCAGAGGATGTCCCTCTCTTGATTCACTGTCAACAAACTGATACAAAAAATTTGCAAATGCCTCCGGGTCAATATGTGCTTTCACCATATAGTCAACTGCAGTAATGTCAGCCTCCTTTTCCAGGTTTCTGTCGTATGCTGAAGAGGATAAATGTTTGGCTGCACTACGGATAATATCGGAACCGCCTTTTCCCGCTGTCATTGAAATCAAGACCGACAGTCCAACTTCTTTAATGAGCTTTTTCATGACATGATTTTTTTCCATGTGAGCCAGCTCATGGCATATCACTCCGCATAATTCAGCTTGGTTGGCTGAAGCTGAAATCAATCCGGAATACAGTATGAGGTGTTTATTAGGCAGCGCAAATGCATTTACTTCAGAATTTTCAATGACGTGAACCTTTACTTTGCTTTTATCAATATCATTGGATTCGCATATTTTATTTACCAGACTGTCGATAGTGGAAATTACCTGTTTGCTGTGAATTTCTTCTTCGGATTTTTGAATTAAATCCCAGAATAAATCCCCCAGCTTTTCTTCAGTACTGCTTGTGTTTTTTTCAATATTAAAAACAGATACCCAGTCGATTTTACTCAATGCAAACCAGGTAGAAAAAAATAGTAGGATAATTGTCGAAATCTGCAGTAGTAATTTGTTCATGTTATGGTCTGCATATTAAATTCGTTAAACCGCCATAGAGCCACCATTCAACGTGAATTCCTTTACGGGTTTTGATTGCCGTATAAATTGTGGCAATAAATTCAACAATATTGAACATGATTACAGTGAAAATATATGCTATATAATTTGTCGTGATAACTTCATCAGTAAAGATTATGGAAATCGTCCACCAAAAACCTGCACTATTCATTAGCAGAACCGATAGTTGAGAAAGCAAAGCCTGTGTGCAATGCCATCTCACAAAATATGTCCCTTTGCGATTTCCGAGATAAAAAATTATGGTTGCAATGAGGTTTACTATGGGTAATGGCATTCCGGCGATGAAGGCAATGAGAGACATCAGGTAACTGTTTGAAGCCTTTTCAGATTCGTGTTCACCCGGAACATATGGAAAGTTTTGAGTGCTAATCATATATTTTTATAAATATTCCAAACCCAAATGGCCAGGATGAATAGGATTGCAGGTGCTGCTACCCTGAATTGCTGAAGTTGTAGTTCAGACCTTCTGTAAAACCGAAACAGCGATGATCCTTTTGCAAAAAGGTCAAACAGCAGCCAGAATGGACTGATTGTTAAAATTGCAAAGAGAATAATTCCGATAGGGTTATAATACAAAGCATCCATAATATTTCCTTGCAAAAGGGAGATCACAGAACGCGTCGAACCGCAGGAGGGACAGGGTATATTTGTTACATGTTTTATCAGACAAATTCCTGTGCCTTCATTATTTAATCGAGAAGATTCAGAATAGTTGAAAAAAATCCAAATATACCCTGCCAGACATGCAATGCTAAAAAGCAGGTATAGTTTATTTCTTGTCAAGGTACTAGTATAAGACCTGTTGAAGTTTAGCCATATTTTTTTCACGGGTAGCAGGCATGATGAGAAACCAATCAATAATGGCCCATATACCAAGTCCGCCACAGGTTAAGAGTTTCCCTACGCCCAAACCTGTGTCTCCAATCATAAATCGGTCTATCCCCAAACTTCCGGCAAGAATCGAAACGATAATACTTGTGGTAGGATCTTTAAATTGCATGGTTTGAATCAAGCCCCATTTTGAATCGTCGAGGGCCAGAAGTCTGTCTCTGATCAGTCCAACCTGATGGCTTTCGAAAAATTTTCCATTGGCCATAATAAACATGTCTACTTTTTGTGCGTCCATTTTTGAAAGATTTGAAAATCAATTATCCTACTCGTATGGCTTTTCGGTTGCGCCCTGTTTTCAATTTGGTTTCAGCTCCTTTTACTGACATCCAATATTAATAAATATCTGCTAATGACAAAGTGTTTCTCTGACGATTAATAAATGACTGCCAGACCAATAAGTTGAATATTTGTCGAAATTTGGCACATTGAATTATAGATTTCATTTAAATCAGCTTCAACCCCTCTAATGTATGGTTGAGTAATTAATTTAACTTCCAACTTTTATTAATCAATGAGGGATTTAGTACGGACAAATAAAAAATCCCTGCAAAGCATTCAGCTTTGCAGGGATTTCGAAATTCATGCCTCGAGTTTTTGTGTCACGGGCAATGAGCCATTTTTTTAATGACTTACATGAAGTAAAGATTCTAAAACACCAAGTTGCTCAAGCAAACCAAGGCGGTCAGGGTAATTAGTTACTTCAGTGATGCGGCCGTTTTTTATTTTGGCAGAATAGCATCCGCTGGAATTAACTTTTTTATTGGTTGCTGAAATTTCAGGCAATTCATTTCTTGTCTGCAGCTTTCCTTTTTGTGTGCCGCTGAAATCGTATTCAACAAAAATCTGATCGGCATCAGCAATGCGGTTTCTAATTTTTAATTTCAGGTCAGGAAATGCACTTTTCCAGGCATTAAAATATTCTTTCACCTGGCCTTTACCTCGGAAAGTCTCAGGCCCTTTACTGATGCTCCAAACAACGGATTCGTCGCAAAGAGCAAGAAATTTTTCGGTGTCGTGATTGTTCCAGGCTTCGATTACCTGATCATTGAGTTTCACTAATTCAACATTGTTCATTTTTACCTCCTATTTTGAACTATTAAACAACATTAAAATTGTCACTACAAAGTTTACCAAAACTGATAGCCGATTCAAAATAAAACACACCTTTTTTATGAACAGTTTTTCGGAAAGGTTCAAAAATAAAAGCACCTTCCCGGTTGGAAAGGTGCTTTAAAAAATTTATCTTAATCCTTCTTTATAATTTTTCGTCCTGAAGTACTTATTCAAAGAACTCATGAAATTCTGCTAAGGATTGCTTTAGCTTTGTCAGGGAGGCTGAGGCTTGTTCTGTGTTTTTAGCTTCAGAAAATTCTTTTGTTGATTCTATAAAAGGGTATAGCCATTTATGTAATTCATCATGCGATTGACCGGTCATAGAGCAGTCGGCGGTTAGTTTTCCTATATTCTCTTTTAGAAACCCTGCGAGAGTCTGATAAAATTGCATATCAGCTTTTTCTATAGCGGGGTCCTGTATCGCTTTTTCCATATTTGAAACATGCATTCTTGTTGGATCATCAACCATCCATTTCTTTCCCTTGTCAAGCATAAGGGCATCAGAGGATTCGTGATCATGCCCTTCGTGATGCACTTCTTCTGAAGCATGTTCCATGTGATGATCTTCAGACTCGTTTTTTTCTGCCTGATTACATGCCATCCATGATGAGAATACAGTAATGAGGAGGAAGTGACTTAGCTTTTTCATAGTGTTAGTTTATAAGATTTATTTTTTTGTGTATCAGAATATCTCCAACTTCAATTTCAATAATATATGTCCCTCTGGAAAACGAACTCATATCAATATTGAAGTCGTTATTTGAAAGTCCGGGATAATTTGAAATAGATTTTCCTTGTATGGTATAAATATTTAAAGACTTGATTTTCTCAGGACTGTCATTTTTAACATGAATACGATCTGTAGCAGGGTTTGGAAATACCTGAATTGAATTAGAAAGTAATTCTTGTTCAGAGATTCCGCTCGTAGGGCATGTGACTAAAAACTGTCCCATCATCCCGTCATCTTCATGAGTGAGCATGTGGCAGTGATACATATAGGGGTACATTGGATCACAGAAGTCTTCAAATTTTGTGATGAATTTTATCGTTTGCTGGGCAGGGACAAGGATTACGTCTTTCAAACCTTGTTTGTTGAGAGGCGGTGCGGCTCCATTGATTTCCGTTACATAAAAATGTACATTGTGAATATGAAAAGGGTGGGCGATTGGACTGGAATTGGTGAGTGTCCAGATTTCAATGTTGTCTAATGGAATGCTGTAATTCATCACCATCATATCGTAACTTGTATTATTAATAAGAAAAGGGTTTTGTAATGCCGTGGGTCCCATAACTGTTGGTGTGAAGGTAAGTGTCTTTGTAGCCATAACCGATCCAATTTGCCATGGTGTATTTGTTGTCAGATTTGTCGGAATGCTCGTGACCGGGTTACTCGTTGGAGCAATTACCTGAAAACTCATTACACGAAAATCTGAACCGTTCAATGCATTTGAAGTGTATCCGGGAATAGTTAGTCCGGCACCCATTCCGGGTTGTGCTGCACCATACATGGCCACAGGAAATTCGGAAGCGAAACTCATCAAGTCAATACTCTGTCCGTTCATTCCACTAAAGTCGACTATGATTTCTGCTCTCTCGCCCGGTGAAAGTACCAGACGGGTAAGTGGTACAGGAGAATCCAACAAACCTCCGTCAGATGTGATTTGGTTGAATGTCATATTCCCTTGCAGGCCGAAATTATAATTTCTTTCTGATGATGCATTTAATAAGCGGAATCGAACTACCTGAGCCGGCACAGGAAGATAGGCGTCAACTGTTCCATTCACCATCATTGTACTGTCGTATGCATCGCCAAGGACAATTTGCTTGCTTGCATCGAAAGATTTGGATTGAACTACCAGAGGAAAATCATCTTCACCGTATGTTCGAGGAAGGTTAAGTGAGGCTTCATTGCTGTCGCGTATGATAATTAAACCTGCCGCACCAAGTGTCGCATGCAGGTTTGTCATCATGTGCATGTGAGGATGATACCAATAAGTGGCTGCATTATTGCGTATTACAAATGATGGATTCCATGAAGTAGAAGGAGGGATAAAAATATGCGGACCACCATCATTTTGCGGACCAACATGTAAACCATGCCAGTGAAGCGTGGTTGTGTCCATGAGGTGATTGTTCACAGTAATACTGACTGAATCTCCTTTGTTAAAAATCAGAGTCGGGCCTAGGTATGAGGCATTCACACCAAAAGTACGTGTTGTGAATCCTGAATAGAATGCATGAGATGTGTCTACAATTTCGAGTATGATACTAGTACCGCTTAGTGTGTCGGGTATCGCAAGAAGATTTTGAGCTTTTACGGAATTTGTCCAATAGCCGATAAGAAGTATGAGTAATAGTTTTTTCATGATTAATTTTTCACAATTAGTTTAAGTAATGCTTCGATGATTTCACCTCCTCGTTTTTCAATATTAAATTCGAAATTGCCGGCTTTCCATTTAAACATTTGGAGACGGAAGCTTCCAACAGAAATATGAAGAAGTTCCCCGGCCGACAATTCTATTGTAAAGATGCCCATTTTTTGACCTTGCAGAATTATTGGCAATAAATGTTTCCCTTTAATTTCCATCAATTGCATTGTTTTCTCGTTGATGCGCGAACTTGCATCCATCAGGCCATCAGAAAAAACAGCAACTACATAATGAGGGTTCCGGCTAAAGAATTGGAATTGACTTTTGAATATGGAACGGAACATTGTTTTCGGATCGGAAGCTTTTTCTGTTACTGAAGAGAGTCTCGCATCCATATCCGAAGCAAGATATTGGAGCATGGAAATAATAATCTCCTCTTTACTTGTAAAATGTCTGTAAAGTGCCGATTCAGAAAAATCCATTTCGGCAGCAAGATTTTTTATTGTCAGCCCACCAACTCCGGATCGCGTAAGTAAGGTTCCCGCTGCCTCAATGATATCTAATTGCCTTTCTTTAATCTCCATCATGATTATTTAAGAAAGGAAGAGTACATCCAAACCAGTTTTTCCTGGAAGCGGATATAATCACTCATCAATGCATTGCTTCCTTCGTCGTTTGCATCAGCGGAGAGTGTGAGGATTTCTCGCTGTAAGATTATGATAGTTTTAAAAGCGGCAAGAATATGTTCCACTGCTTTAACGCCATCAGTAACTTTAGGACTTTCTTTTATACTTGAAATAGTATTGTAATAAGAATAGTTGTATTCCGGAGCATGTCCTAAAGTCAAAATGCGTTCAGCCACTTCGTCTATTTTCAATAAAAGGTCGTTGTATAATTCTTCAAATTTCAGATGCAGTTCGAAGAATTTTTCTCCTTTTATATTCCAGTGGTAACCTCTGGTATTTTGATAGAAGATTGAGTAGTTGGCTAAAAGAACATTAAGTTTTTCTGCTAGTGCCTTAGCCTTTTTTTGGTCGAGACCAATTGCGTTTGTTGTCATAGAATTAGGTATTATTAGTTTTCAGTTTATAAAAAGATAATCCCAGCCAGATAACTGCTGTTGTCATTGATATTGCTCCTAGCAGAACGAAAATCGGGTTGAATCCAAGATAAACTTCTGCCAATATTCCTAATGGCATCAATATTCCGATGAGAGCAAGCCAGGATATAATTTTCACATGCTTTAATTTGTCCCGGAAGTGTAGAAGTAAATACCCGATCACAACATTTAGAAATGCAAATAGATTTCCATGGACATGAGCAAGTCTCACTTCAAAGTGTTTTCCCATAGAATAGGAGTTTACCCAGTCTTCTTTTCCCGGTGCAAAATCCCGTAAATAAATTAGCAAAAAGCCGTAAGCCATGAAAAAGCCCATGGTCAAAAATCCGATGGATATATTGTTTTTCCCTTGCATAATTTAATTAGTTAGTTAGTGAGTGTTCACTATGCAAATGTAGCTTTTTGATTTTTTATAAATTATGACTTTAGACAGGTTTTGCATGTTTGCATTTAGATTATGGCTATAGAGGCAGAGCACTACTCAAGGAGTAATAGGCTGAGAAAGAGGCTGTCAAGTGATCAAGCATTGAAATTAGACTTGTTCCGGCTAATGATCCGATATTTGATGAAAATCATTTCTTTGTATTGCCCTTTCTGAAATGAGCAGGAGACTGCCAATTAAAATTGAGGGAAAATATTTTGTGAAAAAAAATTTGTGCGTAGAAGAAATATACCTTTACGCCTAGATTTAGGTGGAGTCCGGAATCCACACAAACGGGGTGGAACCGAAAAGTCATATGAGTAGGAATCTAAACTATAAATATTATGCATAAAAATTTACTGAGTCTGTTTTTATTATTTGTAATTTCACTGTCATCAAATTCTCAACCTGTTCTGAATTATGATTCCGGACATTCCATTGGAGTAACAACCGATGCATACAGTATAAGTGGAACTCCGGCTAACCTGCTTTTAAGTGGTGCAAATGCAGTGTGGGATTTATCTGCAGTCCCTTTGACTCCTGCCGGATCAGTAGATTTAGTGGATCCTTCCTCAACGCCAGGTTTTTCGCTTTACAGCAGTTCTAATCTGGCATACGAACAAAGCAGCGGTCTTGGAACTATCTATAATTATTTAATTGACGATGCAAATGAACTGAATATAATTGGCAGGGATATAGGTGCACCCAATGGTTTTGGCTATGCAGATCCTGAGCAACTATTACAATATCCTTTCAGCTTTGGAGCTTCATTTACCGATACAAGACAAAGAGTTTCCGGGACTTTGGAAACATTCAACCGTACCTATGATTCTTATGGTACGCTTATTATAAATGGAAAAACATATACTGATGTCGTTAGAATATATGAAAATACAACTTCGGCGATCTGGTATGCGGTAACACCGGTAATATCCCCGTTAATAATTGTCAGATCCTCTGGAGTGGTATATCTTGAACCTACCAACCCTAATGGCATTAAGGATATTGCAAATGAAGCCTCAGTCTTTGTTTATCAAGGATCTTCAAAGACCGAAGTTCATGTTGTTATCAGGGGTGTTAATGATTATTCTAATGTAAAAATGAAAATCTTCAATAGTCTTGGTTCAGAAGTAAAGGACTTCTATATAACTCAGAGTCGCACCGATTTCCAAATTAAGGAGCAGGCTGCCGGAGTTTATTTTTTCACAATCACCAATGGAACTTCTATGCTGAAAAAAGGAAAGTTCATGTTCAATTAAAAGCACGCGTTTTTATAAATAGAAAAAGCGGAGCCAATTAATGATTCCGCTTTTTTTTCTCAGTTTGTTTAAATGACAGAGAGTTAAATGTATGCAAACTTATATATAGTGAAAGACCAATTGGCCGGCTTTAGCAGCTTATGGATAATAGTCGTCTACCCTGTTCGGGTCACTATAATAAATTTCACCGAGGTTGTATCTGTTCTGAACTTTTACTCCTGCAACATCTTCGGTGTACTGATTAAAGAAAATTAAACCTGTAGTGGTGAATGCAAATCCTCCTGCTTCACCATCAGGTTCAGCATCGTCGAGTTGTTGTGTAATTGCAGCTGATGTGGAGCTTTGCTGAAGTTTGCCGCAACTGGAATTTATTTGATGACTTTCTGCACGATCAAAGATGATGACCGAAAGAAGTTGAAGCCTGTCCCCGGCAGCCACCATAGTAATTTTGGAGCTATCAGGAAAAATAATTGTTCTGCGAGAGCTCAGCCTGTCTTTAATGTGCTTACTATTGAGATTCTCATGTGCACAACCTAATACATCGATACCATTTACCACTGAAGTACCCCAAAACTCAATTTTAAATCCCGGATAAAAAGCATGTGTGATTCTGATTGATAGGGGAGGGAGAATTTCAATTTTACCCCCGCCATGGGTTTCAAAGGTGTAAGCTCCGCCAGCGCCAACAGTAAGATTTCCTGTAGTTGCCGGTGTTACGGACGGGCAATCATCGACTACTGGTATCTCTTCAGTTTTGTCTTTTTTACAAGCTGAAAAGGAAATTAAAATTGCAAGAAGACAAAGTTTCGCGGAATTTAAAAATCGATTGGTTGAAGCTCGAAACATGGATATTGTTATGGATGTAAAATTTATCATTCTTCTAATTAATCAATAATATTATAATCTAAATTAAAACTGTTCTTTGACATCATCGCAACAAAGCTAATCTTCGATCATATTGTCATTATTTCCTTCTCTTTCTCATCCAAATGTTTATCTACAATGACAATGTATTGATCAGTCATTTTCTGGATACGGTCTTCAAAATCTTTTAGCACATCTTCCGGCATTCCTTTTCCTTCCTTCTTGATGTGTTCATTCGCTTCGCGTCGTGTGGTGCGAATAGAAACTTTACAA
>Ga0154020_10002441_pt1 | contig 22708 bp, 23 predicted proteins | sample Klosneuvirus_201_FD_109709 | JGI IMG/M metagenome (GOLD analysis project Ga0154020, IMG submission 109709) | Active sludge microbial communities from wastewater, Klosterneuburg, Austria - Klosneuvirus_20160825_MG | ecosystem: Engineered > WWTP > Aerobic digester > Activated sludge | place...
AGCCTCCAGCACCACGAACCGCTGCCGCCCCGCCCAGCGCTGCGGCAGCCCGTTGCCGCCCAGGAACACATGCCGCGCCTGCGCCAGCGCCCCGGCATCGCTGTGATAGACGTCGCCGAAGTCCGGCGCATGGGGCAGGCCCCGGTCGTCAAAGGCGAGGCGGGCAGGCTGGATCCGGCGGGGGGGCATCGGGGCATTGGTCCGTCGAGGGACGGCAGGTTGCGGCGATGCGATTGTCCTGCCGATGTTGGGGCCGCCCCCGCGAAATCAGGGGTGACACCCCGGAGCCCGATCGGCAAAGTCTCACGGCTCGGGCTCAGCCCCGGCTATTCGATGTTCAGGGAGGCTTCATCCATGCTGCGGACAACACCGCCTGGACGACGTCCACAGCATCCGATCCCGGGCCTGCGGCCGCCAAGGCCGGGTCAGTCTTCTTCCGTGAGTGTCGGCAGCACATCGGCGTACCAGGCGCAGTTCAGCCCCAGGGATTCATCCAGGGTCTGATCGCGGGTGCGCATGTCCATGCGTGTTGAATGCACCCCCAGCAATTGCCAGTGGGGCGACGGTGCGGAACCGTCTTCATGGGTGCGTCGCCGCACGACAGGTGAGCCGCTGCTGCCCCGGTGCGTGCGTGCGTCGGTCAGGAAGCAACCTTGCTTCTGAAAGCGCACGCCATAGGCTGAGGCGATCGTGGCGCTGCGCGCCACCGCCAGGTGGTGGATCGTGTCGTGAAAGCCGAGTGGAAAGCCGGCGATGGTGAGCGGGTCGCCAATGGCGATCCGTTCTTCCCGTTCTTCGAGATCGGTCTCGTCGAAAGCCTGCAAAACGGCATTTCCGGGCAGTGCCTCCTTCGGGATCTCGATCGCAGCGACATCCACAGCGCCGCCGCTGTCGGTGGCTTCGCGCCACTGCCCAAGTCCATCCTGGTAGAGCCAGAGCGAGACCACGGTGTGTTGTGTCAGGTCCTGCGTGTCGGTATGGACCCCGATTTCGATGCGGTTGGGGAAGTGGTTGGCCTGGGTGTCGGCAAACACATGACGGTTGCTGACAAGGAACAATCGATCACCACGGCGGAAGAAGAAGCCACTGGCGCTGGTCAATACTTTCGCCCCGGAGAAGGTGGTGATGCGTGTTGTCGTCAACAGCAAAGCATCGACCGGGGACGGCGTTTTGAGATGGTCTGGCGGCGTGCGGCCCAGAAGCAGTGCTCGATTGCGAGCCACGTCCCGCTCGAACGAGGCCAGGACGACATCCGAAATATCGGCATGCAGCATGGCCGTGCGCGCCGCTTCGGCATGGGCATCGAACGACGCCACCAGCTGGGTGCGCGTCGACGCTGAAAGGGTCTCGATGACGGCCGGCACCAGGGCATCGAGTGCAACTTGGCTCCCCTTGAGTTCGCAGATGCGCTCGGTGGCCTCTTGCAGGTTCTTCATGGGGAAATCCTTCGAAGAAAAGAAAAAGGCGCGGACCAGCCGCGCCTTCATCGGCGGATGTCAGGACCTGCCCAACATCCAGCCCTTCGATCCGGCTCAGCCCAGATCGCGGATCTTCGAGGCCTGCGGGCCCTTCTGGCCCTGGGTCACCTCAAATTGCACTCGCTGATTTTCAGTCAGCGTCTTGAACCCGCTGCCCTGAATTTCCTTGAAATGAGCGAAGAGGTCCTTGCCACCGCTATCAGGGGCGATGAACCCGAAGCCCTTGCCTTCGTTGAACCATTTCACGGTACCGGTTTCAGTCGTCATATCGAATTCCTTTCGAAGTTGCCGGGCGCAACAGCGCACCCAGCGAAGAGACGCCAAGAAGATCTTCAAAAGGGGATTCGACTCGACCGCCGACAGAACGTCGGAGCGGGCAGAAAGACCTAAGAGTGGACGGTCTTGCACATATCAACCGACGGATGGTAACCGAAGCGGGTGCTCCGTGCCGAACTTTCCGCAGTGCAGCATCCTGGGCACGAGAGCCGGCCAAGAAGCCGGCGTGTGGCGTTCGGACTTCCCCTGCGACGCCGCTCACCCCCGCCTGCTGCGCTGCCGCTCCCGCAGCATGAACAGGTACAGCCCTTCCACCTTCTCGCGCGCCCAGGGTGTCTTGCGCAGGAACTTGAGGCTGGAGGCGATGCTGGGTTCGTAGGCGAAGCAGCGCAGCGGGATGCGTGCATCCAGGCCCTCCCAGCCGTACTCCTGCTGCAGCGCGGTGACGATGGCCTCCAGCGTCAGGCCGTGCAGCGGATTGCGGGGTTGTGCCTGGGGTGAGGGGTCGGCGTCGGTCATGCAGCCATTTTCGCTGGCCATCAAGGGGTGATGGATGCCGCATGCGGCAGCACCGCCGTCACTTCGATCTCCACCTTCGCCCGATCCTCGATCAGCGCCGCCACCTGGACCGCGCTCATCGCGACGGCAAACTCGCGTCCCAGCACCTCGCGGTAGGCGCGGCCGATGTCGGCGGCGCGGGCCAGGTACTCGCCTTTGTCGACCAGGTACCAGGTCATGCGGCAGACGTGTTCTGGGCCCGCGCCGGCCTCGGCCAGCACCGTGCGCACGTTCAACAGCGCCTGGCGGACCTGGTCGACCAGGTCGTCGCTGTCGAACGCGCTGGCGGCGTTCCAGCCGATCTGGCCGGCGACGAAGACCAGGCGTCCGCTGGCGGCCACACCATTGGCGTAGCCCTTGGGGGCGGCCCAGCCGGCCGGTTGCAGCAGCTGTTTGCTCATTCCGATTCCTTGAGTTTGAAGCGCTGCAGCTTGCCGGTCTGGGTGCGCGGCAGGTCGCTGCGGAAGGTGACCGCGCGCGGGTACTTGTAGGGTGCGATGGTCTGTTTGACGTGCGCCTGCAGCGCATGGGCCATCGCGTCGTCGCCCACCTGGCCCGGGCACAGCACCACGAAGGCCTTGACGATCTGGCCGCGCTGCTCGTCGGGCACGCCGATCACCGCGCACTCGGCCACGGCGGGGTGGGTCATCAGCGCGTCCTCCACCTCCGGGCTGGCGATGTTGTAGCCGGCCGAGACGATCATGTCGTCGGTGCGCGCCTGGTAGAAGAAGTAGCCGTCGACGTCCATCAGGTACGCGTCGCCGGTGAGGTTCCAGCCGCCCTGGACGTAACCGGCCTGGCGCGCATCGTCCAGGTAACGGCAGCCGGTGGGGCCCTGCACCGCGAGCTTGCCCACGGTGCCGGGCGGGCATTCCTGGCCGGCCTCGTCGATCACCCTGGCGCGGTAGCCCGGCACCGCACGGCCGGTGGCGCCGGGGCGGCTGTGCGCCTCGTCGGCGGAGATGAAGATGTGCAGCAGTTCGGTGGCGCCGATGCCGTCGATGATCTCGATGCCGGTGGCCTCCTTCCACTGCGCGCGAGTGGCGGCGGGCAGCGCTTCTCCCGCCGAGACGCATTGGCGCAGCGGCGTGCGGCGCAGCTCCGTGCCACGCAGGGCCAGCGTGCGGTAGGAGGTGGGTGCGGTGACCAGCGTGGTGGCGCCAAAGGCCTGGATGGCGTCCAGCAACTGCGGCGGGCCGGCCTTCTCCAGCAGCACGGTGCTGGCGCCCACCGTCATCGGGAACAGCAGCAGGCCGCCCAGCCCGAAGGTGAAGGCCAGCGGAGGACTGCCGATGAAAACATCGTCCGGCCGGGGCCGCAGGATGTGGCGTGGGAAGCAGGCGCACACCGCCATCACGTCGCGGTGGAAGTGCATCGTCGCCTTCGGGATGCCGGTGGTGCCGGAGGTGAAGGCGAAGAGGCAGCAGTCGTCGGCCGCGGTGTCCACGTTGGCGAAGCGCCCGCTCTGGCGCGCCATCGCCGCCTCCAGCCCATCAGGCGAAACGTCCAGGCCGGCCCCGTTGAAGTGGCGCACCTGTCGCAGCACCGGCACCTCCGGCCGGGCCAGCGCCAGCTCCTCGGCCAGCTGGGCATCGCAGAGCGCATGCGTGACCTGGCCCTTCTCGATGATGGCCCGCAACTCCTTGGCGCGCAGCAGGGGCATGGTGCCCACCGCGATGCCGCCCGCCTTGATCACGCCGAACCAGCAGGCCGCCAGCATCGGGTTGTTGGGTGCGCGCAGCAGCACGCGGTTGCCGGGCACCAGGCCCATCTCGCCGACCAGCACCTCGGCGATGCGGTTGGCCCGGTCCTGCAGCTCGGCATAGGTCCAGACCAGCCCGCCAGGGGCGCGGATCACCACGCGCTCGCCGCGACCCTCGGCCACATGGCGGTCGAGCAGTTCGCTGGCGCAGTTCAGCCGCTCGGGAAACTGCAGCTCGGGCCGATCGAAGAGGAACTGCGGCTGTGCCTCGAGCGTGGGCAGGTGGTCCCGCGCAAAAGTATCGGTGTGGGCACTGCGGATCATGCGCTCACCTCCTTCAGCAACTCACGGGCGATGATCAGCTGCTGCACCTCGGTCGCCCCTTCGTAGATGCGCAGCGCGCGGATCTCGCGGTAGAGCCGCTCCACCGGCTGCTCGCTGACCACGCCCAGGCCACCCCAGAGCTGCACCGCCGCGTCGATCACCTGCTGCGCGCCCTCGGTGGCCACCATCTTGGCCATCGCCGCCTCGCGGGTGACGCTGCGGCCCTGGTCGCGCTGCCAGGCGGCGCGGTAGGTCAGCAGCGCGGCCGAGTCGATGGTGGTGGCCATCTGCGCCAGCTTGGCCTGGGTGAGCTGGAAGTCCGCCAGCACGCCGCCGAACATCCTGCGGGTGGTGGCGCGCGCCAGGCCCTCGTCCAGCGCCCGGCGGGCAAAGCCCAGCGCGGCGGCGGCCACCGAGGTGCGGAAGACGTCCAGCGTGCGCATCGCCACCTTGAACCCTTCGCCTGCCGCGCCGATGCGGGCGCTGGCAGGCACGCGGCAGCCGCTGAAGCGCAGCCGCGCCAGCGGATGCGGCGCGATCACGTCGATGCGCTCGGCGATCTCGAAGCCGGGCGTGCCGGCCGGCACGATGAAGGCGCTGATGCCGCGCGAACCCGGCGCCTCGCCGGTGCGGGCGAAGGCCACGTAGACGTCGGCGATGCCGCCGTTGCTGATCCAGGTCTTCTCGCCATCCAGCACGTAGTGGTCGCCCCCAATCGCCGAATCCCGCCGCGCGGTGCAGGCCAGGGCTGCGACGTCGGAGCCGGCCTCGGACTCGGAGAGAGCAAAGGCGCTGATCGCCTCGCCGGCCGCCACCTTTGGCAGCCAGGCGGCGCGCTGCTCGGGCGTGCCGGCCAGGCTGATCGCCCCGGAGCCCAGGCCTTGCATGGCGAAGGCAAAGTCGGCCAGCCCGCTGTGGCGCGCCAGCGTTTCGCGGATCAGGCAGATGCTGCGCGTGTCGATCACTTCGGCCGCGCCGCCATGCGCCGTGCCGGCCACGGCATGCCGCAGCCAACCGGCGGCGCCCAGCGACTTCACCAGCGCGCGGCACTCGGTGTCCACATCGGCGCCGTGGCCCTGCGGCACGCGGGCGCCGGCCCAGGTGTCGAGCTCGGCCGCCAGCGTGCGGTGGCGGTCCTCGAAGAAGGGCCACTCCAAGTGGCTGAGGTGGCTGAGGCGGCGCATCTCAATTCCCCTGGAGCACCGGCCGCTGCTTCGCTGCAAAGGCCTCGTAGGCGCGGCGGAAGTCGTGGGTCAACATGCACAGCGCCTGCGCCTGGGCCTCGGCCTCGATGGCCTGGTCCACCGTCATGGCCCACTCCTGGTGCAGCATGGTTTTGGTGATGCCGTTGGCAAAGGTGGGCCCTTCGCAGAGCTGCGCGGCCAGCGCCTGGGCCTCGGCCCGCAGCGCTTCAGGTACGACCAGCCGGTTCAGCCAGCCCCAGCGTTCACCCTCCTCACCTCCCAGCGCGCGGCCGGTGTAGAGCAGCTCGCTGGCGCGGCCCTGGCCGATGAGGCGCGGCAGGATGGCGCAGGCGCCCATGTCGCAGCCGGCCAGGCCCACGCGGTTGAACAGGAAGGCGGTCTTCGAGCGTGTGGTGCCCAGGCGCAGGTCCGAGGCCATGGCCATGATGGCGCCGGCGCCAGCGCACACGCCGTCCACCGCCGCGACGATCGGCTGCGGGCAGGCGCGCATGGCCGCCACCAGGTCGCCTGTCATGCGGGTGAACATCAGCAGCTCCGGTGCAGCCAGCTGCACCAGCGGACCGATGATCTCGTGCACGTCACCGCCGGAGCAGAAGTTGTCGCCCGCGCCCACCAGCACCACCGCGTGGATGTCGTCGGCGTACTTCAGAGCGCGGAAGAGGTCGCGCAACTCGGCGTAGCTCTCGAAGGTCAGCGGGTTCTTGCGCTCGGGCCGGTTCAGCGTGATGGTCGCCACCGCTGCCTGCACCTCCCAGCGGAAGTGCGTGGCGGCGTAGCCTGCCACGGCACGGCGATTGCCCGCGAGCAGGCCCGGATCGATGTCGGTGGATGTCGTGTTGCTCATGGTTGCTCGTCGGGTGTTCACATGACTTCGCCGCCACAGACGCTGATGCACTGGCCGGTGACGGCCGCGGCACCTTCGCCCAGCAGCCAGCGCACCGCGTCGGCCACCTGCTCGGGCTGCACGATGCGGCGCTGGGGGTTGCCGGCGGCGAACTCGGCGCGCGCCTGCTCGGGCGTGCGCCCGGTCTGGGCCACCACGTTGGCCAGGCTCTCGCGCAGCAGGTCGGTCTCGGTGTAGCCGGGGCAGACGGCGTTGACGGTGATGCCGCTGGCCGCCAGCTCCAGCGCCAGCGAGCGCGTCAGCCCCACCACGCCGTGCTTGGCCGCGCTGTACGCGGCCACATAGGCGTAGCCACGCTGGCCGGCGGTGCTGGCGATGTTGACGATGCGGCCCTGGCCGGCGCTGCGCAGATCGGCCAACGCCGCGCGGCTGCACAGGAAGGGGCCGGTCAGGTTGACCGCCAGCATGCGCTGCCACAGCGCCGCAGAGGTGCGCTGCAGCGGCGCACTCTGTGCTTGGCCGGCGTTGTTGACCAGACCCCAGACCGGGCCCTGCGCGGCGCGTGCGCTGTCGAAGGCGGCCTGCACCTGGGCCTCGTCGGCCACGTCGGCCACACCACAGTGGTGGGTGCCGGGCAGCGTGGCTGCCAGCGCCTGCAACGCGTCCAGCCGCCTGCCCAGCAGCGTCAGCCGGTGGCCGTCGGCCGCCAGCACGCGGGCGATCGCAGCGCCGATGCCGCGCGCCGCGCCAGTGATGACGATGTGCCGGCTCGTCACTTCGCAGCTCCGGCCTGCTGCGCGGCGCGCTGCGCCAGCGCTTCCATCTGCGACTTGCCCGACACCAGCTGCTTCGGCCAGGCGATCGGCGTGTAGCCGATGCGTGCCGCCTCGGCCAGCGTCCAGGCCGGGTTGGCCAGGTGCGGTCGGCCCACCGCGCAGAGGTCGGCGCGGCCGGCGGCGATGATCGAGTTGACGTGGTCGGCCTCGCTGATCGCACCCACCGCCATCGTGGCGATGCCGGCTTCCTGGCGGATGCGGTCGGCAAACGGGGTCTGGTACATGCGGCCGTAGGTGGGCTTCTGCAGCGGCGAGACCTGGCCGGAGGAGACGTCAATCAGGTCCGCCCCGGCTGCCTTGAAGGCGCGGGCGATCTCCACCGCCTCGGCCGGCGTGACGCCGCCGTCCACCCAGTCGTGCGCCGAGATGCGCACCGACAGCGGCCGCTCGCCTGGCCAGGCTGCACGCACTGCGGCAAAGACCTTCAGCGGGTAACGCAGGCGGTTTTCCAGGGAGCCGCCGTACGTGTCGTCGCGGCGGTTGGTCAGCGGCGAGATGAAGCTGGAAAGCAGGTAACCGTGCGCGCAGTGCAGCTCCAGCCAGTCGAAGCCGGCTTCAGCCGCACGCGTGGCCGCAGTGACGAAGGCCTGGGTCACGCGGTCCATGTCGGCCCGGGTCATGGCGCGCGGGACTTGGCCGCCCGGCAGATAGGGCCGCGCGCTCGCCGCCAGCAGCGGCCAGTTGCCCTCGGGCAGCGGCTGGTCTGCGCCGGCGGCCTGCCAGGGTGCGCAGGTCGAGCCCTTCGGCCCCGCATGGCCGATCTGCACGCCGATCGCCGCGTCGCTGTTCGCATGCACCCAGCGCACGATGCGCGCCCAGGCCTGCGCCTGGGCCTCGGTCCACAGGCCCGGGCAGCCGGGGGTGATGCGCGCCTCGGGGCTCACGCAGGTCATCTCGGCCATCACCAGCGCGGCGCCGCCCAGGGCCCGCGCGCCCAGGTGCACCAGGTGGTAGTCGCCGACCACACCATCGACCGCGCTGTACTGCGCCATCGGCGAGACGACGACGCGGTTCTTCAGCGTCAGCCCCCGGACCCTGAACGGCGTGAACATCGGCGGCAGCGCCCGCTCGCCGTCCAGCCCGGTGCGGCTGGCGAACCACCGCTCAAAACCTTCCAGCCAGCCCGCGTCGCGCAGGCGCAGGTTCTCGTGACTGATGCGCTGGCTGCGGGTGAGCATGGAATACATGAACTGCTCGGGTTCGAACGGGTCGCAGTAGCGCTCGCCGCAGACTTCGAACCACTCCATCGCATTCCAGGCGGCGTTCTGCAGGCGCAGGGTCTCGACGCTGCGCAGCGACTGGTAGGTGTCGAGCACCTGGCCGATGTGCTCGGGGCGGTCGCCCAGCAGTTTGAACTGGCGGGTCAGCTCGATCGCGTCCTCCAGCGCCAGTTTGGTGCCCGAGCCGATCGCGAAGTGCGCCGTGTGCACCGCATCACCCATCAGCACCACGTGCGCACCATGGGTGTTCTTCAGCCACCACTGGCCGCAGACCACGCGCTGGAAGTTCAGCCAGGCCGAGCCGCGCAGGTGGCGCGCGTTGGTCATCAGCGGCTCGCCCTGCAGCGTGTCGGCGAACAGGCGTTCGCAGAAGGCGATCGAGTCGGCCTGGTCCGCCTTGTCCAGGCCGTGTGCCAGCCAGACCTGCTCGGGGCACTCGACGATGAAGGTGGTGGTGGTCTCGTCGAACTTGTAGATGTGGGCCTGGAACCAGCCGTGTTCGGTGCGCTGGAAATCGAAGGTGAAGGCGTCGAACAGCTTGCGCGTGCCCAGCCAGATGTAGCGGTTGGGCCGGGTGACGATGTCGGGCTGGAAGGTGTTGGCGTACTGCGAGCGCACTCGCGAGTTGATGCCGTCGCTGGCGATGATCAGGTCGGCGTCCGGGTAGTCCAGGTCCGACTCAACGTCGGTCTCGAAGACCAGCTTCACGCCCAGGGCCTCGCAGCGCGCCTGCAGGATGTTGAGCAGCTTCTTGCGCCCGATGCCGACGAAGCCGTGGCCGCCCGAGCGGATGCGCCGGCCCTTGAACAGCAGCTCGATGTCGTCCCAGTGGTTGAAGGCCTGCTGGATCTCGTCGGCCGTCACCGGGTCCCACAGGCGCATGTTGCCCATCGTGGCGTCGGAGAACACCACGCCCCAGCCAAAGGTGTCGTAGGGCCGGTTGCGTTCGACGATGGTGATGTCGTGCGCCGGGTTGAGTTGCTTCATCAGCAGGCCGAAGTACAGGCCGGCCGGGCCACCACCGATGCAGACGATCTTCATGCGCAGGCTCCGAGAGGGCTTTGGTTCGATGTTCGGGTTTTAGTTTAGTTCTAAAGCTTTATAACTGAAGTAAATTGAAACCCTGAGCCCAACCCTTACCCTTCCCCTTACCCTTGCCCGACGCCCCAGGATGAAGACCCCGCCCCGCACCCTCGACGGCCACACGCTGGGCCTCGAAGCCCGCGCAGCCGACGACGACCACCTTGCGGTGCGCACCTGGCTGCGCCTGCTGTCGCTGAGCACCCAGATCGAGCAGGACATCCGCACCCGGCTGCGCGAGCGCTTCGGCACCTCGCTGGCACGGTTCGACTACCTGGCCCAGCTGGAGCGCCACCCCGACGGGCTGCGCATGAGTGCGCTGTCGCGCTGCCTGATGGTCACCGGCGGCAACGTCACCGGCCTGACCACCCAGCTGGAGGCCGAAGGCCTGGTGCAGCGCCTGCCCGACCCGGAGGACGGCCGCTCCTGGCGGGTGCGGCTGACCCCCAAGGGCGGCGCCGACTTCGCGGTGATGGCCGCCGAGCACGAGGGCTGGCTGCGTGGGCTCTTCGAGGGTGTGCCGGTGGGCGATCAGCAGCAGCTCTACGACCTGCTGGGCCAGATGCGGGCGCACCTGGCACGGCCGGCACCCCCTGCCCACGGGGAGGCATGAATGAGCCGCGCTGCGCCACCGAGGCTGTACGACATTTCCCCCGTGGTCGGCGCCGACGCGCCGATCTTTCCCGGGGATGAACCGTTCCACCTGCGCTGGACCGCCCGCATCGGCCCGGGCTGCCCGGTCAACCTGAGTGCGCTGACGCTGTCGCCGCACATCGGCGCGCATGCCGACGCCCCGCTGCACTACGCCGAGGGCGCGGCGTCGATCGACCAGGTCGGCCTGGACGCCTACCTCGGCCCCTGCCGGGTCATCCATGCCATCGGCTGCGGGGCGCTGATCGGCATCGAGCAGCTGCGCCACGCCGAAGCCGGCCTGCCGCCGCGTGTGCTGCTGCGCACCTGCGAGCGCGCCGACACCGCCTGGAACCCCGCCTTCAGCGCGTTTGCGCCTGAGGCCCTGACCTGGCTGGCCGAACGCGGCGTGCGGCTGGTCGGCATCGACGCCCCGTCGGTGGACCCGGCCGACAGCAAGACGCTGGAGGCCCACCAGGTGCTGCGCCGCCACGACCTGCGCGTGCTGGAGAACCTGGTGCTCGACGCCGTGCCGGCTGGCGACTACGAGCTGATCGCCCTGCCGCTGAAGCTGGCAGGCGCCTGCGCCTCGCCGGTGCGTGCGGTGCTGCGTGCCCTGTGACCGTGGAGACAAGCCGATGACCGAACCGATCACCCGCACCGCCTGCGTCGCTCGCGACGCGGCCGACCCGTTGGCGCCGCTGCGCGCGCAGTTCACGCTGCCTGAGGGCGTCAACTACCTGGACGGCAACTCGCTGGGCGTGCTGCCCGCCGCCACCGCCGCACGGGTGCAGCAGGTGGTCACCGAAGAATGGGGCAGCGGCCTGATCCGCAGCTGGAACAGCGCCGGCTGGATCACGCTGCCGCAGCGTGTGGGCGACAAGATCGGCCGGCTGGTGGGAGCGAAACCCGGTGAGCTGTTGGTGTCCGACTCCACCTCGGTCAATCTGTTCAAGGTGCTCAGCGCCGCGGCACAGATCGCCCGCGCCGACGACCCGGCGCGCCGCGTCATCGTCTCCGAGCGCAGCAACTTCCCGACCGACCTCTACATCGCCGAGTCGGTGGCCGCGCAGCACGGCCTGACGCTGGAGCTGCTGGACATCGACGCCATTCCCGAACGCCTCGGGCCGGAGGCCGGCCGGGACGTCGCGCTGCTGATGCTCACCCAGGTCAACTACCGCAGCGGGCGCATGGCCGACATGGCCGCGGTGACGGCGCTGGCCCATGCCGCCGGGGCGCTGATGCTCTGGGACCTGGCGCACTCGGCGGGAGCCGTGCCGGTGGACCTGAATGCCGCGAATGCAGATTTCGCCGTCGGCTGCGGCTACAAGTACCTCAACGGTGGGCCCGGCGCCCCCGCCTTCGTCTGGGCCCACCCGCGCCATGCCGAGCGCTTCCGGCAGCCGCTGTCGGGCTGGATGGGTCATGCCGCGCCCTTCGTCTTCGAGCCCGGCTACCGGCCGGCGCCGGGCATCGGCCGTTACCTCTGCGGCACGCCGTCGGTGATCGGCCTGAGTGCGCTGGAGTGCGGCGTGGACAGCCTGCTGGCGGCCGAGCCGCTGGGCGGCATGGCGGCCCTGCGGGCCAAGTCGGTCGAGCTCAGCGAGCTCTTCATCGCCCTCGTGCGCGAGCGCCTGGACGACTCGGGCCTGACGATCTTCAGTCCGCTGGACACCGCACAACGCGGCAGCCAGGTTTCGCTGGCTGTGCCCGCGGAGGGCTGCCTCGACGGATATGCCGTGATGCAGGCCCTGATCGAGCGCGGCGTTGTCGGTGACTACCGCGCCGGCGACGGCAGCGCCGTCGAGCCGCACCTGCTGCGCTTCGGCTTCACCCCGCTGTATACCCGCTTCGTCGACGTGTTCGACGCCGCCGACACCCTGGCCACCGTGCTCGCCAGCGGCGAGTGGCGCGAGGCCCGCTTCATGCAGAAAGGAGCCGTGACATGAGCTGTCTGTACCAAGCCGAGCAAGCCCCTGCCGGGTCGCCGCGCGGCGAGGCCATCGTCTCGCAAGAGGGCGCCCAGCTCGACTTCGCCGGCGACATGAGCTACGGCGACTACCTGCAACTCGACGCCGTGCTGAACGCGCAGAAGCCGCTTTCGCCGGACCACAACGAAATGCTCTTCATCGTCCAGCACCAGACCTCCGAGCTGTGGATGAAGCTGATGCTGCACGAGCTGCGCGCCGCCGTGGGGGCCATCGCCCGCGACGAGCTGGCGCCGGCCTTCAAGATGCTGGCGCGGGTCTCGAAGATCATGGAGCAGCTGGTGCACGCCTGGGATGTGCTGGCCACCATGACGCCGCCGGAGTACTCGGCCATCCGCCCCTACCTGGGCCACAGCAGCGGCTTCCAGAGCTGGCAGTACCGCTGCATCGAGTTCTCGCTGGGCAACAAGAACGCGGCCATGCTCAGGCCGCACGCCCACCGCCCGGACCTGCTGGCCATTGTCGAGGCCGCCTGGCGCTCGCCCGGCCTGTACGACGAGGCCTTGCGCCTGCTGGCGCGCCGCGGCCTGCCGGTGCCCGTCAGCCACCTGGAGCGCGACTGGACGCTGCCCTACAGCCCCAGCGAGGCGGTCGAACAGGCCTGGCTTGCCGTCTACCGCAACCCCCAGGCGCACTGGGAGCTCTACCAGCTCGGCGAGGAGTTGACCGACCTGGAAGACGCCTTCCGCCTCTGGCGCTTCCGCCACCTGACGACGGTGGAACGCATCATCGGCTTCAAACGCGGCACCGGCGGCACCGGCGGCATCAGCTACCTGCGGCAGATGCTGGACACCGTGCTGTTCCCGGAGATCTGGCGGCTGCGCACCGATCTGTGAGGGGGCGGCTGGAGAACGGGCGGTCAGTGCCGCCCGAACAGCCTCGCATCCCAGACCACGGGTTCAGGGCTGGCGGGCACGATCTGATTGAAGTCGGCGTGCTGCGGATTCAGCAGCACGTTCACCTCTCGGCGTGCAACGACCGAAGGCACCAGCAGCACGGCCGTTCGCCGTTCACGGATCCAGGCATCGCCGAAGGCACGGGCCACATGCAGATCCGCGCGTTCCCAACCCGCAGGCAGGTGGCTTTCACCTGCTTGCTCGACGCTCACCGCCGCCGCGATGCTGATCTCGATGGCCACGTGGGTCTTGGGCACACGCCCGATGCCCGCATGGGCCAGGCACTCGAGCATGGCCCCCGCGAAGGACCGGCTGGCATAGATCACCCCGAGTCCGGGAGAGTTCCAACGGCCACCCACCAGTGCGGCGCCGACCGGGCTGAAGACATCGAACCGCCCGTCGGCGATGCGCCAGGCCTGCCAGGCCGAAGAGCTGGCTTTCCGGGCTGACCGAAGGGGCCTGGCACCGGCCCGCGACTCAGGCGGCAAGGCCATGGAACAGGGACCAGAGCAGGTTCTCGACCCGGCGCGCTCCCAGTTCTGTCAGGGCCACCACGATCGGTCGCTCGCCACCGAGCATCGCGTGGGGGGTGGACAGGAAGGCCCGTGCGTCGTCGGCGCTGTCCCACACATGCTCGGCGGTCGCGATCACCCGAGCCAATCGTTCGACCCGTTCGCTTTCCTGCGGCTTCAGTTCCTCGCCGCGGCGGTGAAACGTGGCTGCGGGAATGACCCGCTGCATCAGGGCCGCTGCATCGGGCGAGTTGCCGTAGACGTAGCGCGCCACAGCGCCGAGCGAAGCCTTGGGCAACCCGGCCACCACCTGCTCTTCGAGCTGCTCCATCGAAACAACCCGGCGATGCAGCCCCAGAACCTGCGAGATCTTGCCCGGATCGACCACGGCTGTGTACATGCGGATGACTCCCAGCTGATTCTGGAAAGTCTATCACCTGAGGTTTGCAAAGGGACCGGCAAAGAGGCCCACCTCCGGGGAAACCACCACCCCTTCCATAGGCGGCTACTACCCGCCGATGCGGGCCGTGAAAACAATCAGGACCTCTGCAACTGTCGACGAAAGGACACGACGATGAGCAAGATCCTGATGCTGTGCGGCGATTTCGGCGAGGACTACGAGGTGATGGTGCCGTTCCAGGCCCTGCAGGCGGTGGGCCACACCGTGCACGCGGTGGCGCCCGACAAGAAGGCCGGCGACTTCGTGATGACGGCGATCCACGACTTCGAGGGCCAGCAGACCTACAGCGAGAAGCCGGGACACCGCTTCACCCTCAACGCATCCTTTGCCGACGTCGAACCGGCAAGGTACGACGCGCTGGTGGTGCCCGGCGGCCGGGCCCCGGAGTACCTGCGGATGAATGCGCGCGTGGTCGAGATCACGCGGCATTTCCTTTCCGCGAACAAGCCGGTGGCGGCGATCTGCCACGGTGCGCAGTTGCTGGCGGCCACCGGGCTGATCAAGGGCCGCAAGGTCAGTGCGTATCCCGCCTGCCAGGTGGAGGTGGAGCTGGCCGGTGCAGAGTACATGGGCATCGCGATCGATCAGGCCGTCACCGACGGTATGCTCGTCACCGCGCCCGCCTGGCCCGCACACCCGGCCTGGATCGGCCAGTTTCTGGCCGTGCTGGGCACACGCATCAGCCTGTAGGAATCTGCGGGTCGGACGGTGCGATCGACGCCATCGGGAACAGAACCATGTGCAGGATCTTCATCAGTGCAGACCCTTCGAGCTACGAGAGTCGCACGCGCTCGGTGCGGCTGCATGGCGTGGTCACCAGCATCCGGCTGGAGAACCTGCACTGGGCGGTGCTGGAGGAGATTGCCGGGCGGGATGGCCTGTCCGTGGCGCAGCTAATGGAGCGCCTGTACGACGAGCTGGTGGCCGACCGGGGCGCGGTCGGCAACTTCTCGTCCTTCCTGCGCGTGTGCGCGCTGCGCTACGAAAGCCTGATCGCCAACGGGCGCATTCCTCGCGACGCGTCCATCCCGATCCGCTCGCTGGATCCGGACCAGGTGCTGCAAGGCCTGCCGCGTGACTTCTGCGGCGGGCCGGAGGTCACCGCCTCCGCATCTCGATCCGCTGCAGCTGCGGCTGCGCACGGCCCAGCTGCCTGGGCGTCGCCCTCCACAGGCGCACCGTCCTGGTCAGCATCCAGCGCCATCGCTGCGCGGCCCCGATCGGGCGCTTGAGCGGGTCGTCGAGGGCCGCGCCGCGCGACACCACCTGCATCAGTCCCCACGACAGCGCCGATGGCCACTCATCAGCACACCCGCCAGAGCGCAAACACATGTCAGCAGGCCAGCGGCGAGGGTAAGCGTGAGTGCGAGAGCTGTACAATCGCGGCCCATGCCGGCGTTCTGCTGACCCAAGCGGCAACCTCCAGCCGGACCACTTTGCGACTCCGTCGCCTTTTGGCTCGCCGAGCAGCAGCCAACCGAGCCACCCTGCTCACGCAGGCCCCTCGCCTGCGATTCTGATTGAACACGATTTCAAGCAAAGCCATTTCCATGGGCAAGTACGTCGTTTCGCCCACGACACACACGACCGACTGCGGCCGCTTCCGTGCCTCCTTCTCGGTCCAACGCTCTACCGGCGAAGGCAGCTACTGCCGGGTGTTCAGGTCGAACACGACGTTCGCGTCGCGCGATGCTGCCCAACTGTTCGCCGTCACCCAAGGTTGGCTGCAGACCTGCATGCCGAATCCCCCGTCGTGCTGACGACTGCTCGCCGCAGCCGTTCTCGAACAGATTCGACCTCGCGGACTTCCGGTTCGCATGCACGCATCGCGATGGATGCGCCCTCACTGAATGAAAGGCTCACCATGAGCACCAAGATCTTCGTGGGCAACCTGCCCTATTCCGTCACTGACGCCAGCCTCAGAAGCAACTTCGGCGAGTTCGGCAAAGTGTCCTCCGCCAAGGTCATGATGGACCGCGACACCAACAAGTCCAAAGGCTTCGGTTTTGTTGAGATGGCGTCGGCCGAGCTCGCCCAGGCCGCGATCGACGGCTTGAACGGCATGTCCGTCGATGGCCGGATCATCAGCGTGAGTCTGGCGCGTCCCCGTGAAGACCGCGCCACCCCGGGCGGCTACAGCTCCCAAGGCTACCGCGCCTCGAATCGCTCGGACGTAGGCTATGGAACGGATGGCTTCGGCGGCCGAGGCTGATCACGGCCTGCGCCACATCCTGAAAAGCCGTCTCTCCGAGACGGTTTTTTTTGCTCCTCGCATGCGTACCGGATGCGAGACCAAGCCCGCTCCAGTCGGCGCAGCGCGACGCCGCCGTTCGTGCCCCTCGCGGTGACGGTGTACGGGGTGGCGGAGGCGAGCCCAGCGTGCCCGATTGCTGCCTCTTGCCGGTGTCCGGTCCTGCCGCTGCACACCAGCCACTGAGTCCAACTCAACGCAGGTCTACACAGCCACTACGTCAGCCACCTGCCGCCCAGATCGCAGGTGCGGTCCTGCACACCGCGAAAGCCAAGGCTGTTTTGCCAGGGCTGGCCTGTCGCGGTGAATACGCGGGTTCAGCGCCACTGCGGGTTGCAGCCCGCAGCGGGTGAGGGCCACAGGTTGCCCTGCCCGAACTGGAGCTGCCAGTGCGCCCGCCAGGCGGACAGGAGGGCCTCCTGGGCGCTGCGTTGTGCGTCGATGGCCAGGCGGCGGGCCTGGAGGGTGGGGTGCAGGTCGGCTTCGCCCAGGGTGTGGGCTCGCTGCATGAGGCGGGCGCTTTCGGCGGCGGCGCGGGCTGCACGGTCCGCCAGCTGCCAGCGCTGCAGGCCTTCGCCGGCGTCTGCGATCAGCTCCTGTGCGGCCAGGTCGGCCTCGCGTTGAAGGCGGTCGAGGGCGGCGTGGCTGCCCTGTGCCTGTTGCCAGGCTTCGCGCGCGGCCTGTTCGCGGTAGTTGCCGCTGAAGGGGATGCTCAGCGTGAGGCCGATGACGCGCTCGCTGCGGTAGGCCTCGGCGGCGGTGCGCACGCCGAATGTGGGGTCGGGTCGGCGTTCGGCCTCGACGCGGCGGGCCAGCAGGTCGGCGCGGTCGGCGGCCGCGCGTGCGGCCTGCAGCTCGGCTGCGCAGCTCAGCATGCGCAGCCGGGTGCCTGCGGCCTCTTCGGCCGGTCGCAAGGGGGGCGGCAGACCCTCGTCGGCTGGGTGGTGGGCAGCAGCCGCCACCAGCGCCTCGGCCTGGGCCGGGTAGTGCTGCTGCAGCTGGCGCAGGGCGCGGGCCTCGGCGGAGCGGGCGACGGCGAGCTGGCGTTCGACGTCGGCGAGGTCGGCCTGGGCCGCCTGGACGTCGAGCTGGGCAGCGTCGCCGGCCCGATGGCGGCGTTGCACGGCGTCCTGTGACTGGCGCGCGCTGGCGAGCTGCTGCTCCTGCAGGCTGCGCTGGCCCCGTGCGGCCAGCAGGTCCAGCCAGCGGTCGAGCAGTTCGCGGCCTGCGTCCTGCCAGGCGGCGGCCTCCCGGGCGGTGGCTTCGCGCAGGCCGGCCTCGCCGAGCTGGCGGTCCAGGTCGGCCTTGCCCGGCAGGCGCAGGCTGCGCTGCAGGCCCAGCGACCACTCGCTGCCGCGCGCGCCGCTGTCGGCGCGGCGCTGTTGCAGGCCGGCGTCGAGGGTCCATTCGTGCGGCGAGGCGTCCAGCATGCCGGCGGCGTGCTGCGCCGCCAGCCGGGCGTGGCGGGCCTGCTGGACCGCGGGCTGGCGCTCCAGCGCGTCAAGTACCAGGTCGTTGCCGGGCAGGGCCGCGGGCCGTGGAGCGGCGGGCTGAACGGCGGGCACGGCACTGGCCGGCGCAGCCGCGGCACTGGCTGGGTCGGTTGTACTGAATGCGCTGGACGCATTGGACGCACTGGCAGGTGCCATCGGCTGGGCCGTGGTGGCCAGGGGCAGGAGCAGGGCGAGGAGGGGAGCGAGGAGGGGGGCGAGGACGGAGACGCGCCAGGACGCGGGAGGCGCGGCCCGTTCGGTGGGGCGGGTCATGCGACTTCTCCTTCCGCGCTGAGCGGGCACACCCAGTAGCGCAGGCCCGCACCGGCAAAGTCGGCGCGCAGCCGTGTCAGCATCTGGGCCAGCTCGGTCGCGGTGAGCAGGATCTGCACTTGCACGGCACGGCTGCGGCCCATCACCTGTTCGGTGGTGCTCCAGCGGCCAGGGGCGGTGCCGTGGCTGAAGGTGGGCGTGCTGGTGAAGACTTCGTTGCCGGCGGTGGCCAGCAGGGTGTCGAGGAGCTTTTCCTCGATGGCGGGCGGGCAGATCAGCGTCAGGCAGCAATCAGCCATGGCGGCTCTCCTGGGTCAGGTCGGGCGTGGCCTTCGGGGCGACGCGCGTGGGCGCGCCGGGCAGGCCGGAGCGCGGCTGGGCGCGGTGGGCGAAGCGCAGGTAGAGGATGGGCAGCAGCAGCAGCGTCAGCGGCGTGGCGGTGAACAGCCCGCCGGTGACGACGATGGCCAGCGGGCGCTGCACCTCGGAGCCCGGGCCGCTGGCAAACAGCAGGGGCACCAGGCCCCAGGCGGTGATGGCCGCGGTCATCAGCACCGGGCGCAGGCGGCGCCTGGCGCCCAGCAGGACGCAGTCGAGCGTAGGCAGGCCCTCGGTGTGCAGCTGGTTGAAGTAGCTCACCAGCACCACGCCGTTGAGCACCGCGATGCCCAGCAGCGCGATGAAGCCCACCGACGCCGGCACCGACAGGTACTCCCCGCTGGCCCAGAGGGCGACGATGCCGCCTACCAGCGCGAAGGGAATGTTGCTGATCACCAGCAGGGCCTGGCGCACCGAGCCGAAGGTGCTGAACAGGATCAGGAAGATCGCGCCGATCGACAGCGGCACGACCAGCGCGAGGCGGGCCGCGGCGCGCTGCTGGTTCTCGAACTGGCCGCCCCAGGTCATGCGGTAGCCCTGCGGCAGCGGCACGGATTGGGCGACGCGGGCCTGCGCCTCCTGGACGAAGCCGACCAGGTCGCGCCCGGCGACGTTGGCGATCACCACGCTGTAGCGGCTGCCCATCTCCCGCTCTACCTTGACCGGGCCGCTGGCGCGCTGCAGCGTGGCCAGCTCCTGCAGCGGCACGCTCAGGCCGGCGGGAGTGGTGATGCGCAACGCGGCGAACTCAGCGGGCGACAGGCGCAGCGCCTCGGGCCCGCGCAGCACGATGGGAATGCGGCGCGGGCCGTCCACCACCTGGCCGGCGCGCTGGCCTTCGAGCTGCAGGCGCAGCGCGTCCTGCACGTCCTCAACGTTCAGGCCGTGCCGGCCGGCGGCCAGGCGGTCGACCTGCACGCGCAGGTACTGCACGCCGTCGTTGGCGACGGTGTAGACGTCCTGGCTGCCGGAGACGCCCTGGAGGGTCGCCACGGTCTGCTCGGCCAGCCGGTTCAGCGTGGCCAGGTCGGGGCCGAAGATCTTCACCGCCAGGTCGCCGCGTACGCCGATTACCATCTCCGAGACGCGCATCTCGATGGGCTGGGTGAAGCTGTAGGCGATGCCGGGCAGCCCGTCGAGCACCGCGCGGATCCTGGCCTGCAGGGCCTCCTTGTCGGCCACCTGCCAGTCCCGGCGCGGCTTGAGCACCAGGAAGGTGTCGGTCTGGTTCAGCCCCATCGGGTCCAGGCCGATCTCGTCGGAGCCGGCGCGCGCGACGATGCTGGTGATCTCCGGCACCTGGGTGAGCAGCGCCTGCTGGATGCGCAGGTCCAGCTCGGCGGTTTGCTCCAGTCCGATGGAGGGCAGCTTCTCGATGCCGACGATGAGGTCGCCCTCGTCCATCGTCGGCATGAAGGTCTTGCCCACCTGGGTGTAGACCGCGCCGGCGGCGACCAGCATCGCCAGCGCGATCGCCGCGACGATGCGCTGGCGTTGCAGCGTCCAGGCCAGCAGCGGCTCGTACAGCCGTAGCATCTGCCGCGGCAGCCAGGGCTCGTGGTGGCCGCTGACTTTCAACAGGTAGGACGCAACCACCGGGATCACGGTCAGCGACAGCAGCAGCGAGGCGACCAGCGCGAAGACGATGGTCAGCGCCACCGGCTGGAAGAGCTTGCCCTCCAGGCCCTGCAGCGTCAGCAGCGGCAGGAACACGACCACGATGATGAGGATGCCCGCGGCCACCGGCGCGGACACCTCGCGCACCGCGCGGAAGACCACATGCAGGCGTGGCAGGCGGCCCTCGCCTTGCTCATTGCCCAGGTTCCCCAGGTGCTGGACGACGTTCTCCACCACCACCACCGCCGCGTCCACCAGCATGCCCAGCGCAATGGCCAGGCCGCCCAGGCTCATCAGGTTGGCCGACAGCCCGGCCCAGCGCATCGCCAGGAAGGTGGCCAGCGCCGACAGCGGCAGCACCAGCGCCACCGTCACCGCCGCGCGCAGGTTGCCCAGGAAGGCTCCCAGCAGCAGCAGCACCAGCACCGTGGCCTCGCCCAGCGCCTTCGTCACGGTGCCCACCGCCTCCGAGACCAGCCCGGCGCGGTTGTAGAACACGCGGATCTCCACGCCCGGCGGCAGGCTGGGCTGGAGCGCGGCCAGCCGCGCCTGCACCCCCTCGACCACCTTCTGCGCGTTGGCGCCGGCCAGGCCCAGCACCAGGCCCTCGACGGCCTCGCCCTGGCCGTCCTTCGTGACGATGCCGTAGCGGGTCACGCTGCCTTCGCGCACCTCGGCCACATCGGCCAGGCGCACCACCCGGCCCCGATCGGCCTTGACGACGATGGCACGCAGGTCGTCCAGGCTGCGGATGGCCCCCTCGCCGCGCACCAGCAGCACCTCATCGCCCTCGCCCAGGCGGCCGGCGCCGTCGTTGCGGTTGTTGGCCTCGATGCGCGCCTTCAGCTCGGCACTGCTCAGGCCCAACGCGGCCAGCCGCAGGGCGTCGGGCACCACCTCGAAGGCGCGCACCTTGCCGCCCAGGGCGTTGACGTCGGCCACCCCGGGCACCGAACGCAGCGCCGGGCGGATCACCCAGTCCAGCAGGCTGCGCCGCTGCTCCAGCGACATCGCCGGCGCTTCGACGGTGAACATGAACATCTCGCCCAGCGGCGTGGTGATCGGCGCCATGCCGCCGCCCAGGCCGGGGGGCAGCTGGTCGCTCAGGCCGGCCAGGCGCTCGGACACCTGCTGGCGGGCCCAGTAGATGTCGGTGCCGTCCTCGAAGTCGATCGTCACGTCGACGATGCCGTACTTGGCCACCGAGCGCAGCATGCGCTGGCGCGGAATGCCCAGCATCTCCACCTCGATGGGCACCGCCACGCGTTGCTCCACCTCCTCGGGCGTCATGCCCGGGGCCTTCAGGATGATCTTGACCTGCGTGCCGGAGACGTCCGGAAAGGCGTCGATCGGCAGGCTGCGGAAGGCCATCCAGCCGGCGCCCACCAGCAGTGCGGCGGCCAGCAGCACGAACAGGCGCTGTGCGAGCGCGAATTGAACCATTCGGGCCAGCATGTCAGTCGCCCCCGCCCTTGCCCTGCCAGGCGGCCTTGAGCGCGATCACCGCGCTCACCGCCACCTCCTGACCCGCCTGCAGCGCGCGCGCTGCGCCGGGAGCGCTGCGCACGCGCACCGTGCCGCCGGGCCCGTCCTGCACCTGCACCGGCGTGGCCGTGAAGCCCTGGGCGCTGCGCACGAACACGTAGGCCTGCTCGCCCTGGCGCGTCAGCGCCGCCAGCGGCAGCGCGAAGCTGTCCGCCGCGGCCGGGCCGCTGTCCCTGCCCCTGCCAGAAAGTGGCACGTTCACCTGCAGCACATCGCCCGGGCGCAGGCCCTCGCTACCGCGCTGGACTTCGGCGCGCAGCGTCAGCGTCTGCGCGTCGGACACCGTGGGCGTCAGCGAGACAGGCCTGGCGGACAAGCTGCGACCCACGCCGCTGAGAGGGCCGGCGCTCGCCGACACCGCGTCGCGCTGCGCGGCCGGGATCTGCACCTCCAGCCACAGCCGGCGCATATCGGCCAGGCGCAGCAGGGCGTCGGCGGCCTGGGCGCGCTGACCGATGCGCGCGTCGATCTGCAGCACCGTGCCGGCCTGGCGGGCGCGCAGCAGCAGCGCATCCACCGGTGCGCCGCCCTCGGCGACACGGCGGATCACGTCGCTGTCCAGCCCCATCAGCCGCAGGGCGGACTCGGCCTGGCTCAGCCGCGCCTGGTCCTCGGCGGCGGCGGCTTCGGCCTCCAGGACGCGGCGCTGGGCGATCACGCCCTCGTCGAAGAGCCGGCGCTCGCGCTCGGCCAGCTGGCGCGACAGGCGCGCCTTGGAAGCGGCTTCGGTCAGGCGCAGCTGGGCCTCACCCAGCTCCGGGCTGAGCAGGCGCAGCAGCGGCTGGCCGGCACGCACCGCCTCGTTCTCGTTGACCAGCAGGCGCTCGACGACGCCGCCCAGCGGCGCGCTGACGATGAACTCCTGGCTGGGCGGCAGCACCACGCGGGCCGGGAAGGCCGCTGCGGGGCCAGCGCCGTCGGCCTCCAGGCGCTTGAGGGTCACGCCGAGGGCGCGGATCTGCGCGGCGGTCACCGCGAAGTCATCCCCGGCCCAGGCCAGGGCGGGGCCAAGGACGAGGCAGCTGGCGACGGCACGCAGCAGCATGCGCCGGACGGGTCGGTGCAACATGGAATCTCCGAAGGGGATGCGGGCTCTGGCCAGGCCAGCCGCCCCGCCTGCAGGCAGACAGACAGACAGACAG
>Ga0154020_10002442_pt1 | contig 22706 bp, 14 predicted proteins | sample Klosneuvirus_201_FD_109709 | JGI IMG/M metagenome (GOLD analysis project Ga0154020, IMG submission 109709) | Active sludge microbial communities from wastewater, Klosterneuburg, Austria - Klosneuvirus_20160825_MG | ecosystem: Engineered > WWTP > Aerobic digester > Activated sludge | place...
AGCTCCAAATTGAAAAAAACAAATGGTTGAAGATGGAAAATCATCTTGGACGGCAATTTCTTCATAGCCACCATCTATAGCAACTATATGTTCTATTGGGTTATTTTTTACAGGCTTAAAAAATAAAGTAACACTCTCCGCTAAATTTACATTTTGGGATTTCTGTGGAATCTGTCCATTTTCAAGAAAGCTTTGTACAGACGCATCTTTTATTATTTGCGAATGAGATGACTTACTTGCATATTCTGCTGGTCGCTTCCCTTGCTTGTAAGCCATTGCTATACATCCTGATCAGTTGGAAATCTATCAACTTGAACCGGCACGACAAAAGGATTTGAATAAGTCTTCATCCTGACAAATCCCTTATCATTTTTCTCGCTAAACCTAACGAGCGATTCTACAAAATCACCAAAATCGTAATATTTCTTGATTTCTTTTGTTTCATCGTCATTGTTTAAGTGAGCAATAAACCAATTTTGTGTGTTCTTCAAAATATTTGAGCTAATTGAACTAACTTCTTGCGTGGCGTAAGTCAGTCCAATATTCAATTTAGCGCCTTCTTTAGCAAGACGGTTATATATTTGGCTCAAATCTTTATCATCTTTCTTGGGGAATAAGTTATGCGCTTCTTCAAAATAAAATTGCACAAAATTATTTGGTCTCGCGCGAACAAATCTTGACATTGCATCCGCAAAGATATAGCGACAAATTCTTTCAGAATAGAGCCTTTGAATATCAGAGTCGCCTTGTGAAAGGTCAACAATTACGATCCCGCCCTTTCGTAATTCTTCAACTATCTCTTTCTCAAATGGTTTACCAACGGTTTCCGTATGCAAATCTTGTATACTGCGAAGTTTTAGATATCCACTGATAGTGCTATTGCCTCCAGGTTTAGATTTCCTTGTCAAGAAAACTAATAAAGCTTTTAAATCCTCATCAGCCCATTCATGTCCTTTTTTCTTCTTGTAATTCTTGAAGAAATCCTCGTCATCGTATTTTTCCCAAACAGCAGTAAACCAATTTGTAGCTTCCTGCATCGAGATACCCTTTGATGGATCGATACCATCTTCTTTTGCTAAACCATTTAGTGTTGTGGCTTCTCCATCAAATTTGATTTTGAAATTTTCAGGTAGACGGAACCCAGCTCTCCATAAAGAACACAAATATGCAGCCTTAATGCGTCCATAACGAGTCTGAGCGGAAAAATCCTTTTTGTCTTCAGGTTCGCTTAGGTCTACAGACAACAAGCTTTTCACATAATCCGCCGTATCAGCCTCAAGTTGGCTTTTTATTAATTCAAATCCTGAAACAATATCGTTGTAAAAATTAACTTTCAGAACTTTGAAGTCTTTCTTTTGTAAAACGCTATATCTAGTAACAATTTTACTGAACAACTCTGAAATAGCTGTTCCTTGATCTTGCAGGTTTTGGTTTGCGTACTCGCCGTTTATGTCAAATATAATTTGACCAACAGGGAAATAGGGTAACCCGCTTTTGTTAATCGCTTCAATTTCGCTGTTTTTTTCATCATTCAGCTTCTCTGCTTTGAATACCGCTTTTTCACTCATGGCTACTGTTGCCTGAATGATCTTCTTTACTGTGTTTGACTTTCCAGTTCGAGTCATACCAAACATCGCGGTTCTCTTACCTAAAAAGTCTTTAGGATTTACATAAACAGAAACATTCTCTTCTTGCTCCTGGAATCTTTTGCTTGAGCTATATCGCACTCTTCCAATTTTTATATCAGTAGGTGTCCCAACAACCTCACCTTCTCTAAAGTTCGCTATAAGTTCCAGCACTGATCCGTTCGGCTTAATCACTACATAATTATGAGCACTGTAAAAATTCTCAACATCCGCGCCGAATTTAGTTTGGTTCTTTGGGTCTCTATAAAACGTACCTAAAATTCGACACTCAACCCCTGAAAAACTAAATTCATATCTTGTGAATGTATCCAGTTGACTATTTTTCCCAGAAGTTTTCAGGTTGTCTTTGTAATATTCAACCATTGAGCTAATAACTTCCATATCGGTTGGTAATTTTGTTGGCCCAATAACTCGCAGAAGGAGCGCCTCGCTAACATCTTCTTCATTTTCATAATACGCTAACAAAAAAGAACCCTGTGGTATTCCCTTTGCTTTTTGTTTCCACGAATCGGCAACAAGAACATTCGCTTTCCCATAATCAATTCCAAAAGGACGCCCTACAAAAATCCCTGTCAATAATTCACCAGTTTGCTCATTGCGCTTGAACAAATCAACTTTTGCAATTTTTTGCATTACATCCGTAAAAGACAGTTGAGAATTCATGGTTACCCTCCTTGGGTAATTATTGTTTGTCGCCAGAACGAAGTTGAGCTTGAGGAGTATAACTCTCGTTTATTTCAACACCAACCCATTTTCTTTTTAGCTTTTCAGCGACAAATCCAGTCGTATTGCTTCCAGCAAATGGGTCAAGAACAATATCACCTGGGCTTGTAAGAAACTGTATAAAAAATGAGATCAACCCTTCGGGCATCCTAGCGGGGTGAGGAGTTATGCCATTTTCACGACAAGCACGAAGAAAACTATCGTTAGATTTCGTGTTTGAAAAGCTGAACGCATTTGGTAACCTAACTTCTCGGTTTTGATCTAAAGATTCGAGTTCAAAAAAGTTTTGGGGGATACTTCCTCCATTGTCAACCAAAAAGCCGCTTTTACTAATATTATGTTCTGATGGTCTTTTCCCTGAATTGTAGCTTTGACGCTTTAATAAACTCTTCATGCTATCACTGTAGGGTCTAAGAACTTTTTTCGTGTCTGCCTTGGGACGATCATTTTTTCCAAACCACCATACATGTGTATAGCTATCTGTTGCGCGAATATGATTTACTGTCACCCATTGAGCTGGCGAAGGCAAACGGGAAGGATTGTAGCAAATAAACTGTTGACAAAGATTTAGATTGGCCTTCTTATTTTTCGCAAACGCAATAAATGATTCTAAATGTAAAAGCGATTGAACTGGCCGATTTTTTTCCCACGCATTTCCAAGCTCAATCACAACAGAGCCATCTTCTTTTAGGAGTTGGGAAAATATTGGAGCCAAGTCAGAGAACCATTTTTTATACTCAAGCCCATTAAGGTTCCCATAACTTTTTTTGTTGTTCAACGGAAAAGGAGGCGATGTAATAATTAGTTGAACTTTCCCTGTCAATTCTTTTCCTAACTTAGTTTCCAAAATTTCCTTCGAATCACCTAGGTAATATTTGCCCAATTTTGTTCTGAACTTTATATTCATAGGCTTCCATCATAACCATAAGACAGGAATTTCAAAAGGGCGAACATATTATTAGTTTTCATTTACACAACTCATTATTCCTTCAAAAACATCTACTTTACTGTTAGAATTTTCAACTGAGGGGTTTCTCGTAGCCGCTTTTTGATGTATTTCATTCATACCATTCGTTTTGCGCAAATTCTATCCATTATGCAATTGTGGCAATTAGGTTTTGAATCAAAGCAATACCTGTGCCCAATTTCCAAAGTCGACCGTCCACTGCACCTGGGAATTCAGGATGTAATTGTCGGGCGGCACTAATCCCGTGCCTTACATATCTGAGGACGTCTTTTGCTTACACAAGAAACAAGAACATTTTCTTCATTATTTTTGGAACTCATTCGAAAGCATTTTCGATACGGTGGATGGCTTGCATGCCTACTACACCTAATTCTTTTTCCTCTTTTTGTCATCCTTCATAAGGATAAAACACTTATTTTTTTCTCCATTCTAATAAACCAGCCATATCTAGTTTGTCATTTAAATAAAATCTTTTATCGTTACGTACAATTCCTCTTGCTACCTGCATGGGAGGGTTTTTGAACTTTCTTTCCTTTTGTATTTCTTCACCTAATAACTTAATATTCATTGGCTTTCCCCTTTTCTTTAGGATATCGTAAGCGATATCCTTAGCAAAGCGAATAGCAGGATAATGGGGCCAAATGGCTAAACCGAAAACACCTTCCGCAACTCTTTTGAATTTCGGACTTGTTGCTAGCCGAGATCGAACCGTTTCATGCGGTGTTTTGCCCGACAAATCACAATAGTCAAAGATCAACCTGGTTATCTCTCTATAGTGCAAGGGGCTACCTTTATTTAATAATATTTCTTCTGCTACTTCTGCTATAGGGCGTTTTTTCATTGCAACACTCCTTCCCCTATTTTATCCCATCCAACAAATGCTAGACACTACTCGATAACAGAAACATGATGTATTTATAGAAACTTCCCCTGCTTAACCTCGGATTCCCACCAATCGGCGGTTTGGTCGGTGACGACGCGGTAGTCGACGCCGAGGGTGGTGAAGACTTTTTGGGCACAGCGGATCTTGCGGGCTTCGTGCGGGAAGCGGAGGAGGTCGAGGTTCTCGCCGCCCTTGGTTTCGCGAACGAGTTCGAGGAGGACTTTGCCGTCTTTGTATCTGGCGATACCCCAATCGGGATTGTAGTTGCCGATGATACGCGGGAAGTCGATCTTGAAGGTTGGTGGGAATTTAAAGTAGAAGGCAACCTGGTCATCTTCATTGAGTTTTAGTTTGACAAAGCGTTCTTCCACGTCAGAGTCGATTTGCACATGGTCATAAAGGCTGGCACTTGAACCTTCAACGAGTTCTTTTTGCGGGAATTCTTTTTCAGCAGGGAAGGCGTCTTCGAGGTTTAGACCCCATTTGAGGGGAGCGGGTGTGATCTCGAATTCGATGCGCTCAGCGATGTGATCTTTCATGGCATTGTTGATCTCGCTAATGAAGAGACCTGCAAAGCCTTCAGGGTTATAGAAAATGGCTTCCTTGCGTTTGTCACTCAGGCGGCGAAAAATCTCGTTGAGGGTGGGACGGGTGAGTCCAGTTTCTTTAGCGGCGCGGTCGATCAGGTTGAAGACAGGGTAACGGGTCTTCTCGGAGAGTGCGGCGCGTTCACTGGGCTTTTGTCCCAGTTCGCTTTGGAAGATGATGGGTTGATATTTATCAACTGTCTTGTTGTTGCCGAAGAGCACGTGAGAATTATCGCCATCGTTAATGATCTCGACAATCTTGTAGCCGCGCAGGCGTTCATCGTGCAAATCTCTCGCCAGATCAGCGCGGATGTTAAAGGTGTGCGTGTTTTTGCTTTCGTTGCCAAGTGTGTCTTTGATCGTGATCTTGAGTTTGCAGGAATCGTCAGAGACGGATGCCAGTTCGATGGTGTACTCTGCAACTACAAACGATCCTTTTTCAACGACGATAACCGATTGCGGAAGCGAACGATTGGCAATGCGCTCGACGCAGGATTTGATCAGGGCGGGTGTATCAATACTGATCTTGTAGGTGGTGTGACGTTGCAATTTTGCCCAGAAGTCGCGGAAGGCTTGGGATTGCATGATCTTCTCGTTGCGTGCAACTTTGGCGCGAGCGGCATTTGTGGGCGGAGGCGGCGTTTCGTTGCCAGCCATTCCCGCGTCGCGATATTCAGTTTGCAGCGTTTCGGCATAGCGTTGATAACTCTCGTTGGCGATGACCGAGAGGACGTTGACTTCATCTTCCATGACTCGTAAGCCATCTTGATTGACGGCGAGACGCAAGCCGCGTCCGATTTCCTGACGCTTCTTCATGGGCGAGACGGTTTGGTTGAGGGTGCAGATCTGGAATACATTGGGGTTATCCCAGCCTTCTTTGAGGGCAGAGTGGGCGAAAATGAAGCAGGTTTTTCGCGATTCGTTTTTACCATCATAAAACGATAGCAGGTCTTCTTTATCCTGCATAATAAGTTTGAAGGCGGCTTTCTCGGCGTCGCGTTCGGCTTGATTGCGGCTCTCGGTGTCGATTGCTTCGGTTTCTTCGGTTTTTGCAATTTTCTTTTTCGCAAAATAGCCATTACGCACTTCTTCGGCTTTCATCTTTTCGTAGAAAGGATATTGTTTCTTGAGTTTATTAAACTCTTCATCGAAGATCTTGCGGATGATGCCATCTTTGGCGGTGAAGTTTGAGACGCGGTCAATGAAGAAGAGCGAGAGCACTTTGACATTTCTGCGTTCCATGCGCTGCTGCACTTCCATGTGTTGTTTGATGGTGGTGCGGATCTGGGTGCGGAAAATCTCGGGTCGTGACGGACCAATTGTCTCGTCCAGAAAGAGGCGGATCTCATTTTCAAATTCGATGTATTTTTCACCCGCGTAAATATCTCTGACGATGTAGCCTTTGTGTTCGTCGCGATTTGTTTTTGCATCGAGGTCGTCGCCCTTTTTCAGGACAACGGTGGACTCTTTGAGACTGCCGTGATTGTCCACGTAGGTTCTGACTGTGGCTTTGATGGGCGTACCGAGGGTGATCTTTTCCAGCGCGAGGAAGGGCTGGTTGAAGTTGTCGCGTTCGGTGACGCCGAAGACCTGGATCTTCTTAACGAGATTCAGCCGATAGGCGTCGAATGGCGTTAAACGGTAAGCAAGATTGGGCGAAGAACGATGCGTGGCACTGTATCGCAGTGAAAAAAGCGGATGGAGAGTCCGCAAGGCTTCATGCGCCTTATCCGATTCCATGTTCTGCGGTTCATCCAAAATGAGGATGGGGCGCGTTTGCTGGATGTATTGAAAGGGCAGGCGTTCGCCAGGCAGTTTTTCGGATGGCTTGAAGATGACGTTGGAAGTTTTGTTGAAGGAATCGAGGGTGATGACGAGAATTTCAACAAAGGTGGATGTGGCAAAGGCGCGCAACTGACTGATGCGCGCGCTGTCGTATTCGATCAGGTTGACGGTTTCGTTTTCGTAGAGGGCGCGGAAGTGGTCGCGGGTGATCTTGAAGTTCTTGATCCAGCCTTCGTAGATGGCGATGCTGGGGACGACGACGATGAATTTGCTGAAGCCGTAGCGCTTACGCAGTTCGTAGATGGTGCGCAGGGCGACGTAGGTTTTGCCTGTGCCTGTTTCCATTTCGATGGTGAAGGAGGGATGTCGCCACGATTCATTGCCGACGCCTTCGACGACCATGCCATCATCCACTTCGAGCATACCTGCTAGGTCGGTGGCGATCTCACCATCTTGTTGGATCTGGCGTAGGTTATCGTAGAGCCATGATTCATTGAGCGACTCGAAGGGCGGTAGGTTGGGGACGATCTCGTCGCCGAGGGTGAATTCAGCGTTTTGGCGCGGCAAGCCCTCGAAGAGGCGCGCGACGGACTCGACGGCGGTTTTCTGAAAAAGTTGTTCGGAGTCGAATTGAATTTTGAGTGTCATGGATTAAAAATTATTCTTACCATCTGTAATTTCAGTTTCGACGGACGAATTTCGATTCCATTTGAGGGATGACTTGGCTTCCTCCGCTTGTTTTTGAAACGCTTTGGCAGCAGCAGAGCGTTTTGCGGTAGTTTGAGGATCACTCTCAGTTTCCGGTAATGAGACATTTTCCTCTACTTTGGATGGAGATGCCTTTGCCAGTGAGTCTGCAAGTAGAGCAGAAAAATCACCTTTCATGATAAATATGAACATCATCAAAACAAGACCCGCAATCGAAAATGATTGAAAATATTTTTGAAACTCGGGCATAATTGCCAGAGCAGTAATGAAAATCAGGCTTAGTCGATCCAGAATGGCAAGAACGTAACGAACCAAAAAATTCGCACGCAGTGTGAAGCGATCGCTTGAGAATTCTAAACTGATCAAAAGCCAATAGCCCAGGATCAACGGTAAATGTAGAATCGAACCAAGTAAGTTCGTAAAAATTCTTTTGATTCGCTTAAAACCGTTTTGGTCTGATTTGGAGTCGTGACTGACTCCAAATGAATTATTAACAAGAATCGTTGCTCTGATTGCCGCTATGGGAAGCCGTACCAGAGAACGGGCTGCGTAGATATATCCTGTGAATAACACCAGACTAACAAACAATTGCATGGCATTTGTACTGTCGAGCGGAATCTGATAACCAAACAGGACCTGCGCCAACACAAGCGTGATGAGTACAATGACTACTGTATAGGGATCAAGAATGCCGAGTCCGATATCTTTCAAGGGAGTTGCTCCAGTTACTGTTAGATTGCTTCGTCGCAAAGAGCAAGAGCGCTCCTCGCAATGACATTATTAAATCACCTTCAAGTTGCACTGATCCGCCAATTTGACCTTGTCTTCATTGCTCAGCGCGGAATCGAGGCTGACGAGGATGTCTTCGACGTCGTGTTGGCAAGATTGGTTGGGTTCGAATTGAAATTTTAGCGTCATCGAGATTTGGGTTTCTTTGTCGAACGTTTTTGAACGTATTTCGACGGACTGACTGAATCGATTTTTATTTTTTCGTAAGACTTAACTATTAAACTCCAAGATAGTTCTAGACCCTTTAGAATATCATCGATAACCTCGTTAAAATCGCCAACTAACTCGCGGTCTTCCACGTTTTGATGGGCAGCATTCTCAATGGAGTGCATAAAATTTACTGCAAGCGAATCTAGCATGGGGGGAGGATCAGATGCTTGATAAAAAAAGCCGTTGACTGCCATAGCAAACTCAGTAATCTCCTCATCCTTAATCTGCTCTTTGATTTGATTTGCCGTCTCGCGTACTTTAATTCGAGCCATTACCATGGCATCTCGATCTTCTCGAATACTTTGAACCACTTTCGAAATATTTTTTCGCGGATTTTTATTGACAATTTGCCGCGCTTTTCGAAAAAAGTCCATGTAATTTAAAACCACAGGCTCCAACGCCTCAAACAGCGGTTTGACAATTTCATTGAATAAGGTCTGTTTATCTTGAAATTTTATTTTTTCAAGATTTTTGATTCTGTCAACCAAGGCTACGAACGTACTAAGAAGAAATGAAATTGAAATAGGTTCCATCAAATCACCTTCAAATTGCATTGATCTGCCAATTTGACCTTGGCTTCATCGCTCAGCGCGGAGTCGAGGCAGACGAGGATGTCTTCGGGGCGCAGATTTATCTTTGCAACCGTTTCGGCTTTGACCTTTTTATCGAGACAGATGTAGAGGTGATGCCCGACAAACTCGGATGTGACTTGCTGAACATCGTTGGCTTTGAATTCGGACAGAGTACTCACTTTACTATCAAGCGGGAAGCCTTGCAAGAGGAGGATTTCAGCCAGCAGGTTTTGGGGTTTCCAACCTTCGACCAATGGCGTTTCAGATTTCCCAAAACGAAGTTCAAGTTGGGATGTGTCTTTGCCAGAAAAATCACGCCACTCTTTAAAATTAGAATGTTCAAGCGTATAAGAACTAAATTCTATTTTTTTGGTAGAAGTTAATTTAAGTTGCCCACCTTTTGAATGATTTAATTTCTTGATGGCAAGGCTAATCCTTTTCCGTCCAATATCAGCAATAGTTGGATATTTTTTGTTGCCAGTTGATTCAGGTAGTTGAACCATAATAAACTGACGAGCACCATCATCTTCTTGATTCAACTCTAATGTTGCATGAGCAGTTGTACATGATCCCGCAAAAAAATCAAGAACAATATCATTGTGTGAAGAAGAAATATGAATGATTCTTTTTATTAGTTCCACTGGTTTGGGTGTATCAAACACAGAATCGCCGTCAAATAAGTCGTTTAATGCTTTCTTTGCAGAATCGGTAGTTCCGACTTCTTCAGCTTTCCATAGGGTATGTGGAGTAAGACCTTGATTCGCCTCTGATAAAAAGACTTTCAATCTTGGAACGTTATTGCCTTCCGCTCCAAACCATATTCGATTATCAATAATTAATTCTTGAAGACGCTCTTTAGTCACAGACCAACAACGACCAGGGGGAGGATTAAGGCGTTTACCGCCAGGAGTTTTTATTTCATAAAATTGACTACGTGTTGCGTGTCCAGCCTGTGCGTTCAAAGAAACTGATTGCCAATCCCCACGAGAATCGTTATCAGGATTGGAATAACGATCTAAAGCCTCTTCTGTAAAAGGTAGCATATTCCTTGACGCTTCAAAAAGTTCTTTGTCTTTAGCATAACAAAGAATGTAATCATGATTTACAGAAAAGACTCTACGGTTTTCACGTGTAGTTCGTTTTTCCCAAACAAACTTGATAATGAAATTCCCTTCTCCGAATATCTCATTACAAGCCAACTGTAAGTTTGCTGACTCTCCATCATCAATTGATATCCAAATAACACCATCATCTCTAAGCAACGATCTTGCTGCCAATAATCGTGGATACATCATGTTCAGCCAGTTTGAATGGAAGCGTCCATCTGCTTTGCTGTTTGTAGTAAGAAGTTGCCCTGCTTCATCAACTTGTCCTGTTCGCTCCAAATAAGCGTCCAGTGGTTCGCTATAATCATCGGGATAGACAAAATCATTGCCTGTATTGTAGGGCGGGTCAATGTAAATCAACTTCACCCGTCCCGCATAACTCTTTTGCAGGAGTTTGAGCACTTCGAGGTTGTCGCCTTCGATGAAGAGGTTGTGCGTGTTCTCTTCGTCCACGCCTGCGCCAGGCTGGGGAATGAGAGTCCCTTTGGAGGGCATGGCGGCAAGTCTACGGGCTTCACGCTTGCCTGGCCAGAACAAGCCAAAGTGTTCCTGCGCTTCGTCTTCGAGCGTCTCGCCGAGGGCTTCTTTGAGCGTGTCCCAGTTAATACGTCCGTCCGCAAAGGCTTCGGGCACAACGGCTTGGAGTTCTTTGAGGCGGTCTTCGGTCAACGTGAAGGAGGGGCGTAGTTTTGAGATGGGCATGGGGAGGTCCTAGGGATGAAGGCGGAATGATGAAGGATGAATTATGGGTTAAGTATAGTTGAAAAAACTCAAGATCTATCTTCGGGGTGTTCAGTGATCCATTCAAAGTAACATTGGCGGGATTTTTCAGTATTGATGATGTAGTTTAAGAAATACGCTGCTTTATAAGAAACTGTTTCGTGTCCGCGCACAAGCCGTTTGTCACTCAAGTGACCATAACACCAACCGATCGCGGCGTCCAAGCCTTGAGCAGCTCCCATGTTTTCAGGGAATTTTTGGCTAATTGTGGTCAGGGAACTTACTGCGCTCAATGCAATTGGATAACCCCTATCAGGGCTCCCTTCAAATTCGTCGCTTGCCAATTTTTCGATCAACACAGGAATGGAATCCAGGCATGCAGATGCCCCCAATGTCCACATGGCGCTCTGAACTATTTGAAGGTTGGCGGAGTATAACAATCCGATCCATTCAGAACAAAGCATTGTGTCGTCAATTTCCTTCATCGCGTTAATAGCGGCATCGCGCAAATGATCATCTTCATGTCGCAGGAATTCTGTCAACATGGGAATAGCTTTCTGGCTGTTGATCTTTCCCAGCGCCTCGATCAAAAAACGAGCCATACGCGGCGGCTGCGAACGGCTGAGCGCCTCCAAAAGCAATGTCTCAACTTTTGAATTATTTTTATAATCCTCCCCCAGTTTCCGCAGCATGGGATCCGTCATTCCTCGAAAAGGATCTTCCACGCGCCAATCCTTTGGAGCAAGAGCGGCTCTTTCCATCACGCCCAACCCAAACTCAATGGCATCTTTACCGCAGGCATCGAAGTAATACCACGGAGATACCTCATCCTTTTCTGGAAATTCAAATCTTAGATATTTTTCAAGTGCAGGAATTCCCGCTTCATCCTTAAAATAAGTTGCCAGCACCACTGCTGCCATCATTTTCACTCGGGCACTTTTCGCGCTCCCAAGCAAGGTCCGCAAGGCGGGAATCGCACGCGCATCTCTCAATTCGCCCAAAGCAATCAAAATGTCGGGAATAAAACTTTCATCCGCTGTTTTAATCCTGGCCGTCAACATGTCAAATACGGGCCAGCCAAAAGAGGCTATTAGTTTTGCCGCATCTGGGCGATATCTGAAGTCATAGATCTCTGGAATTTTTTCAAGCGCAATATGAGCATAATAAGGGTTATCTGAAAGGCTGCGCATTGCACGGATCGACCGAATGCAAAACCAGGAGTTTCCATCGTGCCCAACCGTTTTAATGCCATGCACAAGTTTTTCCAGAATTTTCTTTCTTAAACCTGCTTCCGAATCTTTTGAAATATCATCCAGGGCTACAACACATTTTGAAGCCACCAGCGTATTGTATGCAAGGATTTGTTCCACGGCCTGCTCAGAGTCCGTGCGCAACCCACAAGCCATGAGGGCGACAGTTTCTTCCCCATGGTCAAATGAACTTTGGCGACGGAAGCTGTGTTTTCTTAAGAAGTAATCCAGCGCGTCTTCGCTACCAAGGGTTTGCGCCGTAAAGTAATCGCGCCAATATTCATGTGTAAACCAGATATGCGTTCCATCCGTGCCAAGAATTCCAACCTTCATCGCGCACTGAAGGATCAAGTCCGCTCTGCGCAGGCTTTGATTTCTTTTGATACTGAATCGGTCAAGGAACCGCTTGGTACGTTTTTTGAACTTTATGTATTTATTGTGCCAGAAACTGTTTAGAAAATTCCGAAAAGGTGTGTTCTTATAGTCATAAGCAAAATGCTGGACTATTCTCTCGATCCAAACGAAGGGAAAAAGAAGAAGGCTCTTGAGAAAATCAAACGGATTAAATAATATATACAATGGCAAAAGTATTAATTCCTTCCACGGTGATCGAAGTTTCTCTAACTTCGCATAAAATTTTTGGGGATCCTTGAATACCAGCCATATCAACGGCTGCCAAAGGTATTTACCAAGCAGGGAGATTTGTGGATACCGAAGTTCGCCAAGGTCTACAAGCAACACCTCGTATTCACTATAAGGCCGAAAAGCCGAAATATATCCTTCATGATTGCCTGGAAAGCGAATATCAGGATAATTCCGACGAGCTAATTCCCCCAATTGCACCTGCAAGCCGTCCAAAGGAATGATCTTTTTAATATCTAGGTTTTCATCTGTCCATTGATTTAACAAAACCTGGGTCAGGGTCTTTCCAATATTTTTTGGAAAGGAATATTTATTTTGCTCAAATACCAATACCAAGCCTTCAAGCCAAAATGCATTTCTTGCAAGAGATGAAAGGATTTCATCCTCATCCACCTGCTGCCAGAACTGAGTATATTTTTTACCTAAAATTGTCCTGAAAATCCCATCAGCCTGTTTTCGGGGGTTGGTGAGTGAGCGAATCTTTTTCAGAGCTTCTGTCTTTTCCACGGGAAGCGGAAGAGAACGAGCGATCTGAACCATAATAGGCTTTGAGGAGTCAAACAATTCTTTCAGAGGTGATACGGAATCGTTTTTGGAAAACCTTTCATCCATCATCTTCGCCGTCCCAAGGACTGCGCCAATTCCGCCAAGCACCGCTAATATTGCCTTGAAAGCCAAATCAAGATCTTGTGGGAATTCAAGCCAAGCCCAAACTGCGAAAGCGATGATCAATACGATAAATATGGAGAGAAATTTTTTCACAACGCAACCTTCATGAGTTCGCTCTTTTCTTTTCCAGTTATTCAGTCAATTTTGTTTGGGCAAATGAAACCCATCCAAGATTATATTCAATTATTCTGCTTATAGCTTCGGAAATCGTTCTCCCGCAATAGCTAGTTTCTCGATCATCACCCAAGTGCGCAAGGCACCAATCCGCACTTTTTTCTCACCATCAGCAACTCTAATGTAGGCAAGCGCTTCCGCGGCCAATAGGGGGAATTTCGCACATCTACTAGCACGAACATCCTGCCGTTTAAGCAGTTCAATAACTCTGCTGGCAAGCACGTTGCTATATCCAATAGTGTAAATAGTATTTTTATTTACTCATTGGAGTTACTTAAAGTGATCCTTGGTTCAGTCGAGCTAAATGCGTGGTGGAGTCTGACGAGCAACATTAGATAAATATCCTTTTTAGGAAATCCGAAAAGTACCCAAGTGTAATTTTGGCTCTTCACCCTTGTAGAGGTCTGCCAACACAACCGTTTCATCCAATAGCATTTCCTGGTGGATGTTGCAAGATAAATCCCAAGGCTTAATATAATAACCGGCAGATACCCTGTTCGTATCAAACGTGATTTTTTGTATGCCCTCCTCAATATCTTCGTCTGAACCACTTACTTTAAAGTTTTTTGCAGAAATTGTTATTATTTCCTGCTCATCATTGAAATGCACGGTCATTTTGCCGCGTTTGCTGTTTATTGAACAACGATAAATATTTTCTTCATGTTTGATCGTAACTTCCAAAGATGTTTTTTCGGTTTCCGTTTTCACCCTTTTTACTGTTGAGGATGCTGGTATTTGAGCTTTCCTTGTTGGATAAGGAGAAATCTCGTCAATCAATTTGGGTAATGATTGGGTATCTTTTAGATGTATATCCATCGAACCCACTGGCACAGTCGGAGGCTTTGGTTTAGGTTCTTTCGCTATGCGACCGGGTTTTGGTGTCGTCACAGGTACTGGTTTTTCGTTTATATCCACAACAGGATATTCCGGGAGGCTGGAAAGAGGGGAGATTTTCCACTCTTCATGTTTCTTTTGGATATCCTGTTGAATACGTTTTTTACTCTTTTCATCTTTTTGCAGATCAACTTGACGGGCTTTGCATACCAACCAGCGTTCTTTTGCAAATTGTTTTTCATCATCGGTTGATGGCCACCAGTTTGATTTATCGAAAATGTTCTCATAAAACTCCAAACAGTCACGAATCATATTGGCACGCTCAAGTGCAGCCCCGGATTGAGCAACTGTCAATGTTGAATAAAACGCACTAGCTCGATCAAGAAGTTTGGAACTCAAGTATTTTGATATCCTGTTTTTAATCCCTTTATCTGTAATAGGCAAAGTATCAGAGATTGAAATAGATTTTATAAAGAGTACATCAAGCAAGTAATTCCAGTTATATCGCTTGACAACTTCTGAAGAAGCTTCATCTGCATGCAGGACCGATTTGTTTGCAAATTCAAGAGCAGCATCCCATGAGTTTTGATTAGTCAACATGATGAAAACCTTTTGAACAAAAGGTTCAATTCTTGCTTGTATTTGCTTGTCTCGAATGTAGGAAGCTAGTTGGAAGGCAAATTTTCTTTGCATTAATAAAGGATATTTTCCTAGTAACTTTTCTGTTTCATCGAACTCACCTAGTTTTATTAACGCAAGATATAGAATATCTTGTTGAACATCATTGATCAAGATGTCCAAGTTTTGAAAATAACAGTCTGTAATCTGCTTGGGGTCAGTGCTGATTTTGTGCAAAACCTCGATTTTCTCCGGGTAAGAGGTGGATCGCGCTTTTAAAATATCCAATGTACGATCGTCTGCATTGGGAAGCAGCCCTTGCTGAGAAAATTCCGAAGCAGACTTATAGAGATTGCCCCATTCATAAGTAGGCAGCGAAGATTCGGTATTTGCATCAACGATATACTTGATCACTGTACCGATGACTTTTCCCCAGACTGGATCAGGCCGAACATTTCCCTCTTTGACAGCGATCGCAAAATCGCTCAAGAATACACGACTATCATTCAATGACTTTTTATTCCCAAAAATCATGAAATCCGCGGCCTTGTTTTCTAATGAATTTTCTCCAAAACTTATTATTTTTCCAAATGCCTCCGCTTGCCAATAGAGTTGCAATGCCTTTTCGCGATTTACCAGCTGCTCAAAGCAATCTCCAGCCGCTTCGTATTCGCCTTGAAATTCAAGTAACCAGCCTTTACATTCAAGTGATTTGTCTTTCTTACCGGCGGCGTTATAGTTTTGAATAGCCAAACTAAGTTTATAAGTGTCTTTTAGGCGTATACCGCTTCTATGAAATTCTTCGGCCAGCTTAGCTGGGTCATCATGGTCCTTGTCCCAATTTTCCTGACTACCCATTTGGATTTTTACCAGGTCATCCACAGACCACGAAAATTGACCGTTTTCCTTTTTTTGCTGAACTGACTTTTTATACTTTTCGATAAAGACATTCGGTTCATATTTCTCAAAAAACTTCCAGAATTCAGTCAACCCGGCAGCAGTGTCTGCAATAAAGAGGCGTTTTTCAGCCCGGCTCGAAGATACATACAAGCGATTGACAAAATACTCTAGAGGGATGATGTTCTCCTGTGGTATTTCAGCAATCAAACAGTCCGGGTCGATCATTTTTAGCAATTCAGGGTAATCTTTTCGGCACTCCTCTCCAAATTTATAAATAACAACGCGGGAAAACTCCTGCCCTTTTGCACGCATTGGACTTAAAACATTCCTGATAACTTGCTGTCCATCTTCGCTAAGTGCAATTTTTTTCAAGAAGTCATCATTTCGCACGTAATTTTCTTCCCCTCCTTCCGGGCATGGAACAATGATTACAATTTCTTGTTGTTCGCGCAGTTTGCTTTGCAGGACAGGGCTTTCAACATCAAAATATACAGGCATGTCTGCAGCTCTATCAAACCATGTTTTTTGTGGGATCAAATCTTTCTTACCAAATGCGATGCCACGCATCAAGTGGATAAAATTACAAAGTTGAACAATGTTACGAGTTGAGCGGTAGTTGAATGATAGCTCTTTATAATTCAATTTAAGAGTTGGTTTTTGACGCTTATCAAGTTGATTGATAATGGCATTGTAAAAAGTAGTGCTAGTTGATTCCCAGTCAAACCCGGTGGGATTGAGAGTTTGGAATGGATCGCCAGCGAATGCGAAAGGAATTCGTTGAAAAACATCCGTCGTAAGGTTTCTATTGGAAAACAAAGAGAGGCGAAAAATAATCCGTAGCTCATTTCGCGTAAAATCTTGCGCTTCATCACAAAAGATCACGGAATGAGTGGCAACTTGAATGTCCAACATGAGTAATGTTCGCGCTAAATCTTGATCGTCCCAATATCCATCCTTTTCACAAAGGTCTTTATACCATTTTAGCCAAATAAATTCATAAACGTTGTCATAGGTGGTGGCTGTAATAGATTTTTGAGGCTTACTCGGAAGTTCGCGAAACACATCTGGTTCAAGATATTCATTTTCCTCAGATATTGTTCCCTTGATATAAGTGCGAATAACGTGCCAAGCTAATTCTGCGGTAATCTTTCGAATGTCATTATTAGGGTGCTTTGAGACTTTGCTATCAAAAAGAAGACGGAATTCAGGAAACCCAATGTGCTTGTTCTTGTCGTAGCGCCTGTCTGATGGCAAAAGAGAGGACAGATATTCGCGAAAATCCACAAAACTATGATCAACTATTTCTCTTGCTTGCAAGTCGCTGAAAGACCGAGAAGAAGAGAATTTAGAAGCATTGCTGGTCAAAATGCGAAACACACTCTCTTTAGCAATGTCCAATAGTTCTTTATTGTATGTTAAATACAAAGGCGTATTCGGCATTTTTTTATATATTAGATGGTGATAAAGATGTTCAGCAAATAAATATTGTAGAACAGTTGACTTTCCACTTCCCGGGCGTCCGTTTATAAATAATGGATACCCATCTTCTCGCGAACGAAGTACTGCGGCCTCCTCTTTTGATAGTGCCAAATTGGCCTTATCATCTTTCTCCTGAATGCCATGAATCCAAATATCTGATTCGTAAACCACAAAATCGGGGTAAGCGCGCTTACTTCTTCTCAAAAGAATTTCCTCATTAACACTATCCAGAAGTTCCTTTTTATATCGATTTTTTAGTGCCAAAAAATCATTTTGACGATCTTGCATTACTGGTGCAACCAGATATAGAAGCTTTTCTTCTGGAACACGGCGAAATAAAACGCCTAAATTGCCAACAAAGGTTTCCTGCCCACTTTGGGGGTTCTCAATCAAGTCGAGAATAATGGGATGAAGATTGCCAATATAGCTGCTATATTCTCCAGATTCTTTATCAGTTCTTTGTATCCAATCTTCGCTTTCTAATATCATCCATTCGTTACTTTCTTGAGTATTTTGCTGATATAAATACACTCGTTCATCCTCACTTAGATCAGCGAGCTGGGGAATATCAGGGCTTATTCTTTTTTCTGACCAGATTTGGTCCAGGTTTTCTGAGTTGCATGTCTGAGCAAATTTATCTAAAAACGGATCAGTATTTTCACAAAAATTTGAATATTCGCTTGCGCTCTTAGGGAAAACTCGCCAGAAAATGAGGAGGCAATCTTCGTTATCATATTTTTTCCCCATTATTAATCGAAAACTGCGCCCTAATCCTTTTTTTAAAAATTGATCATGAATATCGAGATTTTCAATGGTTTGTTGTTTCTCAATCTTTTGCGCAAGTTTTTGAACTTCGCCTAATACTCCATGGTTTTTGGCATCGGATTCACAGGTTTTTGATATATGAGTGAAATACTTCATTTTTTCCTCTCCTTATTGGGTAATTATAGAATCGTCATGTCTCTTAGGTGATAATTCAAAACCCTTATTTTCGTTTTTTATTCGGGGTCTGAATTGGGAGATATGGCATTAATCTCGCTTGATATCCAGTCATGCTGATCTAAGTCTGTGCCGTAGTTGCTGAGGTATTGTTTGAGGGCTAACTCTTTAGGAGAGCGGGAGCCGGTGGCGTAGAGACGATAGGAGTTGCAGGAGAAGCGCGCGTCACAGTTGCGACAAACTGCGGTGGCGAATTGTGAGTTCTTTTTGCCATAGCGGGATTTTAGTTTTTCGAGGGAGGCGGGTTCGAAATCGCCATTTTCAATGCAGTCCACCACGGTGCCGAAGTCGGTGATGATCTGATTGACGTGAGAGGGGTCGATGTCGATCTTGACCAAGGGATCCCATTTTTCAATTTCACGCAGGATGGCTTCTTCATTACGTGTGCCTATGGCTTCTTTGACTTCGTCGGGATAGGCGGTGGCAATAATGGCAAGTTCATCGAGGGACTGTCCGCGCAGATTTTGCCAAATGTAGGCATAAATATTCAACTGTTGTTCGTAGTCTTTTATGTTTTCGCGGACGGCGTCAGCATCGTGAGTTTTGATATCATACATGATGACTTTGTCGTCTGAGCGAACGATGTCGACCACACCTTCGATGCCGAATTTGCGATTGCCGGGAGTCGTCTGTCCGGGAAGGTTAAGGCGTACTTCTGTCTCGGTGATTTTATTGGCGACTTCTTTAAGTTTACGCCAATAAAGGATGGCCTGGTTTAAGGCGGTGGCTTTCACACCAGCAGCAAGCGAATGACCGGATTCCAACTGAAGTAATTCAAAATTGTGCTGTAGGGCGTCGCGGATGAAGTCTTCGATCTCGTCGTCTTTAGTTTTCATAGCGAACCTTCCTTAAGCGCAATCAAGTGTTGGTGTAGGTCTTCGAGGGTGCGGTGGACCAGACTGCCGAAGAACATGGTCTGCGAACGTGAGGGGACGAAGCCGTACTTGCGGAAGATCATATATTGTCGCGGGCATTTTTGGTAGAGGAGATAGTCACTGGTGAAGGAATAGTTTTTGGAAAGGTCACTCTCTTCTTCTGTTGCTGCTGGGACGGTGTCGATGTCGAAAGAGGAGATGCGCGCGACGTGTGTATCGTCGAGGAGTTTGCTGAGAGGTTTGCTGACATAGTTATGATTCCCAGCCCACTCAGGGATGATAAGGAGGTTTTTGGCGCGGGAGAGGGCAACGTAGAATAAGCGCATGAGGTCGAATTCTGCCGCTTTTTCAAGCGGTTCGCTTTTTCTATTGAGTAATGGATTGACGATCGTTTCCATTTTTTGAGTTCGTGCTTGTTTGCGCGGGTTGCCGAAGACGACCACGGGAAACTCAAGTCCTTTTGCCTGGTGGACAGTTAGGAAGGGGATGCGGCCTTTGGGGAAGGGATCTTCGGCGTCTTCGTATTCAGATTCGCTCAAGCGATAAAGGACGTAGAGGTAAGAGCCGAAGAGCCACTGCTGGTATTTGTTTTCCTGGAGAGACTCGGCGGTGATGACTGAACGATATTCATCCATGAACTTTGAAAGGTACTGTGAAATGAGGCTCAGGTTGCAGATGGGACCTTCGTCTTCGCCGGACTCGGCAAGGTCGAACATCTCTTTGAAGTGATTGAAACTGCAGAGACGATAGAACAAGTCCAACACGGTCCAATCGAGGGAGGTTGCGCGCGTTAGGGCGTAGGAGAGAAGAACGGGGGCGCTGGTGCGCCGGCGGCTAATGACGACTTTGTCGAAGTAGCCGTTGGTGATGCTTTTGCGGCTAGCTTCGGAAATGCCGGGGGTTTCAGCCATTGGGCGTTTCATCAGTTCGATGTCGTAGGGCTGGTCGAGTTGCCAACCTTTTTTAGTGATGGTTTTCAGTAAGAGTTGGTAACTCTTGATCGAAGTTTCAACTTCAGTTCTTTTGTCTTCGACGAAGGCGGCGAGTCCTTTATCTTCTTTGATGAGGGCTTTGGCTGTTGCGTGGGCGGTGTCGATCCAGTCGAAGTAGTTGTTGTAATCCTGGCCGGGGTAACCTCCGCGGAGGGGTTTGCCTAATATGTGCAGGAGGACGCCAAAGACGGCGGTGGATTCATCGACCTCGATGAATTTCCCCGCACGCGGGGCGTAGACTTTGAGACCGAGTTTTTCGAGGGCGTTTTTGAAGCGGGTGACCTGGTCTGTTTTGAGGGACGGGAAGAGGAAGGCGATCTGATTTTCGTTTTGAACTTTGCCGGTCTTGAGAAGTTTTTTTACGAAATTGGCAACCTCCTCGCAGGCTTCTTCGGGAGGGGCAGGCTTGCTGGCGACTACGGCGGGCTGTTTGTCTTTGCGGTGGGCTTTGATTTCTTTGTTGACTCTGTAGAATTGCTTTGGATTTTTGGGGTCGCTCCACGCGCAAGCTTTCATGAAGTCTGAGTAGAGGGTGACGATGCTTTCACGCGAACGGTAATTGATATCCAAGGGAATAACGCGGGGAGATTGAGCGAGAACTTCAAGGCATTTGTCGGGGAAGTTGACGAAGTTTTCGACGGTGGCACCGCGAAAACGATAAAGGGCTTGGTCGTCGTCACCGACGACGCAGATGTTTTTTGAACCTTTGGTTAGTTCGAAAAATATTTTTTCCTGAATTGTATTTGTGTCCTGGTATTCGTCAATGATGACGTGCTTGAAGACGCTGCCGGACCCGCTGTGAGATTTCAGGATGTTGAAGGCTTCCTGCTGGAGAAGTGAAAAATCTGTTTGAGGGACAACACTGTCGTACAGCAGTGAGTTTTTGTAACGGGCGTACATAGTAAGCAAACTGAATAACTCAGCGCTTACTTTGTTTTTTTTGAATTGAGCGGGGTCGAGGTGTTCTTCTGAAAGTCGGTTGAAAAAGGACCTGACATTGACAACGGTTTCATGCTTGGAGGAAGTACGTTTGTTGAGGAAGATATTAATTGTAAGTCTAATCTCTTCTGACTCTTCCCCGAAGCCAACACCATTGATCAAGGCTTCCCATTTTTGGGATTTTGAAATGTAGAAATACTGAGAGAGTTCATCCAGTAAAACAGGTCTTTGCTGACGGTCTCTGTTTTTGGAGAAACGACGATCTGTGATCAGTTTTTGGCAGAGCGAGTGGACTGTGCCGATGTACATGCGCCCGAGGTCGTAGGGTTTTCCGTTTTCGTTAGTGGCAAATGCCAATAAGGAGCGAAGCCCTTCCTTGAGTTGGTGGGCGGCTTTTTCGGTGAAGGTGGAAAGGTAGATTTCTTCGGGGGTGATATCGTGAAAGACGATTAAGTTGAGTGTGCGCCAAAGCAGGACGCGCGTTTTTCCAGAGCCAGGTCCGGCGGGAAGATAGAGAGGACCATCTGTGTGAAGAATTGCGGCCCGTTGATTGTCGTTGGGAGTGAAATCTGCTTTCTTCCATAGGTAGTCAATTGTAAAATTTGGATCGCGCATATTTATCTTCCCTGTAAAGGATTTTCTATCGTACCAGAGCGAGGAGAATAATTCCGAATACTAGAAAAAGGAATATCAATTTAATTTTTAATACACAAAATCTGAAAATAAATAAAACCACCCACGCATCAATTTGCGCAGGCGGTAGGATTGTGCTATTATCACCCTATCCGTTACGCGCCGAAATCGCGTAGTTCAATTCAAAGCCTCGCGGGATTCCACTCCTGCGGGCTTATTTTTAAGTATAGACGAGAGAAGCGGATTTGTCGATTAAATGGTGTGTCAAATCCATAATATCTTTCAATTTTGCAATCTTTGTGTCATAGATCGTAACTTATTCCCCTGTCTTCCCCGTATTTAACCTCCACTCTAACGCCGTAAAACGATTTGCCACCTTGTTATTGCGCACCGCCATACTGATGGCGCGTGGACTTCCTGCCAGCACACAAAGTTTGCGGGCGCGCGTAATGGCTGTGTAGAGCAGGTTGCGTTGCAGTATATTGTAGTGTTGGGTCACGATCGGCATCACAACAACAGGAAACTCTGATCCTTGCGCTTTGTGGATCGAAACCACATAAGCAAGAGTCAGCTGATCCGCGTCGCTCCAATCATAGGTTGCCAACCGCCCGTCGTAATCTACAACGATTGTCTGTTCCACAACATCTATCGAAGTAACAAAACCAATATCGCCATTGTAAACATCCTTGTCATAGTTGTTCTGGGTTTGCATGACCTTGTCACCCAGGCGGAATATCGTCCCGTACAGTTTGCGTTCGAATTTGTTATTGGCTGGAGGATTGAGCTTCTCCTGCAAACGTTCATTTAGCGCGATAACTCCTGCGGGCCGCGATAGATGGGCGCCAGCACCTGAATGTCCCGTACTGCGTCGAAACCAAATTTCTGAGGAATTCTTTCCGAAACTATATCCACGATCCAGTCAGCTGCGGCGGTTGCATCTTCTGCGGGGAATAGGAAGAAGTCCCCGTTTTCTTTTGAGAACATTGGAAATTTACCCTGGTTGATC
>Ga0154020_10002443_pt1 | contig 22706 bp, 16 predicted proteins | sample Klosneuvirus_201_FD_109709 | JGI IMG/M metagenome (GOLD analysis project Ga0154020, IMG submission 109709) | Active sludge microbial communities from wastewater, Klosterneuburg, Austria - Klosneuvirus_20160825_MG | ecosystem: Engineered > WWTP > Aerobic digester > Activated sludge | place...
ATCTGGGGCTGTCCATCGGGGTATGCGGCAGCGTGGCTGTCTGCGTCGGCGTGGGCGTCGGCGTGGGCGTGGGCGTCGGCGTATTCGAGCTCCCAAGCACAGCCACCGCCGGGCCAAGCTGGGCCAAAAACAGCGCCTCCTCCTTGCCGATCGGAGCCCCGAGCGCGGTCGCCGCCGTGATCCCGCTTTGCGCCAACGCGGTCGCCAGCGCCGTATGTCCCGTTCGCGCCAGCACCCCGGAGAGCGCCGTCTTTCCTGCGTCGTACAAGGTCGGGTCGCTCCCCGAGGTGTCCGCGGAGACGGAGACCAAGGTCCCATCGAGCCGGCTCCCGGTGGTCACGACCCTCAGGGCGTTGGGCATCACCGCAGACGCGGTTCCATTACCCATCACGGTCGGCGCAAAGTCCGCCAGGGTCTGGGCCCAGGCCGCCATCACGCGGCTCGGCGGGATCGCGGGTGAGCCAAAGGGAGCATCGTTCGTGTCGACCCTCAGCTGGTTCACCATCTCGAGATCATAGATCGACGCCATCCACAGCTGATCCGTGCTGTAGGTGCCCGCACCGCTGACCGGGGTACCGGTCCAGAAACCGTAGCGTACGCCGCCGCGAACGCCCTCGAGATAGTTCTGGGTCATCGCCCGGCCCAGGCCCTGGCGATAGTCATCGAGGAAGCTGGCGTCGTCGCTGGCCAGGCCCACGAAGCGAAAGGCGGCATACCACTGGGACGCGACCCGCCCAGTGAGGCTGGCCCATTGATCGCTGGGCCGATCCGTCGGCCCGCAGGACGCTCCGGGGCGTCGCGAGCAGACATAGTTCCGCATCGTCGTGGCCCCGCGCTGGATCGTTTCGACCACGGTCTTGTCCCCGGTCAGCCAATAGTAGGACATGAGATTCGCAAAATAGGCGTGCGAACTATTGAAGTCGGCGCGAAAGCCGCCATAGCCCATGGGGGCCTGACCACAATAGAAGTTCGAGTCGCCGGGGGCGCACTGGAGGATCTGCGTGTGCAGTACCCTAAGAGCGGCCGGCTCCTGTAGCTCGTCGAGATACTCCACTGCTCCGGTGCGCATCGCCTTCTGGGCGACCTGATTCATCCCGTTGTGATAGTCCGTGAAGGTTCCGCACCAGTACATGTTGTCCCAGGACTCGCTGGGCGTCGGGTCGGCGCCACAGTCGAGCTCATCGGGGACCTGAGCGCGCCCCCAATAACGCGGTACGCTCCCGAACACCGAGACCCCGAAGATCCCTCGCTCCTCTCGGCGCGCCAGGGTGTCGTCGAGCACCGCCTGCGTGAGGGTGTCGTAGCCCGCCAGGTTTGAGGCGAGGACGCCGTTTGGAAGGTCCCCGACCGCGTGGGAGTCGCTGAAGACCTTGTTCGAGGGCCACGCCCGCAGCGGGGCGTTCAGCGGCGCCCACGTGAGCCGCTCCAGCTCGGACCGGGTCGAGACGCCCGTCGCCGCGGTGACGGCGAAGGTGCCGAAGATGCCTTGCCGCGGGCCGATCCACGCCTTGTCGTCGACCACGTCGATCGCCAGGCTCCCGTCGGGCTTGAGCCTCACCGCCTGCGGCTCGTAGTCGTGCATGTGATCGAGGGCGATCGCCACGGTGTTTCCGCCGCCGCTGATCGCCAAGATGGCACCGTCGGCAGCCACGCCTAGGTCGGTCGCTCCGGCCGCCGCGACTTCATAGGCGCGCGGGCTCGTCCGGCCCGGTCGAAGCTTCTGCTTCACCCACGCCTCCGCTCCTGGCGTGGCGCTCCCGGAGACCGCAGCTCGCGATCGCGCGCCGATCGCTTGTACGGTTCGGGCCGCGGGGAGGCTCAGGGAGAGCGCGTCCTCGAGGCGCGTCGTGAGCAGGCCATTGGGGCCCGCGCCGCAGCTCAAGTTGCCCGCGCCACACTTGTCTCCCTCGAAGGCCGCGGAGTGGCGCACGATGGCCGTGGGTGAGCCGGCGGTGAACTGGTAGCGAAGGCGCGAGCCTAACCCCCCGCCTCCGGTAGCCGGAAAGTCATAGCTGCCCTCCACCACGACGATGGCCGAGAGCGGTCCTTGGTGCTCGATCGAGACCCGGCGTAGGGCGCTGAGGCGTACCGCGCGTCCGTCGACCGTACCGCTGAGCGGTCCCGCTCCGGCGACGATCGTGGCGCCTGCCCGCACCTCCTGAAAGACCGTGTTGGAGGCCCCGTCGATGACGAAGGTCGCGACCCCCGTGTCTACCGTGACGCGGTTGCCCGACTGCACGAGGCTGATCGGGCGGGCCGGCGCCGGGTTCCGCTTGGAGCCGTCCACGTTCAAACGATAGTGCGCTGCTCCATGGGCCGCCGCATCGGAGGCGAAGGTAACGAGCAGCCACTGTATAGGGGCGCTGAGGTCTCCTTTGCCGGCGTTCCAGCGCGCCAGCACCTCGAACTCCGCAGGAACTGCCGCCCCCGTCGCGTCGACAACGGCGAGGCTCCCGAGGGAGCGCACGTCCAATGCGCGAGGGAGCGGGACGCCGGAACGAACGATCTCTCGGTTGCGCGCGACTCCGGCGGTCTCGCGCACCTCTAGGTTGAGCTCCGAAGCCGTGAGCGCGTCGCCGGGGGAGCTCGTCAGCGCGAGCTCCTGGCCCCCGCAGGCAGCGACCGCGAGCAGCAGCGCTCCAGCCATTACGTGATGTACAGTATCGATGAACTTCAAGTTCGCCTCCGTGGTTGAGGGTTGAGCCACCGGTGATCAAGGCGATCTCGGCGGCGCAGCATCGACACGCGACTGCGACCAAAGCTTCACGCTTCGCTGAAGATATTCATTTTTAACCCTGGCTAATCGCAGGGATCGGCCCGTGTTGCCCGGAGGTGGAACGGCAAAACACGGCTCAGCCCCAGCGCACGACGATCACTCACCTAGCTATCGAGATAGTATGACAGCTCGTGAGGAGTGCGCGAAAACGGCCGATATTTGGGCTCTTAGGGCGCCTGATGCCCCTGAATTTTGGGGGAGACATCAAAAGGAAGGACCTCAAAAAGGAGAGGCCATCAAAACGCAGAACTGTTCAAGCTGGGGGAGCCGGGGGGTGGCTCCCGTTGTGGGCCGGAGGATGGGCTCGCATCAGCGTGGCGCCCGTGTTTCGCAGGATGCTCCGGGCGTGCTCGATGAGATCGGCCGTGCCGCGCGCCAGCACCAGGAAGTGCCCCGAATTCACCTCGTGCTCATAGCGAACGATGCTGTCTTTGGGGATGCCGATGCCCGAGAGCGCGACGCTGAAGACGCCGGCGGCGCCCCCCACGGGCGCGCTCTCCAGCGCCGAGACGATCCACCCGACCAAGGGCCCCATCACGACCAAGGGACCGATGGTGGGGATGAAGAAGAAGGCCCCGCCAAAGAGCAGGCCCCATACGCTGCCCCAAACGGATCCCTGGCCTCCCCAGAACTTGATCCGGTCCCCGGCGGTGTAGAAGCCGAGCGCGTGCTTGTCGGAGTGGAAGTCTTTGCCGGCGATCGAGACCCGCTTCATGTCGAGGCCCCCGTCTTTGAGGAGCTTCACCGCCTCCTGGGCGCTCGGATGGGAAGGAAAGATGGCCACAATGGAGTGTTCGGTCGTGCTGTAGTTCATGTTCGCCCTCGGACTGGCCGCGAATAGAGCACGTGGTGTGCCACGCTCGGCCCGCCATGAGGCGATGCGTTCCGCCGGCCGCTGCGGCCATCGAATTGACGCGGCGGGATCTCAGTTTGATGGGAGGCCGGCTCCGACCGCAGCCGCCCACGCTGGCCTGGGCCATGCACTGTGCCGCGGGCATGGGCCACAAATCCTCGCATCTCTCCGACACTCATAGCCTGCGCAAGCGCGCCCGCGACCACCTCGAGAAGGGTCCGATCACCGAGGCCTACGGGGCCGAGCGCCAAGAGGTGCTCAAGCTCCTCAACGACGCGCTCGCCTCCGAGCTCGTCTGCGTCCTGCGCTACAAGCGCCACTACTACGCGGCCAACGGCGTCAACGGGGACATGGTCAAGGCCGAGTTCCTCGAGCACGCGATAGAGGAGCAGCTGCACGCCGATCGCATCGCCGCCCGCATCGTGCAGCTGGGCGGGCTGCCCGACTTCTCTCCCGACACGCTCAGCAAGCGCGCACACTCCGAGTACACGGAGGGCGACGGGCTACGCGAGATGGTGAAGGAGGACTTGATCGCCGAGCGCATCGCCATCGAGAGCTACGGAGAGATCATCAAGTATCTCGGGGATGGTGACCCGACCACCCGTCGGATGATGGAGGAGATCCTGGCCAAGGAAGAGGAGCACGCGGAGGACCTGCTGAGCCTGCTTCACGGGACCAAGTAGCGGGCTGCCCCGCTGGGCTGTTCAATCGTGGAACGCAGCGCCCTGGGCGGGCAGGACGAGGAAGCTAACGTCGATCAGCTCTCCGCCGGGGCCGCTGCCTTGCCCGCTGAGCCTCGACTTTAGCTTCACCGCCCCGCTCGACCGCTGAAGGACCAGGACCCGCTCTCCCGCTGCTTGTCGCCCGAGCGCCCACGGTAGCTCTGGGTCGAAGGTGAGCCTCGCCGTCGATGCATAGCCCGCGTTCGGGGGGCTGCGGAGGGCGTCCATCCGCTCCTCGTTGGTGACGAGGACCCCGCCCGGTGCCCCGATATCGACATAGCGCGTCGTCCCGCTCCCGAGGGCCACACTGAGCGTTGCCTCCGCGAGGCCACTCGAGGCGGTGACCCCAGCTGGGGCGTCCACGTCGAGGCCGTTCTCCAGACCTCCAGCACTTACGTAGGCCAAACTATAGACCACGATCGGATCGAGCTGGGCGTCGGTGCCAGCAACCGCGCTGAGCCTTCGCCCGAGCATGACCGCGGTGTCCGAACCAAGTCCTGGGGTGCCGTTCCATGACTGGAACCCGAGGCTATAGATCTGCTCCCCAGGGGACTCGCTGCTCTCGTCGAGCTCAAGCGGATAGGTGCTGGCGACGATCGAAAAGGTCCCAACGGGCTGGGTGTAAAAGCCGATGTGCGTGTCCGGCTGCTCCGGATATTGCCCCGAATAAGTGCCCGCTGGGACGTCGCTGATCACAAAGCCTCCAGTGGCGTCGGAGATCGCGTAGCGGCGGATGGGGGCTGGGCGGGCGAGCTCAAGCGTGGGCACCTCCGTGTCCTGGCCCTCGAACACGACGACTCCTACGGTGCGGCTGGAGTTGTTGGTGCGGGGCGCAAGCTGCAGCGCGACGCGGAGCCCCGGCGGGAGGACAGCCCCGTCGGCTCTCCGGAGCGTCCCCAAGATTCGTGAGAGGCCTGAGGGGGCTGGCGGTTCCGCCTCGAGGGCGTGGGACCCGACCGGAACAGCTCCGATTCGGAAGGAGCCGTCGGACGCGGTCATGCCCGTGCGCCCCGCGATGCGCACGACAATGCCGTGATGATCCGTCTCGCCTTGGAGATGGACTACGCCAAAGACGGCGCCGGAGGCGACGGGGTTGCCGGCGTCCAAAGTGTCGACGACGCCGGCGTCGGCGGCCGCGAGCCCAGCGTCCTTCTCGAACTGCCCTCCGTCTTGGACGAGCTCGGCATCCCCCGCCGCTCCAGCGTCCCCAAGCGCGCTGTCGCTAACCACCGCATCGAGCGATGCCTGCATTGCGTCCAGCTCCGCAGAGGCGTCTGCCCCTTCTAGGGTGCACACATTCGAACGACACACCAAACCCTCATTGCAGGTGCGATTCCCGTAGCACGCACCACCACGCGTTCCTGCGTTGGAGCCGTTCAATGCGCGGGGGGGCGACTCACAGCCGGAGAATGGGATAAGGGCCACAAGGCCCCAGATAGGCAGCACGCCGCCGAGGATCCGCATGCCGAGAGTACGCGTGGGGCTCACGAGTCTTCCTTGGAGCCGCAGGCCCCAAACCGTCACCTGGGTGCGCAGAATTCCTGGCCTCCACTGAACACCATCCACGTTGAAGGGGACTCCCGGGGCTGTGTACCCACGTCTGCCGGCCAGGCGCCGGCCGGTTCGAGGCCCTCGAGGGCAGTGCTCAGGCGCTCGCAGTGCCCAGGCTCGCCGCCACGGAGATCAATCGAGCGCCCAGTGCTCGCCAGTTTGAGCGCGGTTCATCCGGCACCATCTCCTGGGCCGCCTTCTTGTCGCCTCGGATCAGGGCCCTCCCCAAGTGATCGAGCAGCATAACGCGGTCGAGATTCAGTGGCCCGCCCCCTCTCGACGCGAAGTCGTCGAGCGTCAAGCTGGCTCCCGGGGGCGCCTGACGGACCAAGTCGACGTCGAGCCGAGTCTGCTTCTTGGCGATGTCCCGTTCGCCGACCTGCTGGAGGTGCTCCACGACGCCCAAGATCCGCTGCTCGATCGGGATGCTCTGGTCCGCGATCCGTGCGTTGGGATGGTTGAGCTCAGCCGTACGCGCAGCGATGTCGCGTTCATTGACCTGCTCGAGGTGCTCCATGAACCCGAGAATACGCTTCTCGATCGGAACGCTGGTGTCCTGGATAAACGCGGAGAGACTCGCTTGGTGCCCCAGGGTTGCGCCAGCCTTGAGCCCACCTTCGGTCAAGTTCTGGACGGAGCGCGGTGCACTTCCGTAGCCGGGAAGCCCCTGGTCTTGGCAGCGCTGCTGGACCTGCTCGCGAACACCTTGGTCAACCAGGAGGGCCGGCGCGCCCGTGCCCGTCGCGCGGGCCAGCGCCTGCAGCTCCGGGCCGACCTTCCCAGACGAGATCGAGTCACGGAGACGCCCTAGGGATTCCAGAGAGAGCTTAGCGAGGTGACCGCCAACCTGCATTGTCGAGGCCTACGCAACCCGCGTGCCGGCCAATGATACTTCGCTGCCTCGCGCCTCGCTCGAAGGCTCTTCACCTCGTCAGCGGCCCTGAGGCCACACCGAACGTCGTGTCTCGTCGACGCCGCGTGCGAAAGCCTGCTAAAGCGGCCTCGTGGACGTAGGAGCGATCCAAGCCGACCTCGAGCGCGCCGCCGTTCGCGCTCTCCAGAACGAGTGGCGGGCCCTCAACGCAGATCAGTTTGCCGCGCTGATGCGCCCTCCGGTGCTCGCGCTGGCCGAGCGAGAGCGCACGATCGGCCGCTGGATCGCGGCCCACCGGACCATCGAGCTCGATCGCAAGCTGGTGTTCGAGCAGCGCTGGACGGTCGTGCGTGAGGTCCTGCTGCACGAGATGGCGCATCAGTTCGTCGACGAGGTGCTGGGTAAGCGCGAGCAAACTGCCCACGGCCCCGCGTTTCAGCAGGTCTGCGCGGAGCGAAGGATCGATCCACGCGCCGCCGGTCTCCCGCTCGACGCTCGCGCCGACGACGGACAGAGCAAGGTCATCGAGCGCGTCGCCAAACTGCTCGCGCTCGCCGCCAGCGCCAGCGAGCACGAAGCGCACACGGCAATGAACGCCGCGCAGCGCTTGATGCTCGAGCACAACATCTCGTCGGTGAGCGAGCGGCGCGCGCGGAGCTTCATCTCCAAGGAGCTCGGCGAGCCCACCGGACGGATCGAGGAGGCCCGCTCACACATCAGCTGCGTGCTGACGAAGCACTTCTTCGTCGAGATCGTCATCATCAGCGTGTGGAACGCCAAGGAAGGTCGTCCCGAGCGGGTCTTTGAGGTCACCGGTACCTCCGAGAACGTCGCCATGGCCGAGTACGTCTATGCGTTCCTTGATCGGACCGCCGACTCGCTGTGGCAGGCGCACAAGCGCGCCAATGGCGTCCGCAGCGACCGCGATCGGCGCGCGTTCCGGGCGGGCGTCATCACCGGCTTCGAGGGCAAGCTCTCGCAGGAGCGGGCAGGGAACGCCGCGCGCGGCCTGGTGTGGGTCGGTGATCCAGAGCTCCGCGAGCACTATCGCCGCCGCCACCCGCGCTTGGTGACCAGGACCTCCGGTGGGTATGGCGATCGGGACGCGCGCGAGAGCGGGAAGGCGGCCGGGCGGAACGTCGTGATCTCACGCCCGGTCGAGGGAGAGTCGGCGTCCAGAGGGCTGAGGTTGGGGGACGGGAGGAAGTAGTGGTGTTCCGGCCTGGCGCGTCCCTTCTTGCCGCCGCCCCGTTGCACTTCGCAGCGACCGAACATCGGTAGTACCAACCCGATTTGTGGTCGCGGGGGATCGGCCCGGGCTCGTCCGAAGGCGGGATTGCCACGGCCGAGGCCGTGTTTTGTGGCTTCAAACTTCCTTAGCGTTGATTCGAGCCAAGTGGCCGAGCAAGCCGAGAAGTCCGAATCCCAGGGCGTTGACGAGGCCGTGGAGCGGGACCATGCGGTGGAGGCCGATCCAGTTTCGGCCCGTGAGCTCTCCCATTCCGTAGATCAGCGCCAGCAGCATTCCGACGCTGATTGACGCTGCCGAGCCGCAGAGGAGCCAGCGCTCACTGAGTGATGAAGAAGCGCGGGCCACCGCGGTCGAAGTGAACGCCAGGCCAAGAGTGCTTCCCACCATACCCACGACGCCGGCTAACTTGAGCGATGGGAGCGCGAGCAGATTGCCGACGAGCAGGAGGCCAATCCCGGCGATGGCGAGGATAGCGATCGCTCGTTGCAGGCGGAAGAGACCGGGCAATGCGTCGCGCAGGCGACGACCCGTCGCCGTAATGAGTACGTGGAGCAAGAAGCCGCTAAAGTGGAAGTGCGTCGCCGCCAGAAAGACGCGCTCCGAGTTCAGCTGGCGTGGACTCACGCCGAGACGCCACAGAACAAGCCAGACCGCACCCACCACCAAGAAAACGTGAGCCGCGATGCGACTCGGGTTGCGCACGCGGCTCCATGGCAAGCTTGCCAGCAATGCCAGCGCGAACGCGAGCCAGACGCTCGCTAACACGCCCGCACGCGGGCCGGGAGGTTCGAGGAACGCTCCGGTGAGACAGCCGGCTGCGAGGGGTTGGAGGCGTGCGATCTTGGGCATCTGCTGCCCAGCCTCGCGCTCGCAGAGGGATGCAAGCACTGCAAGCGCGAGCGGCGAGAGCACCAGCGGCATCAGCAAGAACACCTGCGTGAGGGAGCCAGGCGGCAGCGGTATCACCGCCCACACCGCCGAACCGATCGCCGCCGACCAACCCGTCCACTTCATTCTGCGAAGGTGCCAGCCCAGTCAGACCCAGAGCTAGGCAGTCGAGCGCGGAGGGGTTATGCAAAATTGCATGGCTGGACGAGAGCGGAAAAGAGGGCTTCCTGTGGAGCTACGCAACTGGGACGACGTGCGCGTCTTTCTCGCGATCCACCGAGCGGGCAGCCTGTCGGCGGCAGCAGGGCCGCTGGGAGTGACCCAGCCGACGTGCGGGCGTCGCCTCGACGCGCTCGAGAGCGAGCTCGGTGTTCGCCTGTTTGATCGAAAACCAGACGGCCTTCGCATCACGGCGGAGGGTCGCGCACTCGCGGCTGCGGCGGAAGCGATGGATGCTAACGCACGTGCACTGGCGTTGAGCGTGGCTGCGCGGGACTGCGACCTCGAAGGGCTCGTTCGCATCGCTACGTCCGAGGCCTTCGCATGCACGTTTGTGGTCGGCGCGCTCGCGCAGCTGCGTGCGCACTATCCGGGGCTACGCATCGAGCTGGTGCTCTCCAACGGGGAGACCGACCTCCTCGCGCGAGAGGCGGACGTCGCGCTGCGGTTCCGTCCGGAGGGTTTCAGACCGACGCCGCAGAAGCTCCTCGCGCAGAAGCTCGGTGATGAGCCCTTCGTGCTGTACGGTACGGACGCCTATCTGGAGCGGCGCGGGGTTCCCGCAGAGCCGCGCGAGCTAGCTGGCCACGACGTCGTCGTCTTCGAGGGACGGCATCCGGCAGCGGAATGGTGTCGGTACGCGTTTCGGGATGCCAACGTCGTGCTCGCTGCGCCGAGCCTCCTGGTTTCAATGGAAGCGGTCGCATCGGGGCTTGGCCTCGGCGTCGTTCCCGTGCGCGCTGCCCGGCGACATCCTGAGCTCCGGATGCTGTCCCCGGTGATCGCTCGCGGCACGGGATGGCTCATCGTGCATCCCGAACTCGGACGCGTTCCGCGTATCCGCGCCGTCGTCGACGGACTCTCCGCGAGCTTTCGAGCCGACAAGGTCGTGGAGAGAACCAGGAACTAACCGGAGACGCCGCGCACCTTCGACGTTTCCGCGGAGACGCCGCGCACCTTCGACGTTTCCGCGGAGACGCCGCGCACCCGCGCCGACGCGCTGATGGTCCTCGTGGAGAGCTTCCTGGCGTAGGGCGCGCGTTCTCGAACGGGCCGTACGCCCACCGAGGTCCGCCTCCACGTCACGGAGGACGAGCTCGAAAGGGGCGGCGGATTCATCGAGAATGCCGGCTGCGTCGGCGTCTCCGCGGAGACGTCGCGAAGGCTCGCCTGCGACGCGGCGGTGGTCGAGGTCGTCGAGGATGTGGGGGTCGGGTAGTGCGAACGGGTCGAAGGACGCGCTCGGTGCCGACGGGGATGCGGCGCGCGCTCGAGATCCGAGACCAGCGCTGATGCGCGTTCCCGAGCTGCACCCATACGAGATTCCTCGACGCACACCACATCGAGCACTGGGTGGACGGCGGCGCGACCGATCTCGACAACCGCGTCCTGCTCTGCCGGCGGCACCACACCTTCGTGCCTGAGTAGGCGCGCTGTCGCTGATGCCGCAGAATTGGGATCGAGCGCGTGCTGATCATGCGTGGATCGTTGGCGTGATGTGTCAGCAGACCTTCGGGGTGGGGCGCTCGATCACTGCGTGCCTCACGGCGACGCATGAGCTTCAGGCCGTCGAAGCACGCATCAGGTGCGACTTCCCGACGAATTCGTGGATTCTGTCCTCCAGGCGCAGGGGCATGTCCCGAGCAGCTCCGGCGATCTTGACGTCGACTCTTCGTGGTGGTGCTCGCAGCGCGGCTTCGGGGGCTCCGTTCAGAGTTTTCTTCGACCGGCGCCGGGCGGAGACCTCTACGCCGAACCCGCAGGCCCCCGAACTGCGGAGGCAATTTCCTAGCTCCCCCACTCGGTGTGGAAGCTCCCCTCACGGTCGATCCGCTGGTACGTATGCGGGCCGAACAGATCCCGCTGGGCTTGGATCAAGTTCGCTGGCACGCGCTCGCGGCGGATCGTGTCGTAGTAGGCGAGCGAGGTCGAGAGCGCGGGCATCGCGAGCCCAGCCCGTCGAAGGTGCGCGGCGTCTCCACGGAAACGTCGAAGGTGCGCGGCGTCTCCGCAGAAACGTCGAAGGTGCGCGGCGTCTCCGCATCGATCTCGACGCTCGCGCTCGCTCTGTATTCCAAGTCGCCCACGAGGGTCGCGCCGAGATCAGCCAGGGTTGTCTGTCGATCGACTGGCTCGAGTCGAGCTGCCCGGTCACGGCGAAGACGCGGGCGCCTTGGCGCTGAGCGGCGCGATCGGGACGATCGGTCGTGCCATCGCCAGCGCGCCAAACGCGACCTGCACTCCGAACACGTGGGCGTCGGCGATCGGGAAGCCGCTGGAGGCGTCGAGGCTGTTGTAGCTATAGCTAAGACCTACCCGCCAGAACTCGCCGCCCAACGTTAGGTACACATCGGCCGCCGGGACGTAGGCCTCGCCGCGACGAAAGGCGATCAGCCGGCCTCCGTAGCCTAGGAGATCGCCCGCGGCGCGGCCCTGCACGCCGGCCTCCACCAACCGAAACAGCGCCGTGGGAGCGACTTGCACTATCGCCTTTGCGTGCAGCCCTAGGCCGAGGATGTCGTCCAGCTCGACCGGGATCTGGTAGAGCGGCTCGAAGCGGAGCTTGTCACCGCTGAGATAGGCCTGGCGAAGCTGGGTGCCCCGGTCGCCGTAGTAGTCGATCTCCTCGGCGAAGCGCTCGAGGCCGACGCCGGCCAAGAGATACTCCGCGACGCCCAGCGAGCGAAGCAGTGGCACCGGGCGAACCTGCGCGCGCACACCGGCCACCGAGCGCCGGGGGCTGAAGCTGCCATCGTCGGTCTGATTGAAGACCTGGTCGATCGCCAAGCCGAGCTCGATCCCGAACGCGTGCTGGAGCGAGATCACCACCCCGCTGACGCCGAAGGAGTCGGTCGCGTCTTCCGGCCCGAGGTCAGGCATGGAGGGGGGCGGCGTGTACAGGGCGAGGTGACCGTGAGGCGTAAAGCCGTCTGAGAAAGCCATCCGGAGTGCCACGTCGGCTTGAAAGCCGTGCGTGGCGCCGCCCAGGAATAGCAGCCCGTTTCCGAGGCGCGGCTCAAGCTCACCGAAGGACCCGTTCATGTTGATCACATCGAACAAGAACCCAGCGAACCAGGCCCAATCGCTTCGGGGGTGCCCGTCGCCCACCCACAAGCCACCGCTGACCCGCTCAAGGGCGCCGCTGGTCGTGGTGCCGTCACCGAGTTGAAAGGTCGCTGGCGTCAGCTTTGCGATGCCCTCATAGACGTTCGCCACTTCGTCGCGCTCCATCTGGGCGCCAAGCACGAACTGGTGCGTTCGGAGCACGTCGATGGTCATCCGCCCGAGGGTCAACAGATCTTGCCCAGACGACGGAGCAGCCTGAGCCGGCGCCGCCCCGAGGCTCACGCTCAGCAGGAGCCAAGGGAGCCTAGAGCGCCGAATCGCTGGGCGGCACTGGGGCGGATCCATGCACATCTCACCAGACCGGAAGCTCGGAAGTCTTCGATGCCCCCCGGCAGCCGATAGTAGCCATAAGCCCTTCGTCCCTCCGAAGTCCACGGTTGTTGGCCTGAAGCTCACGACGTTGTGGCGAGCCGACGCGACGTTTCCGCGGAGACGCCGCGGAGATCTCGAAGCGCGCGTCAGGGGAGGAGGACGCTCGTCTTTCCTGCCAGCTGCACGGCGAGCCCATCCGCATAGGGTCCAGGGATCAACAGCCGGGGCTTCGTCTCGTGGGGATTGATCGGGAGAAGGTTGGCCGTTCCCACCAGATCCTGGAGGAGCCTCGCGCTCTCGACCGCGCGGAGCTGCCAGAGGGCGAGGTTCGTGTTTGGAGCCAGGCGCTCTGGAATCCGGGGATGCCGCTGATGTCGGGCTGCGTATAGTCCAAGGCTCCTGCTCCAAACACGGCGCTCGAGACGAGTGACCACCAGCGCGGCGTGCTGTTGCTCTGATCCTCCGTCGCCAAGACGTAGGCGATCGCGGCTGGCCGCGCGGGCGCCTGCGCGCGAAACCGCACCGGCCCGGCCCCGCCGACCGATCTCAGCGTGACCTGCGTCAGCTCGGCGAGCAGCGCGTCGACGATGACGTCGGCTGGTTCGGCCAAAGTTCGGAAGGACTCCGATTCGAGATAGGCGCTGCGGATCAGGTGGACCTCTCCCGCTTGCCGCTGCGCTGCCGGAACGCCTCCGTAGGCGATCGGACCGCCGAGACAGGTTGAGTCTCGCGCGGAGCGGCGGGAGCGACCTACAAACACAGGCGTCACCCCATCCCGCCCGTACCCTCCAGTCCGAGAATGGCGAGTACGTCAACTCGGTAGGACGGCCGAGCGACACCCTCTGCCCAAAAGGGGGGCTTATGTCTCCTATCGGCCCGTTCCAGCGTGAAGTTGCAGTTGGGCATGGGCGCGTCGGGCCGCTCGCTCGACGCGGCGGAGGAGCGAGCGACGCTGTGCGATCGAGCGCTCGTCCCAAATCGAAGCGAAGGCGTCACTCATAGAGCAACCTCGACAGGAAGCTCAACGTTGAGCATCTGAAAAGGCCTTTCCCACAGTACCTGGAATTCGTTCTCATAATTGCTCAGAGAGACGCTCCTGATCTTGCTGGTTCTCGTGGGCGGGATGGGGTGACCTGTGTCTGTCGGTCGCTCCCGCCGCTCCGCGCGAGACTCAACCTCGGGCGGAGATCACCGCTGGACTTGATGCATTAAGGGAACTTCCGCGGCGATATCTTATCGCCCTAATGGGCGCCAGCCGGCCTTACAGCGCGATTACAGGACGGAGTTGGCGCGGATATGTCGGCACCGCACGAGTGGCGCCGGCCGATAAGCCGCTCATGTCAGCAATCTCGTCGACGACCGTACATGCTCCCAACCCGACGATCTCGTCTCCGGCCTCACCGCTCGCTCCCGAATTCGACCGAGCGAAGCTGGGCACGACGGTGATCAACCGTATTGAGTACGCGCGCTCGCAGAGCGAGGCGCTGGCCAAGAACCTCAAGGCTTCCATGATGTGGGTCGCATTCGTGAACTCGGATGCGGTCGCGACCTTTCCTGGCTGGGGTACGCACAGACCGATGACGGCCTCGGTGAAGCGCCCGCCGGGCGATCGCCTCGACCTTGTCCTGAACCTGAATGTCAGCGGTCATGACCTCAAAGGTCTCTCCGATCCTCAGCGAGCGCTCGCGGATCGTGCCAAGTCGAACCCGTATGTGGTGGAGGTGACCCACCCTGACGGAAGGAAGGAACGCTTGGTCGACCCGGGGAGTGGGAAGCTATCCACCGCCATCCCGCTGTCGATCAAGAATCTCAAGCCGGGCAAGCTGATCATCGAAGCGTGGCCCATCGGCTCCTACGCGGTTAGTGGCTACATTGAGGGACGTAGGCTCGAGCTTGCCGTTACCTGAGACCCCGTTGAATGTGTCGGAGTGCGCTCAGAACACTTCAACGGTGAAGGCCTGGGGAATAGACGTCAGGCCGGGAACCATCGCGCGGAAGCGGAGCCGGCGAAGTTCCCCTGGGCTCAGTGTCGCGTCGAGCAGCGTGGTCGTCTCCGCGCCCGGTATGTGCCGCACGTCGCGCACCAGGCCGTCGACCAGCGCAGCGCCATCCCACAAGCGCGATAGATTTGCCGTGGCCAAACTGTGAAAGGCCACGCGAATTCGCGTGGTCCCCACGGCGTGCGCGGAGGCCACCAGCCCGACATCCAAGTCATAGACGTTGCCGTACATGCCTACGGCTTCCGCAGCGCTTTCCGCGTAGTGGCCGAGGGCCCCAAAAGCCTGGATCTGAGATAATCCGACGCCGGTCGCGGTGTTCACCATGAACGCCACGTGCGCCGCGCCCGAGGCAGGAAGCATGACATCGAAGCTCGAGATCCAAGTATCCGCGGCGTACACTCCCGCCTCTCGCCCAAACGGCGGCGGTGGCGCCCCGCTGACGCGATAGTCGCCCGGCGCGTCGAGCATCGGCTGGGCCTGCGTCACGGCGAGCGCTTGAGCGAGCAATCCGCCCGAGGTCACGACGACGTAGACGTAAATAGGCCCGCTTGACTCGATGACGAAGCGGCCATCGATCTCCTGGTTGTCGTTCGCTGGCTTGGTCCACAAGACTGCGCCGCGAGCCGTGGCCAGAGTGGTTGCGCCGGAGACGGAATCGGGTTGATCGAGGATCCACTCCCGCGACACTCGATAGTCTGGGCTCAGGCCCAGGCCGAGGCCACCAGTCTCACCCTGTGAATAGCCCGACCCTCGCAGAGAAACGGTCAGGTCGACGGGGTTCGGGTTGGTTACGAGGATCGACACCGCTTTCATCATCCCGCTTCGATTCAGATGATGCAGATACACGCCGAAGCGGCCGTCGAGCCTGACCGGGGTACCTCCTCGCGTGGATGAGGGACGAGCGTTGGTGTACAGGACGCCGTCTCCAGTGAAGACCTCCGGATTGTTGCTCGTAAGCACCGGCGCTCCGCTTGGACCGCCCGGGAGCGGGAGAAGCTCGGCGCGGGTCGGACGGGTGGCGCCGGTAGCGCCGGGCCCGCTCATTTCCAACACGCCAGCGACGAAGGCGGTGGCGCCGATAACAACGCGCGGATCAATCCCTGCGTCCGGGCTTGGCGCGGCATCCAGAGCGAGCTCGGCGTCGGGGCTCGGCGCGGCATCGGGGCTCGGCGCGGCGTCGGGGTTGGGCGCGGCGTCGGGGTTGGGCGCGGCGTCGGGGCTCGGCGCGGCGTCGGGGTTGGGGCCCACGTCCTGCGGTCCGCTGCCGTCGGTCCTGTCCACGCCCGGCGGGGCGTCGGAGCTCTCAGCGGCGTCTGGCCGGGTCGGTGCCGGTCGATCGACGCAACCGGCCGAGACCAAGAGCCACAAGCACAGCGCGCGGGACATCTCGAGCAGACTTGCCGACTCGTCGCCGAAAGCCAATGCGACCCTATGAAAGACCGTCCGCGCGCCTCTCGAGGGGGGCGGTGGTGGGGCTGCCGGTGATGTCACACGGTCAGCGCTGAAAATTGTTAAGCCGATAGGAAACACAGGCGCCCTTTTGGGCCAGTCCTAGCAGCCGCCGCTCGCCTCCGAGAACGGCCACTACGTCACCTCAGCGAGCCTCCGCGGGCGAGCCGGTAACCGCCAAGCCAGACCATAGGGCGGTGATGCCTCCTATCGGCAGCGGCCCTCTTCGGCCGTCGGTTCTCGGACTTTGCCCAGGTCTTCCTCGTCGCTGGCGCCGATTCGGGCGAAGTTCCTCCGCCCGTCGACCAGAGACACCCGATTGGGGCCTCCCCGAATAGCGTCGGCGTCGGCGTCGCCCTGACCGTCGTCTTCCCAAAAGCACACGGGGCAGATCTCGTACGCTCCCCGGGAGGTCACCGTGGCATGCCCGCAGCAAGGACAAGCGAGCATCCCGATCGGCGGGGCCCCCGAGGGGTGCGCGTCGATCTCCTCGTCCCACGAATCCTGAGCGTCCTCGTCCACCCCGGCCTCCCCTTGGCTTTCGACCCCTCGCGAGCGGTATTTCATCCTGGCGCTCTCGATCCAAGGCGTACCGTCGTCGCCGGCAGCGACCTCCACCTCGAAGTTCCACCGCTCCGATCCCTCGGTAACGTGACGCTGAAAGAGGTAGGTCGAGCCTGTTCCGCATTGAGCAACCACGCGCCTGCGGAGGTGACTGTGGCGGATAGTTCGGCGCACCGCGTCGCGCGCATACTCGGCCGGCGACAACTCGGGGAGTCGCTCGCTCGGCGGGCCACGGCTCAGGTTCATGACGACGATCGCGCCCCGGGTGGGCGACTCGAATGGGATATCGTCCATCTCGAGGATCTTAGTCAGCAGCGGATCCTCCGACCCGTCGGGCTTCGGTCGCGTGGGCTTCAGCGGATCCGGAGCGGGCCTCTTCGGCGGCAGCTGCAGACGGAGGGTGAGGAGTACGATTGCCATGCCCGCGATAGCGGCGATCAGGAGGACGGGGAGGAGCACGGCATCACGCTACCGCGATTGCCATGATCGAGCCCCCCTTTTCGCTGTGGCGAGCAGGAGCCCCGCTGCTAGCGTCGGTTCGCTACACGGTTTGGTTCGATCTGTCCGTGGCTTCCGCCGAGACGACGGGATAGATCCCGCCCGGCAGGGAATAGAATCCTCCTTGGAGCTCCGCGCCGAACACGAACCCGTGAGCCGGGTCCCGGGTATAGTTGGCGCCGAAGAACCCGTACAACTTCGCGAAGTAGTCCGCTTGAAATGGAAAATTCGTCAACGGTCCGTCGGTGCCGGGCAGATCCGGTATTTGCTTCGGATAGGCATCGAGCCCGGCCAACCCAAAGCGGTTCTTCATGGTGCCGTCGTGGACCAAGATGTTGCGCTCTGGATTGGCGACCGTGCCGACGATCGTGAAGGGCGAGTCATTCGTCAGGAACAACACGTCCGGTTCATGGACTCCCCGCGCCTCCAGCATTCCGCGCGCGACGCTGAGATACTCGGCGATATAAGCCTGACCGGCGTCGTGCCAATCACGTGCGGCGACGTTCTCGGCTGGTGCACGAGGCAAGTGGGTCGGCGGCAGCACGTCCTCAAACGAGGAGTAGTGAGCCCGATAGGCGGCGTTCAAGGCTGCGATGGTGGCGTAGCGAGACGCGAGGAACCTTCGATAGCTATCGACCGCCTCTCGGCTATAGTCGACCGTGCCAAATCGGTCGGACCAATATAAGTTGGTCTCGTGGTCGATCTGGACCCCCACCACGCAGCCGGTATCGATGTGTCGCTTGATAATAGGGACGATCCGGTCGAACCACTGGCCGACCGCGAGCAAGTACTTGGGGTGAAGATAGGTGGGTTGCCAGGATGGGCTGCCGATCGCGGCGAAGTCGAAGTTCTCACCGCTCGGTAGCTTCACCAAGGCGTCCTGATTCTCCTGCTTCCACCAGTCCGGAGTGCAACGCGATCCTTCGTCAGCGACAGCCGTGGTTCCTTAGTGCTTGGGATCCTCTCTAGACGAGGGCAGTCGAGCGATCGAGGACTCGGGGCTGCTGGCAGCAAACCTTCCCGGTATCGACCTTGCGAAGATCCTGACGGCATCGCCGTCTGGACCATGACATTTGGGTGGCAGGCATATCGACCTCATCACGGCGCTCGTCTCGGCTGGGTCGTGCTCCACCTGCACGGTCGCACATGGCCATCCACAAAGCGCTCTCCATCGCAGGACCACGTCGGCCACCGCTGCGTCGCACGCCAGTCGGCGCGGGTGCGCTGCGTCTCCGCGGAGACGTCGGCACAGGGTCTCGAGCGCCGAGGCGGGCGACCTTCGGCCAAGGCTGCGGGGGGCCTTTGGGCGCTGGGTGCAGGAGCTTCGGGACCGGTGTCCACGTCGCTGGGCGCGGAAGGGCTCCCGGCCCCGGGGCTCCAGGGCCCGCCGCCTCGGGATCCGGTGGCGCTGGAACAGCGCGCGCTCGCCGGTCGAGCCCTGGTCGCTCGACGGCCCCGGTGTCATACCAGCAATCTCTGAGCCCGGGCTGGCGACTTCGGCTGATCGTTCCGGTACGTCTCGAAGGTGGCCCCGGAGACCGAGACGACGCACTCGATGGGCGCCACCAGGACGGTGCTGACGCTCGCCGGGCTCGTGGTGGTGATCGCCGGCTTGCGCGCCGCGGGCGGCTTCTTCCTGCCGCTGCTCGCCGCGATGTTCATCGCGGTCGTCTCGGCGCCCTTCCTCACGTGGCTCGAGAAGGTGCGCGTCCCGCGCGGGCTCGCCATCGTGCTCACGATCCTGCTCGACGTCGCGGTCCTCGCCGGGCTCATCGCGCTCGTGGCGACCTCGCTCTCCGGCTTGAGCGAGGCGCTGCCGCGCTACGAGCGCGCGATCGGCGAGCTGATCCAGACGACCGTCGCCTCGCTCCGCGCGCGCGGCCTGGAGATCAGCGAAGCGGACGTCCGCGGGCTCGGGGACCCCGCGGCGGTCCTGAAGGTCATCACTGAGCTCTTGCGCGAGCTGAGCTCGATCGTCTCCAACGCGCTCCTCGTCGTGCTGCTGGTGGCGTTCATGCTCTTCGAGCTCGCGTCGGGCCGGAAGAAGCTGGCCATCCTCCTCGGGGCGCCGCGAGGGAAGGTCGGCAAGCTCGCTCAGGCCGCCGCGAAGGTGCAGCGCTACCTGATCGTCAAGACGCTGCTCTCCATCACGACGGGCCTCCTCTTCGGCCTCGGGCTCTGGCTCCTCGGGGTCGACTTCCCGATTCTCTGGGGGCTCCTGGCCTTCCTCTTCAACTACATCCCCTCGATCGGACCGGCGCTCGCGACCGTGCCGCCGGTGATCATCGCGCTCCTGACGCTCGGACCGGGCCCGGCGCTCGCGGCGACGGGGGGCTGCCTCGTCGTCAACGTCGCGGTCGGCAACGTCGCCGAGCCGCGCCTGATGGGCGAGGCGCTGGGGCTCTCGACGCTTGTGGTCTTCACCTCGATGCTCTTCTGGGGCTGGCTCTGGGGCCCCGTCGGCGCGCTCCTCGCGGTGCCGCTCACGATGCTCCTCCGCAACGCGCTCGAGACCAGCGAGGAGACGCAGTGGATCGCCTCTGCCCAAAACGGGGCCTATGCCTCCTATCGGCCCGAATGAGTCATGCGGCGTCGGCGACGGCATGGGCGGCCGCATCCACGTTAGCTCGGAGCTCGGAGAGGGATCGCGGTTCGAGGTCGTCCTCCCCCGCGCGGCCCGTACCAGCCCGCCGAGCGCCGACCCTTCCGTGATGTCGTTCAGTAGCCCTGATGTTGCCGAGCAGACAGGATCATGACCCGGCGCGCTTGGAGTTGAAACGCCATCCGATGGTGCCGTTGGTACGCCCGCTCATGGCGCCCCGCAGGTCCCGTCCGGCATGCACTGCGCCTGCGAGCTGCAGCACGAGGTCCGCGTCGTCGTCGCGCTGGCGCAGCGGAACTGCCCCCCGCCGCAGACGCACCCGCCCTGGCTGCACGAGGCGCCCAGCCCGTCGGCGCCGCCGCACGCCCACCCGCAGCCGCCGCAGTGCGCGGGATCCGTCATCAGGTCGCGGCACATGCCGCCGCACCAGCTCTGGTTCGCAGGGCAGCACTGGGCGGGCGTGATCGGCTGAAACCGCGAGTCGAAGTTGGCGACCCGGTACTGGAGCGTCGTGGGGCCAATGGCCTCCACGCGCGACGGGCTGACGCACGGGACGAAGCCCACGATCCGGCGGGAGTCGCGCGGCGCGACGCTGCGCCCGCCCTGGGCATCCGTGACGAGCCGCGACGCCGGGAGATCGAAGCGGGCAGGGAGCGGCGCGGCCCCGGGCGCGCAGCTCTCGAAGAGCCGCCCATCCGAGGTGCGGAGCTCCACAGTGAAGCCCGCCGTCACGGGGAAGTAGTAGGTGGGCGCCACGATGCCGGCCGCGACCTCCAGCTGGACGCAGGGCGGCGGCGCGCCGACCTCGAGGCGCAGGATCATGCTCTGGGGCGCTGTCTTTTGCGGGAGTCCCAGCGCGATGCGGCCGGCGTCGTCGGTGGCCAGCGGACAGCCGCACAAGGTGAGGACCAAAGAGGCGAGGTGTTTCGTTCTCATGGGATGTCCACCTGTACCAGCGCGCTCGAGGACGAGCCCATGCGCTGCATGCCCATGGCCGTCACCGTCGTGCTGTCGGGCCCCGTCTTGAGGATGCCACGGTCGGGCGTGAACCAGAGCTGACCGGTCTGGGACATCGTGATGACCGGCCCGAGCGCAAAGCTCCACCGGGTCGAGACGCGCATCGCGGTGACCATACCCGTGGGCGTCGCGACCGGCTCCTCGCCCTCGGCGCGGTAGTCGATGCGGAGCGGCGCCGCGCTCAAGCCCGCGATGGTGAGCGCGTAGCTCGCCTGCCAGGTCTGGCCCGCGACGATCACCTTCGGGAGCGTGAGCCCCGCGGGGTTGCTGACCTGGACGTTCGTGGCCGTCACCCCGTTGAGCAGCGTGAAGTCGAGGGGGACGACCAGCAGGCCGTCGCTCGCGCACCGGACCTCGAAGGCGGCGCCGCTGAAGCTGCTGCCCGAGAAGCCGAGGTGCGTGACGAGCGCGCGCGAGGGGGCGCGCCCGACGACGCGGAGCACGTCGGTCGCCGTCGAGGTCGTCGCGCCGACCGTGGCCGTGCCCGCGTAGAACCACTCCGCGCCTTCGACCAGCGGGAACGGCTGGCCGACGCAGAGGTCTGGGCCCGCGTCGGGCGCGGAGCCGTCCCCGCTCGCGGCGTCGCTCGTGGCGCTCGCGTCGCTCGTGGCGCTCGCGTCGCTCGTGGCGCTCGCGTCGCTCGTGGCGCTCGCGTCGCTCGTGGCGCTCGCGTCGCTCGTGGCGCTCGCGTCGCCCGTGGCGCTCGCGTCGCTCGTGGCGCTCGCGTCGCTCGTGGCGCTCGCGTCGCCCGTGGCGCTCGCGTCGCCCGTGGCGCTCGCGTCGCCCGTGGTGCTCGCGTCGCTCGTGGCGTCGGCGTCGGCCGAAGCGTCGCCGCTCGGCGTCGCATCGGCGAGCGGCGCGGCGTCCGCGTGCCCGGGGCCGGCGTCCGCCGTGGTGGCGTCCGGCGACCCGCTCGATCCGCACGCGGCGAGCGCCGCGGCGAGCAGGATCGCGGCTCCGCGGTCGGGATGTCTCATGAACGCCATGAACGTGCCTCCTCGGGGGAGCCCCCAGCGGTAGATACGCCCATCCTCCGGGCACGCGCAAGCGCGCATCGGCTCCCCCAGGAGCCTGAATCGAGGTGCTGCGCGAGGAAGCGGTCTCGAACGACGGCACCAGAGTGCCGATGACCTTCCTCGTGCCGAAGGGTGCCAGGCGCGACGGCACGGCGACGGCGGTCTTGTATGGCTACGGCGGTTTCGGTGCCAACACGCTGCCGGGTTATAGGCCGGTCCTGGGCGCAGTCGTCACCCAACACCCGGGCCTGGCCAAAGTGGTCGTGGCGCTGGTCGGCGTCTTCGACTCGCTGCGCGCTGAGACGCATCCGAACGGCATGTTCAACACCACCGAGTTCGGATCGGTGAAGGACCTCGAGCAGTTCAAGGCGCTTTACGCCTACTCGCCCTACCATCGCGTCCGGGTCGGTGTGGCCTATCCGGCCATGCTCCTGACCGGGGGCGAGAACGACCCACGATCAGCCACGATTGGACAGATCTCGCGCGTCGCGCAATCCTACCCATCCACACCGCTGACCCAACCATGCATCACCCCGTCCTGCTCATGCTCATTCTCTCGGCGCCGACCACGACGTCCTCCGCGGCGCTGTCCGAGTCCAACTGGCGAGCCCATCCGCTCATCGTGGCCGTGCGGGACGCCGTGGGTCAGATCGATGCGATGCAGGGAGGCACCGGCGCCGGGTTCTGCCGATGCTCTTCCACCACGAACGCCCCGCAGCATCCGAGCTTTGGGATCGAGATCGTCGAGGCGACCGCACGGCGGGCGGCTGGCTCGAACGCCGAACGCGTCGAGGCAAAGTACGACGGCGGAGACGCATACAACTCCGACGTAAACGGGATGTTTGCGTACGACGTCACGAGTTACCGGCTCGGCGATCGAACGCTGTTCGTGCATCTCGTGGGCATGGACACCGGGCTCGGGGCTGCGCGCCGAGATATTCGCGTGTACTTCGGGCCGGACGGTCGGCCGTTCTGGTCGGTCCTCGC
>Ga0154020_10002444_pt1 | contig 22704 bp, 16 predicted proteins | sample Klosneuvirus_201_FD_109709 | JGI IMG/M metagenome (GOLD analysis project Ga0154020, IMG submission 109709) | Active sludge microbial communities from wastewater, Klosterneuburg, Austria - Klosneuvirus_20160825_MG | ecosystem: Engineered > WWTP > Aerobic digester > Activated sludge | place...
CGCACCACCGGTACCCGCTGTCGTTGAACTTAACGAGGTACCCCCATTAAATAATTCGTAATTGATGCCTGCCTGGCTACCTGCAACATTTACTGTTACGGTACTGCCATTGCAAACTGTTGTTGTAGCCGGAGTTACTATTGGTGTTGTTAATGGAAGTGGATTAATCGTTACACTGGTCGCTGCTGACACTAAAGAAGAGCAGCCCGATACTATACTGATAACTGTATAACTACCACTGTTGCCAGGGAGTGTTGCAATATTTAAAGTTGTTAACGTAGCGCCTCCTATTGGTGATCCATCTTTATACCATTGGTTCCCTGCCCCTGCACTGCTCGTTAATACGATCGCGGCTGTGCCTTCGCACACGACTACCGGACCAACCGGACCAATTGTAGGTGTAGCTGGAATTGGGTTTACTGTAACTGGACCGATAGTATTAGTTAATGTTCTACTACACAGAGTAGCCACATTAGTCGCAACAACTTTTAAACTAGTAACACTTGCAGTTAAAGAATTCGTAGTAAGATCAAGATTTGCTCCTGTTCCACCAGCAATAGCTCTTACCGGATTGTTCAATTGATCCTGAATTTCATAATTAATACCTGGCTCAGAGGCTGCAATCCGAATTGTTATTGTTCCACCATCACAGATTGTAAGGGCTGTTAATGGTGATACAGTTTTATCGATAGGAAGTGTATTAATGATTACCACTTCCGCTGCACTTTGAGCACTTGTACAACTACTTATCCCATCAATTACACTTACTGTATAGGTGCCACTTCCAGCCGGATCATTAACAACTAAGTTTATTCCTACATCGCCAGTAGCAATACCACCCTTATACCAAACATAGGTTCCACCATTGGGTGCAGCCGAACTAGTAAGTGTAACATCAGGATTAACCCCGTCACAGACTGCGCTGCCACTTGTTCCTATAGTTGGTGTTGGTGGAGTATCAACTGTAATTGTCGTATTATCAGTCGCGATAATTCCATTGCCATCTCTAACCGTAACTGTGTAAATGGTTGTTATAATTGGAGAAGCGATTGGGTTTGAAATATTTGTCGCACTTAATCCAGTTACCGGACTCCAACTATATGTAAACGTTGGGTCGCCCGTTACATTGGTTGAAAGATTTACAGACGCCCCTGCACAAATAGTGACACCTCCTCCAACTATAGTTGCCGTTGGAGCTGCTCCTGTAATTCCTGTAAACGCATTAGTTTGACCTGAAGAAAGTGGAGCAGCTATCGCTGTCAAAGTATTTGCACCTAAAGCCGAATATTTTATCCATGGATTAGAAGCTTGATTAAATGCACCGGGTAATTGAGCTGCACTTATGCTCCCTTCGGCACCAGTAATGTCTGCGCTCGGGTAGTTGGTAGAAACTGTTGCCACACCTCCCGTAATATTGGACGTAACTTCCCAGTATCTGGTTAAAAAGTTGGTAGTACTTGAATTGTTGGGATGCTTTAAATCAAAAACAGTTACGTCTAGATTAGCAGGAAAGCCACTACCAGCAGTAACATTGACCGTAATTGGAGAGTATTCCGCGACTCCTGTATTTTCACCAATTGGAAATGTAAAAGATCCCGTAGCTCCATAAGTTTTTATCACTTTGTTGCCACTTGTAACAAGAATCATTTTTGTGGCTGAAGGCGCAGCTATTGATATTGAAGCAGCTGTTCCAAAAGTAAGATCAAATCCATTAAGATTGAGGATACCATTGGTCATCGTAAGAACTCCGTTAACGGTAACCGGACCGCCCAATGATGCTTGTCCGGCAGATTGGTTGATTACGAGATCATTGTAAGTTCCAGCCCCAACAGTTTGTGATGCTCCATAGTATGTTACAGTTCCCGTATTAACTGCAATACCATTAGCAACTCCGGTATATCGAATGTTTCCGCCTGTATTATCAATTGTACCTGTAACAGATAAAGCATTGGCTCCAAGATCGAAGATAGAAGAGTTAGTTAAATTTCCGTCCACGGTAATCGCGCCACCTGCATTCTTTTGTCCCGCTCCTGAAAGTGCTAGATTGTTGTAGGACAGTGCTGTTACCGTTTGAACAGCACCACCGTTGTAATGAACTGTTCCACTATTGTGATTAAACGCACCCGAATTCGAAAGGCTTCCAGTTATACTTAATACACCAGAAGTAGATGTTAAAGGACCACTACTAATCGTTAAGCTATTAAGTGTTACTGGGTTGCTTCCAAAGCTAAGAGTGCCTGCGCCAGACTTGAATAGCGAAAATCCTGTATTAATTGTGCCACCTAAAGTAAGTGTATTTGAATTAACTGTTACACCCCTGGCTGAACTTAAAGAAGTTGTTCCTGTACCTAAATTTAAATCTTGTGTACCACCAAACGAAAAGTCACCGTTTAAGTTTACAGTATTATTTGTTGACAGGGTAATTGCTGATGCACTGGTGTTACCTATTGTAGTTCCAGAGAAAATAGTCAATGCACTAGTACCAATAGCGGAAGCACTGTTCATATTGAGAGTCCCTCCCAACAAAGAAGTGGCACCACTATATGAATTGTTTCCAGAAAGATTTAAAGCACCTGATCCGGTTTTAGACAAACTAACACCAGTACTTGATCCATTTTGAATTACCCCAGAAAAAGTAGTTGAAGTATTGTCACCACCAGCAGTTAAGGTCATCGTTGCGCCAGCATTACTGGTAACCGTTCCAATACCAGCAAGTGACCCTACTGTTTCGCTATATCCATTGAGATCAAGCGTACTATTGACAATCAATGCACTTCCATTTGGTATAGTGCCACCAAATGCGGCAATCCTTAATATTCCCTGGTTTGCAGTGGTCGACCCTGTATAAGAATTGCCAGCATTGGCAAGATTCATTGAGCCAATCCCAGTCTTTATAATTCCTCCACCTCCAGAAATAGCACCAGTAACGTTTAGGTCTGGGATAGCGGCTGTGTCATCAACATTAAATGTTCGTGTGCTCCCACCCAAAGCTATTGGTACAGCAATAGTAGAGGCTGTTGCACTCGCATTCGTAGTTACATCGCCTGCCAACGTCAACGTGCCTGTTCCGGTTATTGAGGTTCCGGTCATGTTAACTGCACCGACCGAGGAAACATCAAAAGCTCCAATTGCAAAAACACCACTTGCTACAGAAAGTGTACCCGCAATTGACACATCGACACCTAAAGAAGTTGTACCTCCATTAATGGTTAAATTATTAAATGAAGTGAAGACTGATGAAGGCAATGTATTCGTTGACTGCAGTTCAACTGTTCCAGCTCCAGGTGTCCAGTTGTTTACTGGGCCAGCATTTACACTAAGTCCATCTGCGCGGAGGGTTCCACCAGAAGTCATATTGATTAAATTCGGGGTGCCGGGAGTTGCGCCTGAACTTCCTAGCGTTACAATGCCCGCATCTAGCAGTGATCCATTTGCAAAATTTATGGTACCACGCCTGGCATTGTTCCCGTTTCCGCCAACTGCAACATTTCCTGAAACAATAAGCTGAAATGCACCTCCAAAAGTTAATGTACCAAAATTAATCCCTCCAGTAGCTGGAGTAGCACCCAATTGAATACTAGTGGAAGCAGCATTAGCCGTAACAGTAACTGTAAACCCTCTTTCTATGATTACAATGTCCCCTGCTACAGGAAAAACTCCAGCACCAACAGCCCCACCCCCTGAAGTTAATGACCATGTTGTATTGGAATTCCAATTTCCGCTTTGTCTTGAATAATAAGTTGCTGCGTTGGCGCTGAATGCCAAGGCCGACAAGGTTAGAATAGCCGAGCTTAGAATTAATCTAAAGAAATGTACCCTATTAGTAATAGGTGGACGGTGTAGCGCTTTTTTAAAAACCGATGTAAATAATTTATACGGTCTTAGAATCAGGTACATAGACAGGGTATTGGCCAACTTCAAAAACTATATAATATAGACAGCCTAAAAGTAACCATTTAATACCAAAAACGCTTATTTGGTTAGTTTGCCCTCAGCATTTAATTTCATAAGCACCATTTTCTTCTGCCCGCTCAGTCCACCCACAGTCATAGTGCCAACAACTAAAATTCTTCCATCGGGCAACTCTGAAACAGACCCGGCAAAATCATCGCTCTCTCCGCCAAATATGAGTGGTACCTGCCAGGCTTTTGTTAAACTGTTACGGGTTAGTTTGGTTAAAGCCAGATTCATATCAACATTAGAAACTGTATTGTCATTGGTTAAGAGCATAAATTCCTGACTAAGAAGGTTCTTAGTACTGATGCTACCACTAACATTGTTACCCATATCTGTTGGGTTGGTTTCAATTCGAATGTCCGTTGTTGTAAAACTTAACGTTGATGGAGCAAGTTTAACAAGATACGACTGGGTCTCTCCGGTTGTGCGTGTGGCTGTTCCACTTAAAATATAACCCGGACCCGATTGAACCGGACTAATCTCAACAGCCTTTAATAATTCATCTTCAGAAGTTTTGCCTGCATAAAATGGCCCATCGCTTGGAACACCATCTCCACTTAAAGAATAATACCAATAATTGAAATCACCCGTATATTGTTGATATGGCTGGTTTGAATATCCAAAAACATAAAAACTATTGGCTCCAGGAGTTAATTCTAAGACTTTGACAGCTACATCATCATAGTTTTCACCGTAGTTTCTAGGGCCCCAGGTAACTGTACCCGTTTGAGGAATTTCATTTAGTGAATTATCAAATCTTAGATGCATTGCATTCCTTACAGTAGAAATAAAAAAGTTTTCTAACGTTGTAGAGCCCGCAACAATAAATCCGTCACTAATAATGGTTAATGAATTGGCATGCTCATCTGTTTTTACTCCGTTGTTATCAACAAGTCCCACAGTTACACTATCCTGGAGTACACCATCCGCATTCAGTGAAAACAGATAAATATCACTGTCATTCGTTCCATTCACAAATTCCCCAACCACCATAATGCGACCATCAGAATGCAGTTCAATGTCTTTAGCCGTTTTATCGCCTGGTAAAGAAGTACCATAATAATGTTGCCAGAGAACCGCTCCTTGCGCATCTACTTTTACTGCATAGATCAACTGTTGATCATTGACAGTTTTTGAATTACCTACCATCACCACCGAGCCATCAGTGTTCAAAATAAAATCCACTCCCTCCTGCTCGCCTTCATTCCCATAAAATTTGACAAAGTAATTATCTTCAGGAATAGGGAAACTGCTCTCTGTATCACAGGATGAAAGTATGCTTAAGAATATAATGATTATATATATTGGTCTCATCTTAAGGAGTCTCGTCTTTTCCAACTTCTTTTTTCTTCTTGAACAACGTACCTAATCTGGGTTTCGATTTTTTACGTGGATTGTATATAGGGTGGATATACCCAAAGGAAATAGAAAGATTATCCAATCTAAAAATATCACTCGCCTGCGCATACTTAGCTACAGCCGGATCAAAATTTCCTTTATCATCATAATAGTTATTTTCAAGATTTGTGAGATTGGTGAGTCCTGCCATATAGCGTAAGTCTGCATACACAAAGTCCTTTCCAATTTTATATTTCACTCCGCCCCCAAACACTAACGAGGTATTAAATAAATTTCTCTTTGGCGTCAGAACTTCCGCGTTGCCATTTGCTTCCTGGGCACTTCCTTTACCATCTGAGTTATTATTTTTTAATAACCAGTCCGGACCTCGGGCAGACCATAAAAGATTAACGGCAAAACCTGCATACCCGAAAGGCCTGATCTTGCCAGAATCGTCCGCGTATTTAATATACATGGGGATATCAAGCCAATTCTGTTTTTCAACAATGCTTTGTTGATCCAGATCAAAAAAAAATTCATTGTCTTGTTTAAATGCTTTGTAAGCATAATTTCCTTCTATACACAAACTCCAATGCGTGTCAATATTCCAATCAACACCAATACCCGCTTGCACTCCCACTTTCAATACGTCATTCCCGGTTAAAGTGGTTCCGCTTGTATTGATATCATAGATGGTTCTGGGCAGTGAAGTATTTAATCCTATGCGAACATGCGGAGTAAAAATAGGGGTCGCAATAAATTTCTTACTGAGATAATATATATCAATAGGATGCTGCGACATGCTTGCTTCAAATTCCGGGTCAGCCTTAAGAAGTTTTAAGTAACTATCATCAGCGGCAATAGGATCATCTAAAATCAGGTAAGCCTGCGCCAAAAGCAGGTAGGCCCTTACTTGCTGTTCATTAGAAAAATTTCCTTTATCGAGACAATTCTGCAATAAGGAAGGAATGCCATAATATCTACCTGCATTAAATTCATCATCTGCCTGGATAAGGATTTGCTCACAATCCGTTGCTGCCGGCTGAGTGTTCTGTGCCTTCAACGCAGTTGACGAGAGCGTAATGATTATCAACGAAAGAAAAAATAACCTGTGTCTTCTCATTAAAAATCTTTAATTAAAAGACTCCGGCATGTTGATTCATAGCCAATATCTTTACCTACATAGCTATCCCACTCGTCAGTGGTCATGTTACGTTCCAATTTAGGACAAACCTGTTCAGCTAAAATGCGTGGATCGGTTGGCCAAATTCTGATTTCGCCATCATTACAGGATGCTACCAAAAATCTTGAATCTTTGGTAAAGTCAACATCCCACACCGAGCCATTATTATTATCCATTACAATAGGCAGGTCTTCCTCATGATCAACAACCCACATTTGTAGCTTACTATCTAAGCCCGAGCTTGCTAATAACAATCCATCCGGACTAAAGTCAAGATCGGCAATACCTGACTTATGCCCTGTTAGCTCCTTAATTTTTCTTGTTCGCAGATCTAATAATTTCACAACACCACGAACAACTCTTCCTTTATCATTAATAGCTTCAACACCAAAGGCGATAAGCGGTTTTGTTGGATGCCAGGCAACGGAAAGGATTCTGTTGAATACTTTAACACTCTTGGTACTGTCATTCAACTTTATGTTTGATTCATCTGTCCAGATCTCTTTATAGGTATAATTAGAAAGATCAACCGCGATCACTTTTCCAGTATAGGAAACTCCTGCCAGTTGCTTTCCGTCCGGACTTATCTCAATGGATTTCAAATCATAAGGCAGGGTAAGGATTTTTTTGCTTTGTCCGCTTTCCTGATTAGTGAATCGTAACGTTTTGTCTGCCGATGCAGTGATAAATCCAGAATTATCGGGTAAAAATTTGATGTCCGTTACAAATCGAGTATGTCCTAATACGCGTTGTGGCTTAGCTGATGAGGCGAGGTTAATAATTTCAATGTAACTAGAATCACTTGCGTTAATCAAATATTTCTCGTCTATACTAAGTGCCAAAACCCTGTTAGGGATACCTCTATTCTCAAAAATACTTTTGCTATCAACGTTTAGATTGAGGTAGTCACCCTTGTAGATGCGCCCGTCACTTCCTGTTGTATAGAATGAGGTAGATTGATTAGCGACTGCCAGTGCATACATTCTGTTTTTAAGTCCGCCTGGTATTTTAGCAGCGTTGTAATTATAGCCTTGCAACTTTGCAATTGAATAGTAAAGCCCTCTAAAGATGTAAGGATCGTACTTCTTACCGCCATATTTAGTATGATATAGATAACCTTGCATAGAAGTAAGTCCGGCAAGTTGCGGATCATCTATTCCTTCTGATTTAGCAGCGAGTGACTGCGCAACCGATAACATATAAAGACTGTCTGACTTCTCTAAGGCTTTCTCTGCTCTGACATATTGTGTTGTGGCATTATCTCGCTCTAGGCGAGCGCTATCACGTTGTATTATTGATTCATTCAAGTTTCGGATAGCTAAATTGCGTTGTATAGTGGCATCTCTTACCGCTAACCTTAACTTATCTGTTGTTTGTCGTAATTGTTCGAACTGCTCCTTAATTTTTAGACTTTGTTCTTCAACTACTTTCAACGCATCCTCTGCAACAACCTGAAGTCTAACGGCTTCATCGCGTTGAGTTTGTGCTTCTTTACTAGCTGCCTCAGCCGCAAATCTTTGCTTTTCCGCTTCAATGCGCTGGAAAAATCCGTACACGAAAAATCCGGTAGCGATTAACAATAATAAAGCAAGAATAAGATTAGTTACCCGGGCTCTGCGCAACATTCTGCGCTGCAACAGTTCCTGATTCTTTAGCTCGGCCTCGTAGGTAATACGACTTGTATCCAGAAAAACAACCGCTCTTTCAAAAGCGATATCATATCGTTGTGCCCACTGTCGTGTTGGCTTTTGTTTTTTCTGCCAGTTTAAGGCAAGTTGTAAATCGGGCGGGCGCCACAAACTTGTTTTGCCAATCTGGTACATAGCCGCGGCATCAGACACGCGTTTGTACATGTGAGCAGATTCATACTCTTCGTCTACCCAGGCAGACAAGCGGGTCCAGATTCGCATCAAACTTTCGTGAGAAAGTTCGATTACAGAATCAGAATTTAGAGATAGATGAGGCCCCGGCATCAAAAACGATCTACCCGGCTTCCGAAATCGTTCAACAACGGAAATGACCTGTCCTTCGTCTACCTGAGCTAAAGAAGCTACTTCAGAAACTCTTGCAGGCCTCCTTAGTTCAAGGGTCTCAGAACTTTTTTCTGAAAGGCTCTTAAAAAGAACTTCTGCAATCTCCTTCTCTTTAAATGATAATTCATCGTACGCTTCATTGGCGTGAAGAGATAATGCCTGCGCAATTCGGCCAATCGCATTATAATGACGAATGTCCATAGGTTCCGCTTCTTCGCGGTTAGCCACCCAATAATCCCAGGTGCGCATAAGCGCATGTTGTAAAATGGGAAGCTGATCCTGATTATCACCGATATCGCTTAAAAGGCGCTTTACTAATCGTTGAGAAATTCGGCCACCACCTACGGCCACAGGCCCCTCGATAGCCATTCGCTTTTGATCGCGGGTCATCTGAGGCACCAGATAATTGCTCGCATTAATCATCTGGGCCAGTCCTTGAAAAGAGGCACAATCTCCGATAAAATCGGAACGCATATTAAGGGAGATGTAAGCAGGAACCTCTCGCTGTTCTACTGCATTAAGCAACAAGTTGACATAGGCTATCGATTCATTCGTAAAATCCTCATTACCAGAGTCTTTGTATCGAAACAACTCCTCAAACTGATCGACCAGAAAGAAGATGTTATCACCCTTTGAAGTTTGTAAATAGCGGGTTAATTCAACCAGTCCGTTTGCGCTGCTCCTTAGTACTGAATTAATTATTGCCTTATGAATGCTTTTGTCCTCCGCACTGATACGCCCCTCATCCACCAAGTAGTCTACAGCCGCTAAACTCAAATTTTCTATGGGTGAATTTCCGGGTCGTGTAGTTATTATCTTCCAATGCGGACCCGAATCAGTCATGAATCCACCATATAGCACCGGTATCAACCCGCAATGCATTAAACTGGACTTTCCACTACCTGAATAACCCATTATGGTTACCGAGCGATTATGGTATAGTTTCAGAAGTATTTCATCGACCTGGCCCTCGCGGCCAAAAAACAAGTGGCTATCATCGAGGGTAAATGGACGCAATCCCGGAAACGGATTCGTTCCGATCTTCTCTCCAGAAAATAGTGGATCTGGTGAGGAGTCACTCAATTCGCCAACCTGGACGGAATAGTTCAGCATCCTTTTCGAAACTGTAAAGACTGAAATTTAAATAAAATAGAGAGGACTTCGGATATTTTACCTGAGTATTATTAAGCTTAAAAAATAGTCTTAGTCCTCTGTTTAGCTAAAAAAATCTGTGAAATTTAAACTAAAATCAAATATATTCCAAAACCTTGTCTGCTAACTTTACATGGTCTGATAGAAGCTCATAGAACCGATCCTTATTAAACTTCAATAAAATGGATGCCTCTTTGGCTTTAACCACATTAGAATTAGCAAATCCGGAAGCAGCTAATCGTTCTCCAATAAACTGCCCTACCTGATACTCCACAATAAAACTTCCTTTGTTATAATATTCAACTACACCCTGATAGACAATATAGAAATCGTTATTAAGTTTTTCGTCTATACTCAACACATCTCCTTCACTCAATAAAACGGTTTGTGATACATCGACCAGGTATGATAATGTGAGGCCTGCCATACCTTCGAAGAGTGGAATTTGTTGAAAGAATATTACCTTCTTGTAATTCATCAACGTAAATTTTTTCTCATTACCCAGAATAGCATAATCTAATTCGCGTTTAATTTCATTACCTAAACGAATGGCGTTTGAATGATATAACTCTGGGTCTATTTGAAACAGCGACCAGGCGGCTGTCTCCCGTATGAGCGAATCGGGATTAAAAAGTTGGGCAATCAGATCTAAACTAAAGTCTTCAATTCGCTGCTCTCCTAACTGATACAAAACGGCTGCCTTCGTCCAACGATTACTTTGGGTAAATTCACGATTGATTAAAAACTTAAGAACCAATTTTTCATCCAATTGTACACGCGGATAAAATATTTCCAGGCGTTTCATTTTCTCCGAAATACTAAGATCATCGATAACCGGTATCACCTGCTGCTTAAGCTGTTCGGATAGAAACACATCCATTAATTCAACCGCGTAGGTAACGCCTTCGGCAGTACCACTCTCAATATTTTCTTTAACCAATTGAATGGAACGGGTATCATACAACATGGCAAGCAACATATAAATGTGCTCCACATCATTCTGCATCTCCCTATTTAATGCTCTCCGAACAACAGCCGAAACTTCTTCATCCCCTATTTCTTGAATCGCGCCTAAGTTCCAAGTAATGTCAGCAATATCCGCTTCAATCGCGTTTTTAATACGACTTACCTGCGACATGCCTGCTTTAAAACCAGACTCACCCAATGCTAGTAGAACTTCTGAAACGATTACCTTATCGGGATAATCGATCTTATTCCAAAGCATCTCCTTGGCCCTTGTCTCGCCTATAGCTCCAATAATTTTCACTAAACGTAGCATGACTGGCGAAGCTTGCCCAGACCTATAAAATGAACTGTCCAACAAAGTAAGTGCAGGCTCACCAATTAGAATTAATGCATTCATCGCTTCGTTGGCATGTTGTATATTACCAAGATTTTCAATGAGCGCGGTAATTACTTCACTGTCATTTTTCTTGATAGCCGTTTTAATTGCAGCACTCCGAACCTTTGGTTCACTATCATTTAATAACTCGATAAGGAAACCTATATTCTCTTTATTTTGAGAATGAAGTAGTAATTCTGCACTATAATGCCTGTCATTGGCATCTAATGATCTGGCCAGTCTTTGAATGCGTGCCTTCTGTATATCTCCTCCACTAGTCAAAATCAAATCGATATCATTTTTAGAAAGAATATTTTTATTACTCGCAGATACTTTATTGTTATCCACTCGAATAACATAGTTTTCGGAAACAGAAAGACCTTTTAGCTCATTCATTTTTCTCTGTGCGTAGTCCCTACAATTCTCTTCGCTATTCTTCATTAAAGAGTTTACCCAACTGCCCGCCTTAGAAGGATCTATTTTTTCCAGAAGCTTAAAAGAAAAAACAGCTTTGGCTGGATCTTGCCCATGCAAGTTGGTTTCCAATTTGGTTGTGATTTGCGAGTAACCAATCTCCAATCGATCCTGAAGCTCACCGGTGTGTTCAAGTTTGGATCTGATCTTAGCCTTATACTCCTGATACAAGTTTTGAATTACTCTGAAGTAAGCAAGGATCAATCCTAAGACAATAACGGGCACCCAAATAATTTTAAAAAATGGGGCCAGGGCAAATAAGAAAATAAAGACACCCGCTATAAATCTGCCTGACTCATTCACTACACCCTCAACCTTTGCCTGAATGCTAAATCGATATTTACTATCAAGCGGGATGAATAAAAGTTTATATACTGGATTCTCCAGTGAATCTTTTAACATACTATTAAATAGCCGGGTAACCGCTACAAAAAGAAAGAAGTAAATGTAGGTTTGTGGATTATTGGTCAAGTCGTAGCCAAGTAATGTTCCTGAAAGCACAGAACCTAAGGATAAAAGCGCTACAACAACTGGAAGAACAAATAACGAAATGCGAATTCCGTAAATGCTTAAAATCCTATCGTTAATAAACAGCTGCATGAATAAACTGAGTGCATAAATTGCTCCATTGAAAAAAGCCAGAAAGTTTGTAAGATCTCGTTGATCAGGATATTGCTTGTTAAGCAATGTCTGAAAAGTAAATTGATTGAAGCTAAAAGTAACCATCGAGACGATCAAAAAAGTACTAAGCAAAACAATGTACCGATCCTTGAATATTTTGTTAAATCGGGTTTCTTCTTTAACGCTCTTATCTGAACTCACGCGAGCCAGATTAAATTTAACGGCTATAATAAGCAGGCAGATTAAAGAGCCTACGATACTGATGTTACAAACCAGCAAATAATTGGAAGTGTCTGGAAAAAATGAGGAAGTAAAAGGAATTAAAAAATTGGCTATAATAATGGCAATTAGCTGCCCCGTGTCAATCCATCCGATTATTCTTTTTGATTGCTTGAAATTGAAAAGTCTTCCAAATATTCCCCAATAGCAAAGGAGAAGAATTGCCGTCATCGGGCCGATCAAACAATACATCAGAAAGAGCGTAACCTTCTGTACATTTTCCTCGGTAAAATGATAGAAATAATAGAGGCCAAACGTGGCCAATACAATCAAGACAATGCTGGCGATGGTGAGGGTAACAAACTTTATTCTATTCTGAAAAAATGAAAACAAAAGTGTAGATACTATACCGAGTACGCCAGAAATCAGGAAAGCCTTATCTAATTGATCACTTAACTTATTGAGAAATAATGACTCGGCTGTAACCTGATAGGTAGCTATGAAGATACCAATGAAAAAACCTGTGGCAAGCATGAGCCATACTTGCGCCTGTTCGTCTTGCCGAACACCCAAAAAACCCAATACATTCTTTTTCACGATTTGAAATTAACACAAAGACTTATAACAAAAAAAGCCGACCAGGATTTTCCCCGGTCGGCTTAATCAGAAAATACGTTTATCTATTTTTTCTTAGAAGCCGTTGAGTCTGCTTTCGCTTTAGTATTATCAAGACTATACGCAGTATTTAATCCTTGAATTACATCCTGGGTAATATCTACGCTGGCACCCCCATAAAGTACATCGCTACTGGGATTATATTTAAGTACAATTTGTAATTCTTTTTGCTGTGCGTAATCTTTCAGGTAATCAGTTATCTTCTTGTATAACTCTTCGTTCATAGTAGTCTGTTCAGCGATAAGCTCTTGCTCCAGACTTCTTTGATAAAGCTCCAGGTTTTGCCTTTTCTTTCCTAGATCATCTTCCACGGCTTTTGCCTGGCCGATGGTCATGCTGCTATAGTTTCTCTGGTAAGCAGTAATATCATTCTGTAAGCTTTGTGCCCGATTCTGAAGATCCTGATCAAGTTTTTTTCCACGGGACTCAAGTTTCCCCATATTCACTTTAAAGAAGTCGTAATATTTAAGAACTGTGTCAGAATTTATATAGGCAATCTTCAGATCGCTGGCCATGGCATTGCCGGATACCGGGGTGGACGAGTCTTTAGAGGAAAAGTGCAAATAATATAAAACGCCAACGGCAATTAGTAAAACTGCGTTAAGGCCGAGAGAAAGGTTTTTCATGAATTAAAATATTTAGGGGCGCAAATATAGGCCACAATTCATGAATTGTTAGAGTTTTTGATTTTTTTTAAGAGAGGTTACTCTTTGAAGTCGCTGTTCATTTGAAACGAATACAACGCGCTATCCAACGTCAAATTATCCGCGATAAAATCACGAATGAATCGTTCTATAAGTTGGGGGGTTATCGATTCCAGATGTAGGCTGGCATCCAGTCCAATTCCAAAATCGTGACTTATATCCATTTCAACATACTCACTCACCTTCACTTCGCCCTCTTCTTCCAACTCTACCATAATCTCGGCCATGTAGAGTCCTATTTCTTCTTCCAGATCATCCAACGTTTTTAAATCACCATTTTCATCTTCCTCGTATTTAATTTTTTTGTATTGAGGAAAGTGTTGAGCTGCTTTATGTTCCGCAACATCAAACAATTCACTTTCATGTTGAAACCGAAGCGTATATAAAATGCAGTCATAGATAACTTCAGCCTCCTTGTAATTCCCTATGAAATAAAAATGTACATACTCATCCGATTGCTCGTCATCTTCATCAAGTATGTAAGATTTTCCAGATGAAGCAATCCGCTTCTTGTAATCCTTGATAACTTCTAAATCGTATCCACTATTGGGCGTATTTTCCATGTTATGTTAGCTGATTCTTACTTGTACCATTCTGCATACATAGGATAATTGAGAGCCGTGCGGGTAATCACTGCTTTCATTTCATCTCCCACTTCTTTTACTTTTTTTGCTGGCACACCTGCATAAATACTTCCCGATTCTACACGCGTACCTGGCAAGATGATTGCTCCCGCAGCAATAACAGATCCTTTTTCGACAACTGCATTGTCCATAACGATTGCACCCATTCCTATCAATACATTATCTTCAATCGTACACCCATGCACGATGGCATTATGTGCGATTGAAACATTATTGCCTATTACTGTCTTTGCTTTTTGGTAAGTACAATGAATAATGGCTCCATCCTGAATATTGGTGTTGTTTCCGATAGTGATTGAATGAACATCGCCACGAACAACCGCATTAAACCAAACTGTACAGTTATCACCCATCGTAACCTCCCCAACAACTACTGCATTATCCGCCAGAAAGCAGTTTAACCCAAATTTTGGTTCAAAACCACGGATTTTCTTAATTATTGCCATAAAGGGAAGCAAAATAAGCCTAAAAATGCCCTTCACCTCATGAGAACCGGTTTTTATAAATTCAAAAAACTAACTGACAAGATGTCACAAAGTAGCATAAAAAGCATTAATTTTGCCATCCGAAACATCGAAAATGAAGAATTTGATCGAAGATATTGGGGTTTTTGAGGCGCAAGACGAGCTTTCGGTTGAACCTGTTAGAACGGTGGATCAGGATACTGGCAAAACCAGAAAGCTTTACATCGAAAGTTATGGCTGCCAAATGAATTTCTCCGACAGTGAGATTGTTGCTTCCATTCTGCAACAGGAAGGCTTCGACACCACTTCTGATCTAGCCCAGGCAGACCTTGTTTTTTTGAACACGTGTTCGATCCGCGAAAAAGCTGAGTTAACGGTTCGCAAGCGGCTCCAGCATATACATGGTTTCAAGAAAAAGAAACCTGAATTAATGGTTGGCATATTAGGTTGTATGGCCGAGCGATTGAAAACAAAGTTGCTGGAAGAAGAGAAAATTGTTGATTTAGTAGCAGGGCCGGATGCCTACCGCGATTTACCCAAGCTCATTAATCAGGTTGACGAAGGCGACAAAGCAGTTAATACATTTTTGTCGCGCGAAGAAACATATGCCGATGTAACGCCTGTTCGCTTAAATACAAATGGGGTAACCGCATTTATTTCCATTATGCGTGGCTGCGACAACATGTGTTCATTCTGTGTTGTGCCCTTTACCCGTGGGCGTGAAAGAAGTCGCGATCCGCACTCGATCGTTGCAGAAGCTCAGGATCTTTTTGAAAAAGGTTTTAGAGAGGTAACACTTCTTGGTCAGAATGTTGATTCGTATAAGTGGAGTGAAGAAGAAAACAATAAAGCGAAACTCGAAAAAAAAGGAATTCTACAGATTATCAATTTTGCCAATCTATTGGAGTTAGTAGCAAAGGTACACCCCGATCTTCGCGTGCGCTTCTCAACATCTCACCCCAAGGATATTACAGATGATGTTTTGCATGTGATGGCGAAACATGAAAATATCTGTAAGAATATACATTTACCTGCACAGAGTGGTAGCAGCCGGATTCTTGAATTAATGAATCGAGGTTATACCCGCGAATGGTACTTAAACAAAGTGAAGAGCATTAGAAATATCTTAGGTCCAACATGCGGTATCTCTTCCGATATGATTTCAGGATATTGTTCAGAAACAGAGGAAGAACATCAGGAAACGCTTACACTCATGGATATCGTTCAATACGATTATGCCTATATGTTTACGTACTCTGAGCGACCCGGAACGCTTGCGGCTAAAAAGCATCAGGACGATATCCCGTTAGAGGTAAAAAACCGAAGACTAGAAGAAATTATCGCCAAACAAAGACAACACGCACACCTTCATCATCAACAAGATGTGGGTACGATTCAACGCGTATTGATTGAAGGCGAGTCGCGTAAGAATAATACACAATGGCAAGGAAGAACTTCTTCCAATCATGTGGCTGTTTTTCCAAAACAAAATAAGACAAAGGGTGAATACGTCAATGTTCTTATTGAACGTTGTACAAGTGGGACATTGATAGGCAAGATTGTAGATTAACTATGGCAATTACAGATTCAGAAATACAAACCGTTAAACAACGATATGGCGTGATGGGCACCTCACCCCTACTCAATAATGCTGTACGTGTCGCCATGCAGGTTGCACCTACCGATATGTCGGTTTTGATTACGGGAGAAAGTGGAAGTGGTAAAGAATCTTTTTCTAAAATCATTCATTATCTCAGTCCGCGTAAGCATGGTCAATTTATTGCAATAAACTGTGGCTCTATCCCAGAAGGTACTATCGACTCTGAATTATTTGGACACGAAAAGGGATCTTTCACCGGTGCGCACGAATCCCGCAAAGGGTATTTTGAGGTAACTAATGGGGGTACTATTTTTTTAGATGAGATTGGTGAAATGCCGCTGGGTACACAGGCAAGACTTTTACGGGTTCTTGAGAACGGAGAGTTCATAAAGGTGGGGTCCTCTAAAGTGCAAAAGACCGATGTGCGCGTGGTAGCAGCTACCAATGTTAATTTGTTAGTAAAAGTAGACCAAGGAAAATTTAGGGAAGATTTATATTATCGACTTAGTACTGTGCCCATCTATGTGCCACCTCTTAGAGAACGAGGTAAAGACGTAGAATTACTATTCAGAAAGTTTGCAACCGACTTTGCAGAGAAATATAAAGTAAAGCCAATCACCCTTACTGATGATGCCAAAACGTTGCTTTTAAAGTATCGTTTTCCTGGTAATATCCGACAGTTAAAGAATCTCGTAGAGCAAATCTCAGTTCTATCTTCCGATAACATGGAGATCTCAGCCGAAGTTTTGAATCATTATATTCCAAAAGAAAGCAGCCTGCCAGCCCTGTATAAAGATCATTCGGGTGGCGACAACATTTCAGAACGTGAAATACTGTATAAGATTCTGTTTGACCTGCGCAAGGATATGAACGATCTTAAAAAAGTTGTATTGGAAAGTTCTGGTAATCCTGCACAGGCCGCTCAAATCTTGAAAGATCATGCTAATTTGTTTGAAGGCATTCATGATGAAGTAAAGCCAAATCATGAGCCGGTAACGCTTAGTATTAACGCTACCGAAAATACACCTGACAGTGAAGAAGAAGTTCAGGACATAACACATGAAGCTGAAGATGATTCTCTCTCTATTGTAAAAAAAGAAAGAGAATTAATTTTACGAGCCTTGCGGAAAAATAACAACAAACGAAAATACGCGGCCCGCGATTTGGGTATCTCAGAACGGACACTATACCGAAAAATTAAAGAATACGAACTTGAAGAATAAATTTTTAGCCGTCCTGAGTTTATTGTTGGGGTTTGCATTGGTAACCATCCAAGGTTGCATTAGTTATTCTTTTACAGGAGCAGCCACCAATGCACAAACTATCCAGGTAGATGATTTCTTTAATAATACGGATTTAGGACCTGCGAATTTAGGGCAAACGTTTACCAACCGGTTAAAGCAGTATTTCCAACAGAATTCGAGTTTAAGAGTTGTTCAAGAAAATGGCGAACTTCAGATTGAAGGCACTATAACACAATATGCAATCACTCCTATTGCGCCAGTATCCAGCACGTCAAGTCAATCGGGAGATCCCGCTTCGTTAACACGTTTAACAATAGCGATTCGTGCCAATTATGTTGATACCATCGAGCCTAAAAATAATTTCAAAGATCGCGTGTTTAGTTTCTATGCAGATTTTCCCAGCGCGCAGGATTTTAATTCGGTGCAGGAAAATCTTGAGAAAAAAATCCTGGAGCAGATTTATATTGATATTTTTAATGGCACAATCGCCAACTGGTAAGGTTGCACAAAGTTTTAATTTGCCGTACATTTACTCTTACCTCCTTTAAAAAAAGTGGAAAGAGATCAATTCAACACACTTCTATCAAAATACACTTCACTCACTGGGGAAGATGCTCAAAATTTAATCGCCCTTCAGCAAAGCTTTCCGTATAGTCAGGTTATTCGAAGCCTTGCGGCTCGTGCAGCACAAGATAATTCTCTTAAAGAAAAAGAACAGCACTTGCATCTTAGTGCTATCTATAGTACCGATCGTGCGGTCCTTAAATCCGTCATGACAGGTGCGATTACTTTTCCGGAACGAATTCCTAAAAAGGAGAATAAAAAAATTACCAAACAAGAACCAGTCCATCTCGTTGAGCCTTCAAAGAAACCAACCCCTGACCAATCGGCAAGTCGGATAATTAAAATTGCAAGTCCCACTCAAGAAAATCAGTCAGGCGATGACTTATATAATGAAGTCATGCATGATATTGAAATTCTAAAGCAAAGAAAATTACAGTTTGAGCAGGCATTTGAAAATCTTTCGATCAATCATTCTGAAGTTGAGCTGACATCTCAAAAACTAAAAAAAGGAAAAATTCACACAGATCCTGAAGAGGAATTTATTAAGGAAATAAAGACCACAAAAAAGAAAATTAAACCGGAGGGATCGAAGCAAAAGGAACAAATTGAAATCATTGATCAATTTATCAAAACACAACCCACCATTTCTAAAAATAAATTAACCGCAGCCGTTTCATCTGAGGCTAAAGAAGATTTAATTGAAAAGAATCTAACCTACGGTGAAAATATTGTCTCCGAAACTCTTGTTCAAATTCTACTCAAACAAGGCAAAAAGGAAAAGGCCATTGAAGTACTGAAGAAGTTAATTTGGAAATTTCCACAAAAAAAGGCTTACTTTGCGGCTCAAATTGAAGACCTCAAGAAGTAATTATGTATATCTTATTTATCAGTTTAGCCATTTTTAGCTCAGTACTATTAGTATTGGTGGTTCTTGCTCAGAATTCAAAAGGTGGCGGGCTATCCAGCCAGTTTGGTGGATCGGGCGCTAGTAACATGATTGGTGTTAAAAAGACCGGGGATTTGCTTGAGCGATTAACCTGGGGATTTGCAATTGCCATCATGGTCTTTTCATTGGCCACCAATTTCGCTACCCCAAATATTGGAGGTACGGACGAAATTCTAGAAAGGGCCAAAGAGCAACAAGGTTCAAATATTGATCTTCAGAAAACAGAGCAGCCGGCCACACCTGCCGCCTCTGAGCCAAAATAATAGCAAAGATTTTAAAAATTGAGACCCTCATTACGGGGGTCTTTTTTTTATGCAGCTTTTGATATTTGTTTAACCAGTAATCTTTTAGCCACCGGCATTAACGTCTGGTCAAAGGGAACTTTGAGTTTAGACTTTACCAGATAAACGGAAGGATTGGGTAGCTCTGTATATTCCTTAATTAAACTGAGTTTAAGATTTTCATAAGTTGAACTTAGGGTTCTTTTAGCCGTTTGGAGGTAGACCGTATTTAAGCCCCTCATGGTCTCCGAACTTTGTTCGAAAATTGTTACTTGATATCTATAAATATAGGTTTCTTTCTCCGGTGGCTGACTAACGAATAGATAGCCTTCATTGGCATAAAGTGAGGTTAGCCCAATAGGTGTTATTTCGCATTTTGATTCAATTAACTCGTAAATGTAGGAGCCTTGATCGAGGGAGTTTTTAAATTGTGGTAACGCAAACTCAATGATAGATTCGATTTCCTGCATCAGGAAATCATCTTCGATCATACGCTTATAGTTCAGTTCAAGATTTTTAAGACCTTCTTGCGATAGTTCTTTAGGAAACGAATCTCGTAACAGGGAATGATTTTCTTTTAGGGAGACAAGATTCCGGTAATGGAAAACCAGATCTGACAAGAAAGGATATAATTCAACCCTATTAAACGAGCTTTTTACTTCTTTAAAGTAAGCTAGAAGTTGATACTTCTTGTATTCGAAATCAATTAATCCTTCAGTAAGCCAATTGTCCTTTAGTCGATCCATAGCTTATAAATTTACTTCTTAAGTATACGAAAAAATCCAAATTCATGACAAACTGCCATTTTGCTTATATACGGTTGCGCCAAGTGTGACAAAATTTTCCATCTTTGCACCCCAATCGATCAAAATGTGTCAGAAAGGGTAAAAATCAATGAAATGGCACGGATTTCGATCATCGTGCAACGTCAGTTGAAAACTGTATAACTATAAATTTATAATCCAATATGGCAAAAATCAATTTCAAACCAAATGAAGACCGAGTGCTTGTAGAAGCTGCTCCGGCAGAACAAAAAACAGCTTCCGGACTTATCATTCCGGATACAGCAAAAGAAAAACCACAAAAAGGTAAAGTAATCGCAGTGGGCGATGGATTAAAAGACAAACCGGTAACAGTAAAGGTTGGCGATCAGGTGCTTTATGGCAAGTACTCCGGTACTGAAATTACCATTGATGGCAAAGAATACCTTATTATGCGTAACTCCGACATTTTCGGAACAGTTTAATGTTTAACTAAATACTAAATTAATATTATGGCTAAGGAAATTACATTCGATACAGCGGCCCGTGACAGAATAAAGAGAGGCGTTGATAAATTGGCAGATGCTGTTAAAGTTACTTTGGGTCCTAAGGGACGCAACGTAATTCTTGATAAAAAATTTGGTGCTCCTACCGTTACTAAAGATGGAGTGTCGGTAGCAAAAGAAATCGATTTGAAAGATCCCATCGAAAACATGGGCGCACAATTAGTAAAAGAAGTTGCCTCTAAAACAGCTGATGCAGCTGGTGACGGAACAACCACAGCTACTGTTCTTGCTCAGGCAATTTATGGCCATGGCATTAAGAACGTTGCTGCGGGTGCAAACCCAATGGATTTAAAGCGTGGTATTGATAAAGCCGTTGACGCAGTTATCGAAAACTTGCATAAGCAATCTAAAAACATCAAAGGCTCACAGGAAATTACGCAAGTTGCTACCATATCGTCTAACAACGATACCGAAATTGGAAAGATGATTGCCACTGCCATGGAAAAAGTAGGCAAGGATGGTGTTATCACGGTAGAAGAAGCGAAAGGAACTGAAACCGAAGTAAAAACGGTAGAAGGTATGCAATTCGATCGCGGATATCTATCTCCTTATTTCGTTACCAACACGGAAAAAATGGAGGCTGAACTTGAGAGCCCTTATGTCCTTATCTATGACAAGAAGATTTCTTCTATGAAGGAATTACTTCCTGTATTAGAAGCAACTGCTCAAACAGGCAAGCCTTTGTTGATTATCTCTGAAGAAGTGGAAGGCGAAGCCTTGGCAACTCTGGTTGTTAATAAGATTCGTGGTGCCCTGCGCGTGGCTGCTGTAAAAGCTCCTGGATTTGGCGATCGCAGAAAGGCTATGTTGGAAGACATTGCTGTATTAACCGGTGGTAAAGTGATTTCTGAAGAGACAGGCATGAAGCTGGAAGATGCTAAGCTTGAATACTTAGGCCGTGCTGAAAAGATCAACATCGACAAAGACAATACAATTATTGTTAATGGTGCTGGTAAGAAAAATGAAATCACAGCTCGTGTAAGTCAAATCAAAGCTCAGATTGATGTAACAACTTCAGATTACGATAAGGAGAAGTTACAAGAGCGTTTGGCTAAACTTTCCGGTGGTGTTGCCATCCTTTACATTGGAGCAGCTACCGAAGTTGAAATGAAAGAGAAGAAAGACCGTGTTGATGATGCTTTGCACGCAACCCGTGCTGCCGTTCAGGAAGGTATTATCCCTGGTGGTGGTGTAGCCTACATTCGTGCCATTGAAGCATTGAAAAATGTAGTTACCGATAATGAGGATCAAACTACAGGTGTAAACATTGTACGCCTGGCGCTTGAGTCTCCTTTAAGAACCATAGCAGAAAATGCAGGCCAGGAAGGTTCTGTGATCGTAAATAAAGTACGCGATGGCAAGAAAGACTTCGGTTATAATGCCAGTACGAACAAGTTTGAAGACTTCTTCGCAGCCGGTATTATCGATCCTACGAAAGTGGCTCGTCTGGCGCTTGAAAACGCTGCTTCTATTGCTGGCTTATTGCTAACTACAGAGGCTGTTGTTTCTGAAATTCCAGAAGAGAAAGAAGCTCCTGCTATGCCACACGGTGGTGGAATGGGCGGAATGATGTAATCTTCTGTAATCCAATAAAAAAAGGCTTTGCATCATGTGTAAAGCCTTTTTTATTTACCTTTAAGTCAGTAATCCGTTAATCTATGGTAATACATAAAACATTTAGTGACTTTGTTCTCTATTTATATGTGCATATGGCATTTGCAGATGGAGCCATGCATCCTGATGAAGAGCGGGTGATCCTGGAAAAAATGAATAAGCACTTTCCAATTGAGGGTGATCACAAAAAAAGATTTGATGAGGCCGTAATTGCCTATAACAAAATAGATGACTCAAAAAATCATGACATCATAAAGGAATCGTTTAAACATTTCGATCATATCAAATTCGCGCAGCGTTATAAAATCTATGCCGATATGTA
>Ga0154020_10002445_pt1 | contig 22698 bp, 6 predicted proteins | sample Klosneuvirus_201_FD_109709 | JGI IMG/M metagenome (GOLD analysis project Ga0154020, IMG submission 109709) | Active sludge microbial communities from wastewater, Klosterneuburg, Austria - Klosneuvirus_20160825_MG | ecosystem: Engineered > WWTP > Aerobic digester > Activated sludge | place...
TGACCAACGACAACTTCTCCGTCACCGCCATCGGGGCTTACACGCCGCCGCCGGTCAACGCGCTCACCTGGCGGGCGACGAGCAACAACAACTGGGACACGACCACGACGAACTGGGTGGACACGGGGCTGGGCATCAGCGGCTATGCCTTCTTCTCCGGCGCAAACGTGACGTTCAACGATGTTACCGCCAGTTCATCGGTGAACATTCCCGCCGGCGTAACCCCGGGCAATATTGCGATCAACAACGCTACCTCCAACTACACGTTCTCCGGCGTCGGTGCGATTGGAGGCACTGGAACGCTTGCGAAGTCCGGGATCGGCCTTGTGACCTTGAGCCAGAGCAACAGCTATTCCGGTGGAACCACCGTCCCCGCAGGCCGGATACGTGCGGGCAACAACGACGCATTGGGCAGCGGCGCGCTGATGCTAAGTGGCGGCGCGGTTTCTTCGGATGGCGCGACGGCGCGCACCCTCCCCAATGTGGTCAAGGTCACGAGCGCATCCACCCTGGGCGACGCGACGGACAGTGGGAAGCTCACCTTCAACGGTGCGGTGGACTTCACTGGCGCGGCCCGCAACTTGACCATCAACAGTGACGTCGTATTCGCCGATGGCGCAACCAACGGGCGCATCGGAGTCAAGCAGGGCCCGGGAACATTGACCTTGAAGGGACTCGTAGTTTTCAGTGGTGGCGCAAGCGACATTAAAGAGGGCACGCTGATCGTGGATGGAAGCGCCGTAACGAATACCGACCGGTTCATCATGGATGCGGAGATCGGAACCGGCATCGCCCGCATGGTGATTACCAACGGAGGCAGCGTGACTACTCTGGGCACGCTCAACAATCTGCGCGTGGGACGTGCTTCACCTGTCCCCGGCACCAACATCCTGGATCTGGCCGGGCTTTACAGCACGCCGAACGCGGATGCGAGCAACGGCAGGATCTTGTTGCAGAATACAGCATCACTGTATTCAGAGCTAAACCTCCTGCCAGGGGGAGAATATAGCGCCCGATTGGTGGGCACTGAAGGCGTGACGGGCAATCCCACGCGCTTGAACTTCAAAGGAGGTCTGATCAGGGCATTGGGGAGCAGCGCCACGTTCCTTCAGGGGATAACGGAGACGTATGTTTATCCCGGCGGCGCCAAGCTTGATGACGGTGGCTTCTCCATCACCGTCAACCAAGCCTTGCTGGATGCGGGTGGCGGCTTGACCAAGCTGGGTTCGGGCACCCTGGCTTTGACGGGCTTCAGCACTTACACCGGTGGCACCGTGGTCAGCAACGGAACCCTGATTGTCAACGCCTCATCCCTTGCCGGCGGTGGTTCGGTGGTGGTTGGCAATGGTGCCAAGTTGAGCGTCACCAATGATGGCGTCACGATGACAGTTTCGTCGCTGACGATGGGAGCGGCGGGAACAAACACATTGCAGTTCAACTTCCCTGGTGCCAATCCCGCGACGCCCACCATTTATGCCACCAATTTAACCGCCAATACGCCTGTGATGGTCAACATCAGCGGGCTTGGCTTGACCGCCGGAATCATCCCGTTGATCGAATTCACGAGTAGCACCGGCTTGGGCAACTTCCAACTAGGAACCTTGACGCCGGGCGTCTCGGCCACGTTGGTCACCAACGCCACGCAGATCAACCTCAACATCTCCAGTGTTGTTAAGTCGATTCAGTGGGCGAGTGCGCCAGCGGACAGTGACTGGAATACTTCCTCCATCAACTGGCTCGACCTGTCGAATAGCAACCCGACCAACTATGCGCAGTCGGGTGGTTTCGGCGACATCGTCACGTTCAGCAGTTCCGGAACCACGGCGATCAATCTGCCGATTGCCGTAACGCCAGTCGCGATGACGGTTGATGGCAGTGCTCCGAGCTACACGTTCACTGGCGCTGGGAAGATCAGCGGCGTAGGCGCTTTGACGATGAATTCATTCTCCCCGCTGACGTTGGGCACCGCCAATGATTACTCCGGTGGAACGATGTTGAACGCCGGTCCGGTTTATGCCGGCGCCAATCAGGCCTTGGGCACCGGACCGGTGTTGTTCAGTTTCGGCACGCTGGCCAGTGACAGCACCACGGCCCGCACATTGTCGAACTCGATCACGCTGGGTGCCAACACGGGCATCATCTTCGGTGATCCGGTCAACACGGGGACGCTGACGCTCTCCGGCAGGCTGGACTTGGGCGGCGGCAACGCGCGGATCTTGAACCTCGGCAGCGATGTGGTCATCACGGGTTCACTGACAAATGGCGGGATCACAACCAAGACTGGTCCAGGTGCCTTGATCGTCAAGGGTCTCGGTGTTCAAAACGCGTTGGTCTCACAGCAGCAGGGTGACGTGATCATCGATGGCGGCCAGTTCACCAGCGGTGATGGCTGGCGGCTGCAAAATACTTTTGCCAGCACCACGATCCGTCTGGCGGTCACCAACGGCGGCGTGCTGAACGTCGGTGCCGCGCTCGCATCCGCCAACCTGCGCGTCGGGCTGGCGGGAGGAGATAATTCCGCCGATAACATCTTGGACATCGCCGGCACGGTGAACATGGCGCCGACGAATGCGGCCGTTGGTGCCAACAGCGCCGTGAATCTCGGCGGCTCGGGCGCGAATGCCATCCTGTATCTGCGCACCGGCGGCTTGTTGATGACGCGGGCGCTGATTGGTAGTGCGCCCGCCAACGCGGAAGTTCACTTCCTGGGCGGCACGCTCAAGGCGTTGGCGAACGATGGCGGATTCATTTCCGGCCTGACCAATGCCTACATGGAGAACGGCGGCCTGACGATTGACACATCTAACTTCTCCGTGGTTGTGCCACAGGCGCTGCTCGCATCCGGAACGGGAGGGCTTACCAAGATCGGCAACGGCACGTTGACGCTCAGTGGCGGCAACACATATTCCGGTGGGACTTTGATCAACGCGGGCAAAGTCGTATTTGGTTCTGCCCATGTGGGCTCCGGCGGCATCTCGACTGCGAGCAATGCCGTGTGTGCATTTCTGTCAACTTCGCCTGGTGTTTCGGTCATCGTTTCAAGCGCGACCAACGCCGCGGGTTCGGCATTGGAAGCGCAGTTCTCCGGATTGTCCAGCAACCCGGTTGCTCCCGCCGGTTTCGTCACAAACCTGGTTGTGAACGGAACTGTGGGCGTCAATCTGGTTGCCGGGAATCTCAGCGCCGGCCAGTTCCCCTTGATCGGATACAACACGCTCGGCGGGTCAGGGAATCTGGTTGCGGGCCAGTTGCCGCAGGGCGTCGTGGGCGGCATCGTGACGAACACGCTCGCCAAGACCATTGACCTCGTCGTCACCAGCGTGACGCCGATTGTCTGGAAGGGGGCGACCAACGGAAACTGGGACACGACCACCACCAATTGGACCTTGTCCGGCTCGCCGACGGTCTTTGGCCAGGGGGACAACGTGCTGTTCGATGACACGGCCAGCAACTCGGTGGTTGCTCTGTCGGCAGCGCTGTCGCCCGGCAGCGTGATCGTCAGCAATTCGGCACTTGGCTACCAGTTCAACAATGGCGGCGCTGGCAGTTTGGCCGGCAGCACGAGTTTGACGAAGGACGGCACAGGCACGCTGGCGTTGAATACGCCGAACACCTTCCTCGGAGCTGTCACCATCAAGGCGGGCACATTGACCACAGGCAATGCCACTGCACTCGGCGCAACGAACGGGGCTACCACCGTGCAATCCGGCGCCACGCTGGATGTGAATGGAAGCAACCTCGGATCAGAACCTGTGCTGGCCGGTGGCGCGGGTGTGGGCGGGTTGGGCGCGCTGGTCAACAGCGGTGCCGTGCAGAATAACGCCCTCCTCGATGTGACCCTGACCACCAACATCGTGATCCGGGCGGATAACCAGTTTGGCATCCGCACGCCCAATGAGACCGATTCCGGCTTCCACGGAAACGGCTTTAGCCTGACCAAGATTGGCAACGGCACCCTGGCGCTGAACGGTGGACAGGCGAACACCAACGGCCTCGTGGTTTGGGATTCGGATTTGGGCGACGTGGACATTCAGCAGGGCACGCTCTCGTTCCAGCGGCGCATGACCATGGGGCGGGTCACCAATTCCATCACGGTGCAGGCAGGTGCCAGCCTGGAGCTCTTCGCGTTGAACACGGCGGTGATGCCGGTGCAAACCAAGCCGGTGTTTCTCAACAACGGCACCTTGGGTGGCAATGGCAACAACGGGGCCGAAGGCAACACGTTCGGCGGCCCAATCACGCTGGCCAGCGGCACCAACTTCATCCGGGGAATCACCGACACAACCTTGCGTCTCCTCGGTCCCATCAGCGGCTCGGGCGACTTCTTCGAGAACTCAACAACCAACGGCACCGTGTCATTGGCCGGCACGAATACCTACAGTGGCAAAACCGTTATCCAGTCGGGCACGCTTAATTTGGAAAGCACCGCTTCGATTGGCAACTCTTCGAGCATCCTCGTGCTGACGGGTGCGACGTTCAATGTCACGGCATTTTCTCCCTGGACACTCGGCGTTGCCCAGACGCTGGGTGGCGGCGGCACCGTCATTGGCAACGTGCTCGCCAATGGAACGGTTGCTCCCGGATCTTCAATCGGCACGCTGACGATCAGCGGCGACCTGACCCTGAATGGCAACCTGACGGTTGAAGTCAACAAATCCCTCGCCCAGTCCAACGATCTGACAACCGTGACCGGCGCGCTGAGCAACACCGGCAGTGGCGTTGTCATGGTCACGAATATTGGAGCGACGCCGTTGGTGGTTGGAGACACGTTCACGCTGTTCAGCCAGCCTGTCACGGGCGGAGGCACGATGTCCGTGACGGGTGCTGGCGCGACGTGGACGAACAATCTGGCCGTGGATGGCAGCATTTCGGTGCTGTCGGTCGGTCCAGCTGCGCCCTCGCCGACGAACATCACATTCAGCGTCATCTCCGGGTCGCAGGTCATCCTAAACTGGCCGGCTGGACAGGGCTGGCGGTTGGAGCGGCAAACGAACGCGCTGGCCGTGGGTCTCAAGACGAACTGGGTGCAAGTGGCGACGGAACCACCTTACACCAACGCGTTTGGCGTGGCTCCGACCGTGTTCTACCGCCTCGCTTATCCGTGATCGCCTGCGCACGGTGAAATGAAATCAAGATGGGCGGGGAGCCGTTCCCCGCCCAGTTCCTACTTGCACTATGAAGCGACTACTTCTGGTGTTGTATATGGCAGCGGTGCTTGCGGCGTGGGCTGTCAGCGCGGCAACACGTCCGCCGAACATGCTCATCATCGTCGCGGATGATTGCACCTATAACGATCTGCCCATTTATGGCGGACAGAACGCGCAGACGCCAAACCTCGAGAAGCTGTCGGAGCAGGGGCTCACGTTCAGCCGCGCCTACCTGTCCATGTCCATCTGCCAGCCGTGCCGCTCGGAACTTTACACCGGACAATTCCCGCTGCGGAACGGCTGCGCATGGAACCATTCCGCCAGCCGGCCTGACACGCGCAGCCTGCCCGAGCATCTGACGAAGCGCGGCTATCGCGTCGGCATCGCAGGCAAGGTGGACGTTTCACCTCGGAAGTGCTTTCCGTTCGAGGACGTGCCGGGCTTTGACGACAATTGCGTGCGCAATCCCACCAAACCCCATTCGCTCGACGGCATCCGCGAATTCATCACGCGAAAGAGGGATCAACCGTTCTGCCTCGTGGTGGCGCTGGTGGAGCCGCACGTGCCGTGGGTGATGGGTGATGCCGCGAAGTATCCGCCTGAGAGAATCAAGCTGCCGCCGAACATCGCGGACACCAAGCGCACAAGGGAAGACTTCAGCGCATACCTGGCCGAGATCACTTACATGGACAGTCAGGTTGGTGAACTGCTGGCCGAACTCAAGACGTCGGGTGCGGAGACGAACACGCTGGTGCTGTTCACCAGCGAACAGGGATCTCAGTTCCCCGGCAACAAGTGGACCTGCTGGGACACCGGCCTGCACACCGGACTGATCGCGCGCTGGCCCGGCAGGGTCGCCGCGGGCAAGCGGACGGAGGCGATCGTCGAATACGCCGACATCCTGCCGACGCTGCTGGAACTTGCTGGAACGAATCCTGCCGATATGGGTGTTCAACTGGATGGCGCAAGCTTCGCGGCGGTTTTGCGCGGCGAGACGGGGGCGCATCGCACTTTTGCCTACGGCACGCACAACAATGTCCCTGAAGGTCCAGCTTACCCAAGCCGCACGGTTACGGATGGCGAGTGGCGTTACATCCGCAACCTGACGCCGGACGAGCTCTACATCCAAAAATACCTGATGGGGACACAAGGTGGTGGTGAGCTGAACAATCCTTACTGGGGAACCTGGGTCTTCGTCACTCCGGAACGTCCACGCGCCTACAATCTCGTGAAGCGATACATGAGCCGGCCGGCGGAGGAACTTTATCACACGAGCGCCGACCCGTTTGAGATGACAAACCTCGCTGCGGATCCGAAGCACGCCGAGGTGAAGGCGCGGCTGAGCGCCGAACTGGACCGGTGGCTGGTGGCGCAGGGTGATCCGGGCGCGGTACTTGATACGCGTGAAGCTTTACAAGCGGCCAAGGACGGTGGGCACAAATTCTATCCGAAGTGAGGCGAATGCGGCTCGCGCGGTGAGCCATCCTTACTTGAGGAATTTGAGAATGGCCTCGGTGCGTGAACGCACGTGAAGTTTCTCGTAGATGTGGCGCAGATGCGTGCGCACCGTCGGCACGCTGATGTTCATCTTGTCGGCGATTTCCTTGTTCGCAAATCCCTTCGAAAGAAAAGACAGAATCTCGTTTTCCCGCTCGGTCAGGCATACCTGGTCAGAACCTTTTGCCGGCTCGTGAAAGGACAGCACCACGCGCCGGGCAATCTGGCTGCTCATGGGAGACCCGCCTTCATAGGCGTCCTTGATCGCGTCGAGCACCTCCTCGGGTTCGGACCTTTTGAGCAGATAGCCACAGGCGCCGGCCTTCAGGGCGCGGAAGATGTGTTCGCTATCTTCGTAAACGGTCAAGACGATCACGGGCGTGGTGGGAAGAAGTTCTTTGAGTCGCCGGATGCACTCGATGCCGGACATCTGGGGCAGATTCAGATCCATCAGCACCACGTTGGGCTTGAGTCCGGGAAGTTTCTCCAGCGCATCCTCCGCCGTCGCGCACGCGGCCAGGCAGCGCACTCCGCGCGTGCCGCCCAGCAGCTTGGCAAGGCTGTTGCGCAGGATGGTGTCGTCCTCAACGATGGCAACATTTGTGATCATTTCGTCCGTCCAGCAGGTGTTGGATTGGCAGCGAACCGCCCGCTGACCCGTAGTTCCTGAAACCGCGCCGCCAACATCACCGATTGAATTGTGATTAAACAAGCGCATTCGGCGGAAGGCGCTAGTTGTTGCTTGCCCGCGCCCCGGTTGCAACCGGAGTGCCGCCCTTGGCCGGCGTGATTCGCCGGGGAGGTGGCAGATTTTCGGGGGATAGGACGTTGCAGCGACGGGCCCACTCGTTATACAGGGCAGTCAATTGTTTGACCTTTTCGGGATATTGCCCGGCCAGATTCTTGGCCTCCGTGCGGTCCGTTTCAACATCGTAGAGTTCCCAATTCTGGCGATGGCGTGCGACCAGCTTCCAATGGTCGAGCCGCACGCCGCGATGCCCTTCATGCTCCCAGAAGAGCGGTGCTGCGTTGGTGCGTTGCTGGCCTTCAAATATGGGGCGCAGGCTGCGGCCTTCGAGTGGCGTGGTTGTTTCGCCCTGCCACGTGGCAGGGAACTGCGCACCTGCCAGATCCACGCAAGTTGCCGTGATGTCGGTGACGTGGCCCACTAGGCGCGTGATGCTGCCGTTGGTGGAAATCACCTTCGGCCAATACGCGATGAACGGCGTGGCGATTCCGCCTTCGTGGATGTAGTGCTTGTAAAGGCGGAAGGGGGTGTTGCCCACATTGGCCCACGCGAGACCGTAGCTTTGCCAGACATCTTCGGGACCGGCAAATACGGTGTGATCCTGGTTGCCCACTCTCACACGGCGACCGTCACGCGTCCGGCTGGGCACATCATACCATTCCGATTGGATGGCCTCGTCGCAGGCGCCGTTGTCAGACATGAATACCACCAGCGTGTTTTGGTCAGCGCCGACCTCCTTCAGCTTCGCCACAATGCGTCCGATGCCGCGGTCCATGCGCTCCACCATTGCAGCATAGGTGGCCATCCGGTTGGCTTCCCAGGCTTTGTCCTTCACTTCTGTCCACGCGCGTGCCCGTTCGTCGCGCACGGAGAGCGGCCAGGACTTGTCAATGATCCCTAATTCAATCTGACGTTGGTAACGATTGGTGCGGATTGCATCCCAGCCCGCGAGATAGCGCTCCCGGTATCTGGCAATGTCCACCTCCGGAGCTTGCAAGGGCCAGTGCGGCGCCGTGTAAGCAACGTAAAGGAAGAACGGTTTGTCGCCGCGCCCGTGCCGCTCAATGCCGGCCACCGCTTCATCGCTGATGGCATCGGTGTAGTAATAGTCTTTCGGGTCCGGCTTGACGACCTGGTTGCCGCGCACCAGCGAGAAGGGATCGTAGTAGCTGTTGACGCCGTGAATCGTGCCGTAGAATTCATCAAAGCCGCGCTGTAGCGGCCAGTTGCTCTGGTTGTTCCAGAAGGGCTCGTCGGATTGATAGTTCAACTGCCGTTTGCCATCGAAGTAGATATGGCTCACGTGCCATTTGCCAACCATCAAAGTGCGATAGCCCGAAGATCGCAACAGTTCGGCGACGGTCGGCGAATGGGGGTTGAGTTCCCCGCGGTAGCCGGGCACGCCGCGATCTTCCATCATGTTCCCGATGTTCGCTTGATGCGGATACAATCCCGTCAGTATCGCGGCGCGTGTGGGGCAGCAACGCGGCGTGGTGTAGAATTGCGTGAGGCGCGCTCCGCCTGCGGCAAGCTGGTCGAGGTTCGGCGTTGAAATTTCCGACCCGTAGCAGCCGAGATCCGAGAACCCGAGGTCGTCGGCCAGAATCAGAACTATGTTCGGACGCGCGGCGTTGGTCCCGGAGGAATTGCCAGCCCAGCCTACAAACCATGTGCCGAGCACTAGCGTCACGCTCAACCATACTCGCAAAAGATTCATCCGGGGGGAACCGCTCATAGTCCAGACCGGGAGTTTAGATCGTGTGCCCCAGCCTCACAATAGTCCAAACCGATGAGATGCATGCAGGTGGAAGATCATGTCGCCAGCCCCGGCGATTCTGTTCCCGCCACAACGACGCACGAATTCTTCGCAGGCAGAAAACGCGTGGCCGGGTTCCGCCTGCTCCTGCCTCCAGCATTTGATTACGGTGTGTGTTTGCTTTGGTTCGCAGCCAGTTCCTCCGCTTCACGCAGGAGTATCCGGGCTGTGAGCCAGCCAGCCAGAAGGCCGGATTTGCTATCGCTCAACTCCAGTTTCTTGGCAAAGAGATCTTCGACCTGTTTCCGCCCTATGTTCAATTCGGCTTCGGCGGCTTGCCGGTTGCCGAGGCGCAGTTGGGCCATGCCTGAGACGATATGAGTGTTGGCGATGCATGACGGAGCTTGGTTGGGATAGCGGGAACACTTCTCCAGTCGGTCAGCTGCCGCGGAAAAATTCCCGCGCCGGTATTCCCACAACGCCACCGCAAAGGAACGCCAGGCGGCATGGAAGGCGGCGTCGTTGGAAACCGGGCCTGTATTGGCAAGTGAATCGGTGAGCAGCTTTGCCAGCGGGTCAAGCATGGCCATCGTAGAAGGTTCCGCGGGCAGCAACAGGCTGGTCTTGAGCAGTTGCTCGGCGGCGGTGAGGTTGGATGTGCCGGAAAGTCTGGCCAGTGTCATCCGGCGCATCTGGTCGTAACGGGTGAGGTTGTCAGCCTTGATCAGCAATGGTGCAGCCAGCAGCAAATCACTGGTGGCCCGGTCGCTTTGGTCCGACTTGTCGACTTGATTGACCTGCACCAAAACCGAGAAGCGGTCGGCTGCTTGCCGCCAGCGTCCCTGAAGAATGTTCCAAGTTCCCAGCCTGCGAAAGATGGTGGTGGCTTCCATGGACGGGGAAAAAAGCTCGGCCGGAACTTGCTCCAAGAGGTCGTCTGCCTCCTGCATTTTTTCATGACTGGCCAGCACGCCCGCCTCAGTGACCCGCTCGCGGGCTTCAGCTTTTTGGCGCAAGAGCATCTCATTGGCGCGAGCGATTTCGGCTTCCTTTCGCAATCGCTCCTGAACTTGCAAGGCTTCCCGTTCGCGAAGAAACATCCAAGTGGACACTCCCAAGCCAATGACCAGAGTGAGAACCACGACGGCGCCAGACGCGAACACCACCTTGTTGCGGCGAACGAGCTTGCGCAGCCGGTAGAGCTGAGTGGGTGGACGGGCTAAAACTGGTTCCAAGCTGAGATACCGTTGAATGTCCATCGCCAGTCCATTGGCGGTTTCATAACGGCGTGCCCGGTCCTTCTCCAAGGCCTTCATCACGATCCAATCCAAGTCACCTTTGATGGATTTGATCAGCTTGGGTGGCTCCGCGCGCCGACGTTCGGCAGTGGTGGTCAAATCGGCGCTGGTCAGCGACGTTAACATGGTCGAAGGGGTTTGGGGATCCTGTTCCCGCAACGTCCGCCTCATTTCATCAAAGCCGGAGTTGATCAACTCCTGCTGGTCAAAGGGCGTCCGCCCGGTGAGCAATTCGTAAAGCAGAACCCCGAGCGAATAGATGTCGCTGCGCGTATCCACGTCCAACCCGATTAGCTGTGCCTGTTCAGGACTCATGTAGGCGGGTGTGCCGATGAACTGTCCATAAACGGTGAAGGCGGTCCAATCAGACAACGTCCCCTCCGTCGCCTTGGCGATGCCAAAATCAATCACCTTCGGAACCGGCACGCCGTCCTGCAGCCGGACGAGGATGTTGGACGGCTTGATGTCCCGATGAATGATGCCCTTTTGATGCGCGTGCTGGATGGCGTGGCAGACCTGGATGAACAACTGCAACCTTTGCTGCGCGTCAAGATGGTGTTCGTCGCAGAAAGTGGTGATCCGGACGCCTTCAACCAGTTCCATCACGAAGAAAGAGCGACCACGGTCCGTCACGCCTGCATCCAGGACTTTGGCGATGTTCGGATGATCCATCCGTGCCAGGGCCTGTCGCTCGGCTTCAAAACGAGCGATCACGCTCCGGGTATCCATGCCCGACTTGATGACCTTGAGGGCCACCTGTCGACGCACCGGCTGATCCTGCTCGGCGAGATACACGAGGCCGCAACCACCTTCGCCGAGCAGTTTCAGGATTCTGTAGTTCCCGATCTGGGAACCAATCGTCTCGGTGGCCTCAAATTTGGCGTCAGTTGACGCCGTTCCCCTGAGTCCGTCGCAAGCCTCCCTGACAAAGCGCGAAACGCCCGGCGAAAATAAACGTTCGCTTCTAAAATGAGCCGCCAGCAGTTCAGTTAGTTCCTGGCGCAGCTCGGGATTTTCGGCGCAAGATTGTTCCAGAAAACGTTCGCGGTCGCCGGGGTCGGGGATTTCCAAGGCGGCGGCGAACAATGTTTGCTCTTTGTCGGTTTCTGCGTGCATGAACCGATTTATCGGGCGCGCTTCAACTCTTTCTCGACGTCGTTGATCAGCCAGGCCTTGGCGAAAGTCCACTTATTCTGCACCGTCCGTTCCGTCACCCCGGTCATTTCCGCCACTTCTGCATTTGTGAGGCCGCCGAAGAACTTCAGCATGACTACCTGGGCCAGTTCGGCATCTTTCTCTTCGAGCCGCCGCAAAGACTCGTCAATCATCAAGACCCGCTCCTCGGGCAGTTCGTCGGCGATATCCACGTCCTCGATGCTGATATAGACCGGATGGGCACCATGCTTCTGGCTCAGTTTTCGGCGGGCACGGTCGATTAGAATCTGCCGCATCGCCTGTGCCGCCGCCCGGAAGAAATGGGCGCGGTTCTGCCATACTTTCACGTTGCCATCGAACAACTTGATCCAAGCTTCGTGGACGAGGGCGGTAGCCTGCAGCGTCTGCCCGGCTGGTTGTCCAGCCATCCGGGCCGCTGCTAGCTGGCGCAACTCATTGTAGACCAGAGGTAGTAACTCCTCGGCCGACCGGCCATCCTGCCCGATGGTCTGCAAAACCTGCGTAACCTCACTCTTTACATCGTCGTTCAGCATGTCGATAGGCCCAGCGGATTCAATTCGCGGGCTGATAAGTCAATAATCCGGACGGTTCTGGCCAAGTCAATTTGAAACCCCTCCGGTGTTTTCAATTCCAATTCGCCCAATGGGTTGCGGCGAGGGCGCAATCCTTGACCGCCGCGGGTTACGAGTGAGCTGCAAAAGTAATTTTCCGGTTCTTTCGTCGGAAAACGTTCTTAGTGTAGTGGCCTTGTTACAGTTGGTGGATCGGGAGTGCGGAGATGTGTGGACGGGAATGGTTCCCGGGCACCCTCGGCTACAAGTCGTCTGTGGACTTTGCATAGCAACTCAACTAAAACCGAATTCCCGATGCCTCATGCATTCGCCACCTCTCCACCAAACCGAGCCTGGCTCAGGGCTTCTCGGATTCTTCCCGCAATTCTAGGTTTCTACCTTTTGGGCTGGGCTTCGAGTTTTGCTCAACCTTTTCAACTCCGGGGATACATGAACGGGCATGATCCGTCCACGGTCATCAAGTGCAAGGACCGTTACTACGTGTTCGCAACAGGGCAGGGGATAGTGAGCCGGTCATCTGCGGATAAAGTATTTTGGAGTGCGGGGCCGAGGGTGTTTGCGAATTACCCGGCTTGGACCACCAACGCCGTGCCCGGTTTCACCGGAACCTTCTGGGCGCCGGATGTTCTCTATTTCAGCAATCGATATCACGTCTATTATTCCGTCTCTACCTGGGGCAGCCAGGTTTCCGCGATTGGGCTGGTGACCAACCCGACGTTGGACCCGACGGACCCGAATTATCTTTGGACGGATCAAGGACCGGTGATCACTTCGACCAACGGATTCGCTTACAACACTATTGATCCCTGTCTGGCTTGGGACGCTTCGGGGAAGCTCTGGCTTTGTTTCGGCTCCTACTGGAACGGCATTTATCTGACGCAACTGGACCCTGCGACGGGGCTGCGAATCACGACAAATTCGCCGACCTACCGTCTCGCGGACAGTGGTTCGATTGAAGCCGCGTATATTTATCGGCAGGGCAGTTACTATTACCTCTTTTGCAACTGGGGCTCCTGTTGCGATGGCGTGGACAGCACCTACAACATTCGTGTAGGGCGCAGCACTTCGATCACCGGTCCCTATCTGGACAAGAACGGCGTGGATATGGTCAGCGGTGGCGGCACCTTATTCATGCGCGCCTCGGGTAAATATGCAGGACCGGGACACGTCGGCATTTTGTCTGAAGGCGGAACACTCTTTCTCACGCACCACTACTATGACGCCAATGCCTGGGATTCCGGCTACAATGCATACGGAAATCCGCGCTTTGCCATGTTGCCGCTGTCGTGGGCCGCTGACGGCTGGCCGGTATGCGACAACAGTTGGTCTGCCGTTTACAATTTCAAGTCGGACGTGCGCGATGATAATGGCCAATACTCCGGCCTGTCGCTGAACGCCGCTGCCGTAAAGATTGATCCCACCTACGGCCACGTCCTCGATCTCAGCGGCACCAACCAATACGTCTGGCTTCCTCCCGGTGTGGGTTACGCGCAAACGTTTGCAGCGGTGGTGAAGTGGCGCGGCGGCGGCCAATGGCAACGGATCTTCGATTTTGGCACCGACACGTCGAAGACCGTGATGCTCACTCCGTCAGCCAGCGGCAATGTCATGCGTCTCGACATCAATCCGGGCGGCAATTTGCAAACGCTTCAATGGAACCAACCGCTGCCAACGAACGTCTGGACGCATGTCGCCGTGACACTGGATGGCTCGAAGGGGATTCTCTACGTCAACGGTGCCGCTGTCGCCACCAACAGCAGTATGACTGTCCTCCCTTTGAACGTCGCTCCGCAGACCAACCATCTGGGTCGCAGCAAATTCACAGTGGACCCCTACTTCAACGGCCAATACGCGAGTTTTCGTGCCTACAGCCGCGCGCTGACGGCGGCGGAAATTGTGGCGCCGGTGCCTGCCATCGCATCGCCAACGGACGGCTCCGCGTGTTGGCCCGGCGGCATGATTCGTTTTCGTGGCAGCGCCACGGATTTCATGAGTGTGCCGTTGGCAGCCAGCAACCTGACCTGGCAGATTCACTACATAAACAGCGGCGTGACCAACGTGGCGATGAGCCCGGTCACGGGTTTGAGTGAAGGTGTGTATGCAGTGCCGGCCAATGTGACGAACGGTTTGTATCGCGTCTTCTTGACGGCCACCGACAATCTCGGCCGCAAGGCAACCAATTCGGTGAACGTGTATGCCTCGACGACGGTTGGTTCGAATGCCTGGTCAGCGTTCTATCCGTTCACCAGCAATGCCCAGGACGCGAGCAACAACTTCAACGGCACCCTCGTGAACGGAGCCTCGATTGTAAATGACCCTACCCGCGGCAATGTCCTGAACTTGTCATCATCATCACAGCAATATGTCCGGCTTGCTACCGGCGCAGGTTCGGCTCAAACCGTGTCGAGTTGGGTCAAGTGGAATGGTGGCGGCAACTGGCAGCGCATTTTTGATTTGGGCAAGAACAACAATTGTTTCTTCTTTCTTACGCCCTGTAACAGCTCGACCCAGTTGCAATGCTCGATCACGCCGGATAACGCCACTTACAAACGGACGGTCGAAGCCCGGAGTTCGCTTCCCAGCAACCAGTGGGTGCATGTGGCTGTAACAATGAACGGACGCGAGGGGATTCTTTACCTGAACGGGGATGCGGTCGGAGTCAACAACAGCGTCAACTTGTTGCCCTCCGACATCGCCGGAAACAATTGTTATTTGGGCCGGAGCCAGTTTTCTGCCGACCCCTATTTTAATGGGCGGCTCAGCGCCATGCGTCTGGATTCAAGGGTGCTTTCTCGCGCGGAACTTGTGGCGCCACAACCGCTCATTCTTCAGCCCCTCAATACTACCAAGTTTGCGGGCGGAGCCGCGCTCGACTTCGCTGGGGCCGCCAAGGACTACTCGGGCGCAATTCTCGCGCCGAGCGCGTTCTCTTGGAGTGGCAAACTTTTCTCGAACGGGCTGGCCTACACCGCCTTCGGTCCTTGGACGGGCATTACGAACGGTGCTTATCTCGTTCCGACCAATGCGGCAAAAACCACGAACGTCTTTTACCGCATTAATCTTACGGTGACCGACACCAATGAAAATCAGCAGACGATTTCGGCGGACGTGGCGCCACGCACAAGCGTGCTGAGTTTTGTCACCGTGCCTCCCGGCCTGAACATCACGTTGGATGGACAGAGCCTGACCACCTCGACTTCAGTTGTGGCGGTCGTCGGGATGAGCAGGGTGCTCGGCACACCATCTCCGCAGTTCCAAGCGGGCACGAATTTCCCCTTTGTTCTCTGGTCCGACGGCGGCGGGCAAGCTCACCACATCTCTGTTCCCACCACCAACGCCAGTTACACGGCGAGCTTTGTCCAGCCCGCCATTGATATTGGAACAAGTGACAACGGTTTGGACATCCTGTGGCCGGCTTGGGCCGCGCCAATGGCGATCGAGTCCACCACAAACCTGACGCCGCCGGTTGTCTGGTCCGAGTTGGGCGCGACACCCATTTCGACCAACGGCATGCTCGGGCTTCGCCTGCCGGTTACCAACGGCAATCAATTCTATCGATTGAGGCATCCGTAAGTTTATTGAAAAACCTGAGTAACGACTCTTCTGCTTCGTCATTCAGCGTGTCGACAGGCCTGACAGATTCGATTTGTCGGTTGATAAGCCTGTCACCCGGGCTTTCCCAGACAAGTCGATTTGCCCGCAGCGCTCGCAGATTCCATTCCCACAGCGGGTTGCGGTGACGACACAGTCCTTGATTGCTGCAAGCTACGAGTGAAATCCGAAAATATTTTTCCGGTTTTTCCGGTGAGTTGCGTTTTTCAAAGTAGAGCCCTCGCATTTACATGAAACATTGCATCAAATGGGCCAGCATCGCGTTTTCGCGGAGCGCTGGTGGTTTCCTGCTTGGCAGCAATGCAACCATGCAAAAACTGGGCTCGATAATCGCACAGTCATCAACCGTTAAGAACACAACAACGCTCAACCCAGAACACCCCTCACCTTGCGCATCACCAACCAGTTCAATTTGGGAGGTGATCGGGCAACGTTCCAGCCGTCGGACAATTTGGAAACCGCAGCCGTTATAACCCTCAGGGCGAAAAATCCTGCCACGAAAGAAACCACCCCGATATCCTTGGTATATGAATTCATCCAACCACCCCAATAACCCTCGACCTAGCTTCACCTCTCGTATGAGCAAAAAATATTGTTTAATCACAGCGTTCACACTTCTTGCGGCGCTGAATAGTCCTGCGGCCAGTGGCAATTGGATCAATAATGCCGCCAGCGTTTGGAGTGCGGCGACCAACTGGAGTTCAAATCCCACCGTGCCCGGGACAGCCGCGGGTGACATCGTGGGTTTGACTTTCGACATCACGGCTAATCGCACCGTCACGATTGACACGACGTCCCGCACCGTGGGCACGTTGAACATTGGTGACCCGACTTCGAGCTACTTTGTCTATACGCTAGCGGCCAGCGGCGGGGCGAATTTGACGTTCAATAACAACGGCAGCGGGGCGTTGCTGGCCAAACCGACGGCCGCCAATACGGCTTTGGACACTATTTCCGCGCCCATCACTCTGGCGGACAATCTCACCATTGATACTGCGGTGACGGGCTCGGGAAACAGCGGCCTTTGCTTGCAGCTCACCGGTGTGATCAGCCAAAGCGGCACGCGGAGCCTCACGAAGAATGGAGTGGGGGGCGTTCGTCTGGACGGCGCAAACACCTTTAGCGGTGGCGCGATTGTGAATACCGGTGAGGTTCAGCTCGGCAGCAGCTTCGCCTTTGGATCAGGAACGTTGACCATGAACGGCGGGTCGCTCGCTGCGCGAGCCGCCGCCAGAACGCTCACGAATGCGGTGACGGTGAACGCCGATTTCACCCTCAACAGCGCCAATGCCGGCGGGAACTCCCTGACCTTGTCGGGAAACGTTGATCTGGGCGCAGCGACGCGCACCATCACGGTGGCCAGCTCGGCAGATCCCAGCGCGTTCATTACTGGGATCATTTCCGGCGGCAATCCCAGCGTGGGCCTCATCAAAGCCGGCGGCTCCACCTTCAACATCTCCGGCGCGAACACCTTCAGCGGCGATACGCGGATCGTCGCCAGTTCATTGCAATTGAGCCCAAGCACGGGTGCCCCTGCGGGCACCAGCCTGGCGCTGCAAAACAGCACGGTGGACCTGAACGCGGCGGATGCGGGCAACTTGACTTTCCGCGGCAGCGTCGGAACCGTGGCAGCAACGTTGGGTGGATTAAAAGGTTCGCGCAACCTGGCGCTGCTCAATACTTCGAGCGCTGGTGTGGCTCTGACCGTTGGTAACAATGGCCAAAGCACGACCTACTCTGGCGTGTTGAGCGGCGCCGGCGGCAGCCTGATCAAGATCGGGGGCGGGGCGCTCGTTCTATCCGGGGCGAATACTTACGGTGGCCTCACGACCATCAGCGGCGGATCGTTGCAGTTGGGTGACGGCGGTTCCACCGGTTCGCTTTCTGCCTCTGGATCTATTCAGAATGACGGCAACCTGACGATTAATCGCAACAATACGGTGGTGCAGGGCGTGGATTTCGGGAGTGGTTCCATCGCCGGGACTGGCTCGTTCACCCAAGCCGGCTCGGGCACGACTACTTTCACGGTGGGTAATGGTTATACTGGCACCACGACGGTCAGTGCCGGCAAATTGGTAGTCAGCTCGGATCAAACTGGGACAGGAGCAGCCAACGTCGCCGATGGCGCCGCCCTCGGAGTTAACACCGCCTCCGGTCAGTGGCAGCCGACCACTCTGACCTTGGGCACGAGCGCTGGTTGCACGCTGGAGTTCAACAATGTGGCCAATCCGGGCACGACCACAGCCCCGCTCAATCCCGGCGCGGTGACCCGGAATGGAACCGTAACGGTTCACGTGAAGAGCATCAGCGGAGTCATTACTGTTGGCGGCAGCGGCTATCCGCTTTTGGGCAACATGGCCGGTTCCACGACGGGTTACACCTTGGGCACGCAGCCGCCCGGGGTGAGTGGCCATCTGGCGGTTTCGGGGGCCACCTTGACCTTCGTGGTGGACACCGTTTCGGACATCTGGAACGCCGCCAGTCCCGGAGGCAATTGGGATATCCTCACCACGGCCAATTGGACGGGTAACGCCGCCAACAATACACCGGCGAATACTTACCAGGACGGAGACAGTGTTCTGTTCAACGATACTGTTGCCGGTCCGCAGGCCGTCGCGGTGACGGCGGCGGTAACGCCCGGGCCGGTGAACGTGGACAACACGGCCACCGAATACAGCATCACCTCCAGCGGCGCGAACGTCATCGGCGGCGCCACCGGCCTGGCCAAATCGGGCAGTGGAACCCTCACGCTTTCCGGGCCGAACACTTACAGCGGCGGCACCACCTTGAGCGCCGGTCAATTGAACATCAACGATGGCGGCACGAGCAGCGCCAATTCCGCGATTGGCACCGGCCCGCTCACCATCACGGGCGGCACGCTGGGGAATACGGGACCGGCCGATGTCACCTTGCTGCCCAACAATCCGCAAAGCTGGAACGGCAACTTCGGTTACGCGGGCGCGGGCTTTAATTTGAATCTCGGCACGGGGGCCGTAACGCCCAATGCCAGCCGGCAGATTAACGTCAGCGCCAATACGCTGACCGTTGGCGGCGTGATCAGCGGCGGAGCCATCTCGCTGACCAAGACGGGGAACGGCGTCCTGACTCTTTCCGGCGCCAACACCTTTAGCGGCGGGACGACCCTCTCGGCCGGCCAGTTGAACATCAACAATGGCGGCTCCAGCAGCGCCAACTCCGCGATCGGCACCGGAACACTCACGATCAACGGCGGCACGATTGATAACACGAGCGGCGGCGATGTGACCTTGTTGCCGAACAACGCGCAGGTCTGGGGCGGCAACTTCTCCTACCTCGGCACTGCGAACAGCCTCAACCTCGGCACCGGAGCGGTGACCATGACGGGCACCCGCACGGTGAGCGTGGACGCCAACACGCTGACCATCGGTGGATCCATCAGCGGAGCGTTCGGCCTGACCAAGACGGGCGCGGGCACACTGGTGCTTTTGAACGCCAATTCGTTCAGCGGAACCATGAGCCTTGCGGGCGGCACTCTGGTGGTTGGCAGCGATGCGTCTTGTGGCACCGGTCAGTTGAACCTGGCCGATGCGGTTACGTTCCAATCGTCGGACAGCACGGCGCGGGTCTTCACCAACAGCCTCAACTTCGGCAGCGGCGCCGGCGGTAACAACATCTTCGCCGGCACGGGGAATCTGCTGTTCACCGGTTCGGCGGCAAACAGCAGTTCCAAAATCATCACGGTGAACAACCCGGTAACCGAGTTCAGCGGCGTGCTGGGCGGGGCCATGGCCCGGACGGTGGCCGGCACGGGCAAACTCATCCTGAGCGGCGCCAACACCTACAGTCTGGGAACAACGATCAATCCGGGAGCGACTTTGCAGTTGGGCAACGGCGGCACGACCGGCTCACTGTCCACCAGCGGGGCCATCCTCAATGACGGCACCCTGATCTTCAACCGCACCAATGCGCTCGTGCAGGGCACTCACTTCAGCAGCGCGCCAATTACGGGTGGCGGCACCGTGGTTCAAGCGGGTTCCGGCACAACCACACTCACTGCCGCGAACACTTACTCCGGCGGAACCTTTGTGAACAACGGCGGGTTGTTTATCACGCCGGCCCATCAGGCGGGCGGAGATGTGACGGTCGCGAACGGCGCCGGCTTCGGTGTCTCGGCCAGTTCCGTGACGAACAGCGCTGTGATCGGCAACCTGGCCCTTGGCACCGGCGGCGCGACCACGCTCGACTTCTCCTTCACCTTCATCGGGAACCCGACCAACGCCGCCCTTCAGGCTGGCGCGGTCACCATCAACGGCACCAGCGCAATCCGCATCGGCGGCAGCTTCACGGTGGGCGCGTTCCCGGTTCTCAAATACAGCAGTCTCGCCGGAGCCTTTGCGGGCACGGTGGATGGCCCGCGGGGCGTGACGGCGACGTTGTCCAACGACGTGGTCAACCAGGTCTTGTATGTGACGGTCTCCTCGGTCGGCAGCGGCATTGTCTGGACCGGAACCAACAGTGTTTTGCCCAATCTCTGGGATCTGAACACAACGACCAACTGGCTCATCGGCGGACTGCCGACGGATTATCAGGAAACTGTGCCGCCGGGTGACGCGGTCACCTTCAATGATGCCGGCAGCGGCTCGGTGCTGTTGAGCAACTCGGTCAGTCCGGCCAGGGTGACCATCAGCAACGCGGCGGTGAATTACACCTTCCAGGGCAACGGCCAGATCAACTCCGCGGCGGGGCTGACGAAAGTCGGTGCCGGGTCGGTGACGATGAATGTGCCCGGCACCTATCTGGGCAGCACAGTGCTCTCGAACGGCACGTTCAGCATCGGCGCGAACCAAACGCTGGCCAACCTCTCCGGCAACAGCGCGGTGACCGCCTCCACGGGAACGCCGACCCTCACGGTCAATAACAGCTCGAACACCACGTTCTCTGGCAACATCACGGGTCTGGGCACCCTGACCAAGACCGGGAACGGACTGCTGACGCTGCCCGGCAACAACAGCGTCTCCGTCAATCTCTTCGTGAAGGCCGGCGGGTTGACGCACGACTCCGGCTCCTTCGTGGCGGACAGCTTCGTCAGTATCGGCCAGAACGGCACTGACACCGGCACGCTGACGTTGCAGGGCACGGCGAGTTTCACCGGCAACAACGACTTCAACGTGGGCGACGTGGGCAGTTCCGTCGGCACCTTGAACATCACCAACAACGCCAGCCTGACGGTGAGCTCGTTCTATATCGGGTCGGCAAACTCCGCCGGCTCGACGGCCAGCGGCACGGTCAATCAGACTGGCGGCACGGTCAATCAGACCAGCACAGCCACCGGCGTGTTTGCCATCGGCGGGCGGGCGGAAACAACGTCCGTTGGCGGCGTAGGTGTTTACAACCTGAGTGGCGGTGTGCTGAACGCCACCACGGCCATCCGGCTCGGCGGGAGCGGAGTGGGCACCTTCAACCAGAGCGGCGGTGTGCTGAATTGCAACGTGGATGTGAACCTCGCGCGCTTCGCGGGTTCCAGTGGCACCTACAACCTGGATGGTGGGGCACTCCGCACAGCCCGCGTCACCTCAAGCACCGGCCCCAATGCCACCTTCAACATGAACGGCGGTGTGTTGCTGGCGCGGGAAAACAACACCAGCCTCATTACCAACATCGGATTGATCAATATCCGCAATGGCGGAGCAATCGTGGACACGACCAACCTGATTGTTAGCATCAACTCGGCGCTGCAACACAGCACCATCGGCGGCGACAACGCGATTGATGGCGGCTTGACCAAGCGCGGCACCGGCACGTTGACCTTGGGCGAGTGGTTCTCGACCTACACGGGACCGACGTTTGTGTCCGCCGGCACGTTGGTGGTTTATCCTAATTCCGCCACCAGCCTGAACAACGTAACGGTCAGCAACGCGGCGCTCGGGCTGGCGTTGAACGGAGGTGCTGCTTCCGTCAATGCGGCCAGCTTGGGTCTGGCGGGCGCTTCCGCCATGAACTTCAACTACGACCTGATCACTGGCGTTCCCGTCGCGGCCCTCAACGTCAGCGGCGGCCTCACCGCTTCCGGTATGACGACGATCAACGTGTTTGGCTACGGTTGGACCGTGGGCCAGGTCGCGCTGGTGGATTACACCGGCACTCCGCTGGCAGACCTGAGCAACTTCCAGTTGGGCGCGCTGCCTTACGGCGTGAGCGCCACGTTGTCGAACAACACTGCCAACACCTCCATTGATCTCGTGGTCACGGCGGTCGGCAGCATCACGACGTGGGTTCCGCTCATCTTCACCGACCCCGCCGGCAGCTCCAGCTTCAACTCGGCAGGCTTCTGGCAGGATGCCAATGCTCCATCGGCAGCCAACGGCTACCTCACCCGCAATTTTGGGCTCCGCTCCCCGGCGGACACCAATGCCTACACCTTCGGCGGAGCCGCGCTGTCGGTTGATGTCGGTGGCCGCTTCATCATGAAGGGCACCAACGGACAGGTCATCACGGTCAACAACCTCATCGTGAACGGCGGTCTCGTGGATTATGCGAACGCGGCCGACAACTTCACTCAAACGCTCGCGGGCAACATCACCTTGCAAGGCGGATTGACCAGCTACATGGGCGCGCTCGGTTCGGCTGGATTGTCCGAAACACTGTTCATCACCGCGCCGATCGGCGGCAGCGGCAATCTCCAACTGGCCGGATCTTTCGTGAACGGCGGCCAGGACAACGGTGTGGTGGTGTTCGGCGCAGCCAACACCTACACCGGCACCACCACCGTGGCGGGCGGGACGCTGCTCGTCAACGGTTCGAACGGCAGTTCGCCCATCACGGTCTCCACCAACGCCACGATTGGCGGCAGCGGTTCCATCAGCGGCACCGTCAACGTGCTGCTTGGGGGAACGCTGGCCCCGGGCACGCCTAA
>Ga0154020_10002446_pt1 | contig 22692 bp, 25 predicted proteins | sample Klosneuvirus_201_FD_109709 | JGI IMG/M metagenome (GOLD analysis project Ga0154020, IMG submission 109709) | Active sludge microbial communities from wastewater, Klosterneuburg, Austria - Klosneuvirus_20160825_MG | ecosystem: Engineered > WWTP > Aerobic digester > Activated sludge | place...
GGGCGATTTGTCCTCCTTCTACCCTCGCCACAATCGTCTCAAAATCTGGATAATGACATTTCCCAATGAAGGAGCACAAGTAATGAACATACCAGGGTCCTGAGAGAGCTCCTCGAGCGTGATCTGACCGTCGAGAGACATTGCCCTTCGCCAACTTGAGAACAAGAGAATGACTGCGAGCGGCAAGCGGAAGCTTCGGTTGAACAACTGTCCGAGATTCCGCTACATTGTGGCCTGGGGCCAGGAGAATTTGAGCGAGGAATGAAAGGAGCTCATATACAATTGCGTATTTTACTTCGTGCAAATATAAGTGGCCGAAATTGTCAGTGAAATCCTGGTATAACTTCACACTCGATCACGCTCCTACAAGAATGAATGTAGTCCTTAGTACGCGGCTTCGGTTTCTCTCTTACTCCATCTCGGGCGATCGCGGTATGGCATCACTTGCAGTCGGATGCTCTTCACGCCAAAGATGATGGTGAGGATGACGGCGATGAGCACTAGAGCTCCACCGGTCGCAGCGATCGCGATGATCGTTGGTTCGTCGAGTCCCCCAGCAGGGCCAGGGGTATCAGAGGTCGAGTTGCTGCAGCCAGGGACATTGGGCGTCTGGGCAATGGTGAAGGTGACCTGGAGCGATGTAGGGGTGTAACTTTGCGTCGCTGTTACTTTATCGCAAGGCGAGTTGGAATATCCATACACCGCGCCAAAATCGCTCTTCCTACAAGAATACTCCGCGACCTACATAAATGAGAACTGAGCTTGTGAATCTCCAAAGAAAGAGGGGTCTCAAGTATAGGGTGGTTTACGTTAATGGTGATGGGCTGGGAGACGGATATGTTGAGTGTGGCGTTTTGAGCATCGAGACAATTGGCAATCTTGAACTTAGGCTCGCTCGAGTTCGAATCCGCGCCGACTTGGATCACGGACTGCTGACCGATAACCAAATCACCTGAAAAGGGACGCCGGCTCAGCGGCGTGAAACGATGTAAGGAGGCGGTTAGCGAGTACCTGCAATGACGACTTTCGAAGAAGGTAACCGTAGGTCGAGGACAGAAGAGTTTCCTAAGATAAACGAGCCGGAAATGCTGACGTTGCTTTGAACGGCCACAAGAGTGTCAGAGGGAATGCTCAGGTTGCCGCTAACTTGGAAGCTGACATTGAATGCCACATTGGCTGAGCAAAACGACTTTCAGATGAAGAAAGTTCAATGGGGGGGGCCGGGGGGGGAGATGGACTTCGACTGTACCTGAAGTGAGGTCGCCTTCGAACATCCAAGTGCCGCCCACGCAAATCCATCGCCAATCGGATGAAGGTGCTGACGAGACGCATACCACGGGAGGAGGGCGGAAGACGGCAAGCTCAGCGCGGATCGGTGTGAGCTCGTAGCTGCTGAGTCCATTTGGAGCGAGGGTTAGATTGGGAGAGTAGGAGTATCGCGCAAATGTCGAGTAATTCGTCTCGAAGAGGCCTTGCGAGCAACGTAACGTGATCGCTGCCTCTGTTTGGACGTAAGGCGATTTGGTGATCGTGCACAACTATGAAATAATGAGGAAAAGAAATAGGCAGACCCCGAAAAGCGATTGTACAGAATTAGCAAGAGTAGAAGAGATTAGATTAGAGGTGGAATTGGTTTGGAACGGCTTGATTTGATCGTAGGAGACAGTGATGGTAATGTTCGACGAGGGCGAGGAAGGGGCAGGAGGGAAGCGGAAGCAGGCAGTCTGGCTCAATGTTGCCGACGTGGACGGCTCCGCCACGACGCACAATCTACCATGGAGTAATCAGCTGAAGCTACAATCACTCGCGGCAAGCAAGGCATTAAGTTGTACCGAGATCCGTCTTCGCTAAATGTGGCAGAGATTCTTTTGATGTTCACATCAATGGAAAGGCCTGCAATGGCCGTGAGGCTGAGCTCGTTGGGGTTCGTGGAGATGCAGTTAACCTCAAGCTGCGAGGGCGCTGGAAGGGTCACCATACATGTTCGATTATTCTTAGACGCGTGCACCATCAAGGCAGAATCGCTCCGAGCTTGAGCCGTGGAAGGAGTAGACTTCTGGAGGACGGCCACAGTGCCATTAATGAGAAAACCAATCTTGTTGCAGAGAAGGGAAGTAGAATTCGAGTCAAGGCGCCATATGGTACACAGCTCATCCGCATCATTCCAGAAGAGCTCCGCCGATACGACTTCTTCTTCTCCTGAACCTGCGTTCGCAATTGTGAGAAACTGCGAATTGTTCAAGAAGTCACCTGTCGTTTGAGTGTGGGCGAGGTCGAAGCACCACACGGCGTAAAGCAAGGAGAAGTTCCTCCATCCCATGTCCACACAAGCAATATCTCTCTTCGGGTGCATCAAAACACTTCCAAAGGAAATATTTTGTGCAGGAAAGGCGCCGTTGAGTTGCTGAGAAGGGATCACGCCATAGCCGGACACAAAAGGGGTGGAGGACGTGCGGTTGAAGATGTGGAACTCAGTCTGCGAATTGATGGAGAGCGACACCACGTGCACAATCTCCGCATTGGCGCTGCCCAGTCGAATCTGGTAGTCGAAGACTCCGACAAGAATGCCAGGAAAGTTGAAAACTGCCGGGGAATAAAGATTTCCGAGAGGCTCTTTGAGAGGGAAGTAGAGCAGAGGCACGTAGCCTGCGCTGACGGGATTGGCCACTGCGGTGTAGAAGAAGTCATTCCCACTTCCTTCGATAGCGCGGACCATGTTCTCATCGAAATTGTAACCAACAGCGAGATTAACTTGAGTCGAATTGAACGGGACAGTAGTACTCGACAGCGTTCCATAAGTAATCACGAAATTAGTAAGAGTGGAAGCAATCATGAATACTGAGTTGGTGGCATAGGAGACGACCAGGTCCAATCCATTCGATATGATGTTGAAGTTCTGGAAGAGCGGCTGATCCAACCATGGCGCCATCCGATTCACCGGATATTGTTTGCCATCAATGACATCCGTGCGATTGTATTCGACAAAGCAATCGAGGACGACACCAAAGCTCTCGGCGACAGCAAAGCAGAACTTCGGGACGCCAACATAGGTAGGGTCAACAAAGCCCGGTTGACGTACAGCGATCTTCTCAAACTTGCCGGGAGTGAATCGCGAAGTATCCGTCATATTAGGGAAGGTCTTTGAGTATTGGAGGCGAGGGTAGCTAGAAAAGGTGGCGAGGGATATGATGGTGAGGGGGTCGAGGCCGATGGAGACAGCAGTGCGAGAAAACCTCAATAGCTAGATCAAGCAAATCATCAGAAACGGATATCAAATTTAATGATTCAAGAGATATATTGAATTCTGCTTTGTTACCGTATTGTCGTTGAGGAAGGCGAAGTGGAGATCGAGGAACTCGGACACGGGCGATCCATCGAAGCCCTCCGAGTTAAAGGCGCTCATCGAAATAGTCATGTTCGATCGCGGAGTCAAGACGCGGCACGTTGTTGACGGCCAATAGCCGACATGGCGATAGGTCGAGCAATAGCTGGAGGGAAAGAAGGGACTAAAAAAGGTAGGAATAAAGAGTCAACCCGAGAGCAATGAAGTACTAGGTGCCACTCGTCGAGACAGCAGATGAGACGGCAAGGACACGAAGGTTGAAGCCCAAAGTAGGCGTGGGGTCCAACTCGGTATTGGAGTCGCAGCGATCCCTCACCTCGTAGGGATTCTGTGAATTATTCGATAGCCTGAACTCAGAGGAACAAAATCCCGCAGAGGGATCGCCATCTGCCGCCAGGAGGCCTTGGACTTCGACTTGCTGACCGACGAGGTACTGGAGCGAGGCATTGAAGGTCAACGAGGTGCCATCACTGTACATTGCCAACGGATCGTTGCAATACGATCGGAAGTAGTGATCTCCTCTCGATTGCCATAGGACCGAGAAGCAGAGAGTGCCAATCTTTGTGAAAAAGAGGTTCAGTTCGATCACCGAGCCCATATTACTGTCGTCCAGTTGGGCAATTGTGTAGGATTGGTTGCTAGCGCTCGTATTCAAGAAACTGAAGACGCAGTCGACATAAAAAAACTGCGGAGACCCAACGTTCGAACGAGCTCCAAAGGCCGCACAAACAATCTAAATCAATATATAAATAAAAGTTGAAGAAAGGTGCAAGATAGGGAACGGGCCTCTCTGGTGGGATCAAAAGCCGTCTTGGAGAGGTCATGCAGAGGCAGCGCAACGGTTTTCTTCATCCATACTAAACGTTGACTCTCCGAATATAAATCCATCCCGTGAATTTCCCACATCTTGTTGGTGGCGGAGATGAGGGATATGTGAAATATGTTGTTATTTGTCGTCGAGGGCTTGACGGCAAACGTAGAGACATTGGACGACCCATTGACGACAAACGTCCGACCAGGGTCAAAAGAATCCAAATTTGACGCTAACAATATACACATAAAATGATACACAAACAAAGAGAGGAGAAGGACAAAAGAGCGAGGTACAGAGAGCTCTGAAGGAGAGCTGATCCGTCACGTTGCCGTCGGAGGTCAAGGAGACGACGGTGAAAGGAAAGGAGGTCTGTCCGACAAGCTCCGGTGTCCACATGAGTTGCATATCATAGCCACCATACTTCGGGGTCATGTCATCTTTCACGGCTACGCTGAAATGGTAGCCGGGGAGGTCAGAGTTAACGGCACAGAGGCCGATCTGGGACTTGGTGCGGCCTGCGAAACCGACCGAGACAAAGTTACCTGACATGCCCACCGCCACGGACAGCACTGGTTCTCCTAGCTCTGCAACAAACAAACAAACAACATCAAAAAAGATATTATTAATACATTATTATATTGATATTATATAATATTCTCTTGTTGAGCGAAAACAGATGACCGTTGAAAGGAAGACGAGCACTTCAGCGCACGTTGATCCAAAATTAGCGAGAGGAAATTTTTCGGTCGATTACAAATCGATTGAAAGCGATTATATTCGATATCGATAATAATATTAAAAGTAAAATTGAGTACTTAAGATCACAGGACGCCTTATTCAACAGCAGGGCAGCGAGATCGCGCACGAGCCGAGACTTTCAAGTAAATTTAGACGCCACCGGCCACGAATTTTTATTCTTTTCCAGAGAGGATTGGCACCAGAGAGGATTGGCACCAGAGAGCGGCCCTCAGAGAGCGCTCCACATCACAAAACAACAATAATTATTACTATGGAATTTTAATAGGGAAGCACTGAGAGGACGAGGAGGACGGGGCAATTACCTGGACAAAAGGGGAGCCCTCCTGTGAGGAGCTCGGGGCGCCATGGCGCGTTGTCCGCTTGCAGGACACAGTCGCCCACGAAGCCTCCAGTAAAGCCATAAGCGTAGCATATCTTCTCATTGGCAACAAGATCCGACCAAGAGAGCCGTGGCAAAGGGGAGAGCTGGCCTCGGATAGAGACAACGAGGAGGAGCAGGAGTGAGGCCACGAGCGCGGGGCGTCCAAGCGGCCACAGCGATCTCCGCGCCATTCTCATGGCACCGAAATATAACAGTGAAAAGTCAATAATGTGATTGTGGTGCGATGTAATTACTCGGCAAACAGAATGACCCTAATGGTGGTCTTGGTGGAGCGGAATGTTCGTGAGTTGACGTTGGTGCAATCGAAGAGTGGCGACTACTGGACCTATGTGCGTCATCTCGGCGAAGACGAGCCCTCCCTTCCTTGAACTGTCAGCAGCAGAGGTCTCACAAAGATTACGAGCTCCTGAAGGCCTCGAGAGTCAAGCGGCCTCACTGCCCATTGTGTAGCTGTGGTGTGCGGGTGTACGGTATGCTCTCCTTCATGATGGGTCGCACACCCTCGCTCTCTCCTTCGCGCTTCTCATTTTGATAGTGGATAAAGTACATTAGTGTTAATATTGTGTTTCATTGTCAATGGTCGGTGTGGAGCGCACCGAGGGCCGTCGAGCGCGATTTTTGAAATTTTGCCACTTCTCTAACGGTCACAAGACCCCTTTCCGCTCCCTCTTCCTCGCCTCAATCGCTGCAGTCTGAGAATATTTTTAATAGACTTAATATTGGATGGATATTACTGTAATGAGCATTCATATTGCTATTCACATTTCAAGGAGAGAAGAGAAGAGGGGGGTTGCGTGGGGGTAGCCTCGACCTCTTTGTCCCCCATTCCTTTCCTTGGTCGCCGTTCTCCTACTTCTTAAAATTCTATTTTATTTATCATATTATTTTATTTCAATTTGTCTTCTTACATTTTCCGAGGTGCAGAGGCGTTTTGAATGCCGTTATGCCGCCGAGGTTTGAAACTCTTGTCCCCTTCACTGACGAGGCCCTCCGTATCGCTTGCAGCTCTTCTTTGACAACTTGTAAATATATCCTCAAAGAATATCGAGATATTATTTGTGAATCTAGTTTTTATTGTCAGATTGATGCCAAGGCTGCTGGTATCTGATTCGGAAAGGATCTAGCCGTTACCGCCATCGTCGAGTGTCTCCCTTTCTCCCGCAGTTCTTTTCTGGGATGGATCTGCTTATTTTGATGTATTTGTTCATCTTAGGTAACTCAATGATTGGATCGTTCGTTTACACGCTCGTTGCGTACCACCTTTTCCTCTCTAGTGCAAGACATTTCGACGATTTCGGATTTCCTTTATTTCTATCTTGGAGTAGTCGAGTTATTTATTCGCCCTTCGAGTTGTTTGTCATTTGGGTATTGGATTGTAGGTATGTGGTGTTGCTGGCACTGCCTGCGTTCCGCTCCTATAAGGCGCTTGCTGGACCGAGCTACGATGCCAAATACGAAATGCTCAAATACTGGTCCGCGGCTCGTGGTCTCCCACTTGTTCCTCATGCCTGAATATGGTCATCTTGAGTGATTTTCTAGGGTCGTCATTTCATTGTACTATGTTTTCGAGATTCCTCTCGACATCATCTTTGGCTGGTGCTTTTCTCTCTTCCTCCCAGATTGCCTTCTCCATTTGTGGTCACTCCTTAACTGCAGGTTCCCGCTGTACACGCTGTTCAAGCTGGTGGCAATCTTCGTATTGTCCTTCACCAAGGCTCCTGTTGCCATCTACTCGGATGTTATCGCCCCCCTCTTCACCATCTACGAAGCCACCCTCGACCAGCTCATCGAGAAGGTAAGGTCTCTTGAGCTCATCACCTTCACACTTCCTGATGATCTCTATTTTAGGGCCGCAATGATGGATACTCCATCTTGAAAGAGAGGTTGATTGGAAATGAGAAGTCTGTCAAGTCGGTTATCTTCACTCTCCTCCGCAAGGTCCGATTTCAAATCTCTCCCTCCAATCTCTTCCTCGCACTCATTTCTATCTTGGTGTTGTAGGACGAAAAGTTTAAGCTGGACAATGCGCCGCCGATTGAGGCCGCAGTTATTGGCACCGTGGGTGACTATGTCCTCATCCAGAAGGCCCAGGAGCCGACCACAGTCGATGCGAATGCTGCTAATGTCGCTCCACTTGCCGACTTCCCCCTCCAAATGAATGTGCTTAGCGCTCTTGACTCTACTCTGCTTCCGAAAATCAGTCGGAGGAAATCGAGCCCATTCAAGCGGTCCACCTCAGAGAGCTTGGAGGACAGGATGGAAAGCGCTTTGAGCGCGGAAGACATCAATGCCGCCAACGAGATTCGCTCTCGAACCCTCTTCCAGGTAATTGCTTCTCGATGTATCTAACCCTTTCTGTGACTTCCTGCCTTCACACTTGCTAACGGTAATAGGTCGACTCAAAGCCCCACAACGACTTGAAAAAGAAAAAATCCAAAAAGGAGAAGGACAAAGACGAGAAGGTGAAAGGAAAGGAGGGCAAGAAGAAGCGTCGGAGCAGCTTGCCTCCGCCCTCGACACCGCAGAAGCACGTCCACTTGCTTGACAAAGACGTCATCATGTACCTTCTCCTTTTCTTGTTACGTTCCCCTCGAGTTCTTACTCAATTCCTTCTGTCCTCAGCCCTTCCAGCTCAGCTTCGAGTGAGACTGATAACTGGGAGAATTCTGCGCCGTCAGAGTCATTGGGGATGTTCACTCGATCGCAGTCGCACCTCAAGAACATTCCAGAGGCCTCCATGAAGGGCACGCCCGTGAAGAAGTCGGCCAGTCTGAGAAAGCGTTTGTAAAGGGAGGAGAAGTGACTTGTACATTTTGAAGAAGGCATGTTGTTATTTGTATTCTTTGATGATCCGCCAATTCTCTGTATGGTATATTTTCCCAAAATACATCGATAAATCGTCAAGAAATTATCCCAAACGGTTGGTCAGTGCACAATTCTGCCGCCCGATTTTCCCCATTTTCAACAATGAAGAAGGTGCTATGAACAAATTTGCTCATTGGGAATCGGTTTCTGTGTTGAAGTACGTCGAAACCGACCCTGCCTTTCTGCTGGTACCCTTCTTGACAGGAGTACCGGTAGTTTCATCGAGCTCGAGGCGGTGTTCTTCCTAAGAATTACCGGTCCCTCGTAGGGCTTCTCTGGACCTCCAATTTGCAACCAACATCTTCATATTAGATTTATATTCCACTTCGGATGTGAGATGGGCGAGGGATTTCGATTGACGACGGCGATCGTGTCAGTTCGTAAGTAGCCTGGGCTCGACGAAACCCTCGAGGCGGGAGTTTCCCTTCCCCTTCTCTTCTACTGCTATTCTCGAGCCCAAACTCCATCAGTATATGCTTAAACGTTTACATTACGTTGTTAAATATTATTTTGCATGTTCGTAAAAAAACCTTGAGAGGGTCAGGAAATGGCGGGCGCGGGGCGGTTCGACCGACGAAGGAGCGTTGAGCCGACGATTTCTGCCTTGTCCGCTTCCCGCCTCGGCTCCTTTCGCCTCCACTATCGTTTCCTGAGGCTCCCGCATTTGTATTTTAAGTCTTTAAGTACATACATTCTCTTTTTCGTTGAGTCGGCAAGGATGGCAGCGGAGAGGCTCGTGAGGTTGGTGCGCTCCCTGACTCCCTTCTTTCTGTCAGAGCTCCGATGCGCCTTTCTGCCCCGCTCGCAGTGACCGATCGCTGCGCACGGCGGCGATCTCCTTAAATCTGAATTTATGTTGTATTTGATATTGGTACGTGGTCGCGAGGGCGATTCTGAGCGAAGCCCGTGCTTGCTAGCTCGCGTCCTTTCTCCTCCTCCCTCCTGGACCTTCTCCCCTCGTTTTCCCTCGGCCCTACTTTTCGCTGATTTCCTTCAAATGATGGGGTTTTTTGACCTTATTTTATTTTATTCGCCTATTGGTAGTGGGAGGTGAAGGGATGGGGTCGTTTCCATTAACGTGACGTGGGGATTTGACCTGAAAAGGGACTTTTTATCGGACGAAACTGATCTGGCGTTGAAGGCCCCATTGTCCGCCGTGACCCTTTCCCCTTCACCTCTTGCCTCCCTCGCACCGCTTCCCTTCCCAATCATTTCGTTCTATTATCACTCTTCGGTGATATCTCTTTGTTCCTTCTTAAAGGTACAGAAGATCGCTGAACGCTGACTCGCTATTCTCACTTGTGGATGTTGGCTCGCGCGATCTTTCTTAGGTCCGATTGCGCTTGCCCTTTGCCTCCAAGATCGTCTTCTTTCGCGCTTCAGACTGCCTCGCCTTCATATTCTTCTTTCTAATTGACTATATATCTCCTCTCTTTCCTCTCAGCTGACGTCGAAATTGCTTAGACCCTATGATCTCAATCCCCACCCACCTTGATATCATCCACAAGACTATCTCGGAGCCCATTGGATGATTTGTACGTGTTATTTATCTTCCCTTATCATTTAACTCACATTTCCCAACCGTTTTTCCGATTCTTTTGCGGTTCGATCGACGGTCCCACCTTCTGGTAACAACTCGATTACATTTGTTCGCAACCCAGAGCTCACACCCGTCATGTTGTTGTGCCCTCGTCTGCCGTCTTCGTGGATGCTTTTCCCTGATTCCCCGCCACTTATTCTATGAGATTGTATACTTTCTGGATCCAGTATATTTTTTGGCACTGATTTGCAACGGAGTGAAAGGTCAAAACACCCTCGCGCTCGTCCCTGTTGTCCACAAAAGTCATCCGCGACTACTGTCCGCTCTTTGTATTTTCTGTTTTTCGTGTGATTTTCGAGTTAACCACGTTCCTCGCTATTCTATGATATTCAAAATCTTAGATTTGAACAAAATAACTCTGAACGGTGAAGTCTTCCTTAGGGGACAAAGACTTGATTTGGCTCGATTTCTGCTTTTCGTTTCTGTCTTACCCCGTTCGCGTTCGTCTTGTTTTTTTTGGCCGGTTTTTTCACCACAAATCATAACACTGGCTATATTTTGATATTTTTCGGTATTACGATTTTTTTACGACTGGTCGTCATGAGGGTCGTCGGCTCATTGCCCCTTGTCCCCGTTTTGAGGGGTTTTCTGTCGCCTGCGCGTTCCTGCGATCTCATTAATCACAACCGATAGAATATTCGTATTCAGCGCAAAAATGAGTCTTAGGCGATACCCAAACGGATTTTTTTATCGGGAAATTTGTATTCGGTGATTTTCGTCGGCCTCTCCTTCCCCACTTCTTCTTTTTCCCACATGATTCCAAGTCTCATGTTCTATCGTTGCATGGTTTTGTCTTTTTTTTTGTCCCTCTCAGTCAGTTTCTATGGATAGCCTGGTATAAAGTCATATATTTAATGCGATCTTGGGATCAGAGGTCATTTTATGACTGTTTTACGACCTAAACAGTACCTTCTTTTCTTGCGGCCTTCAGTCCCACTTCCTTCAACCGTTGTTACTTTCTGGTCGATCTCCTCGGCTTTTCTGCGAATGATTTTGTGATTCCCTTCGCTTCATAGAGTGCAATACCATTTTATGAGTGATTTACGACTTATGTTGACCGTATCCATACAGCGTTGCGGGGAATCCGTCATTGCTTACTACCGCAGTCACTTTGCTCATTGATTCTCTCGCCTTGCCGGCTTTTTATCCTGAATTCCAATATAGCTTTTAGATTGAATATCAATGTCCAAGAAGTGGCTCGTGGCTGTGGATGACTCTAAGTGGGCCGAGTTCGCCTTCAACTACGCGATAGAGTTCATCTGCCCGAAGGTCGACCACCTCTACCTACTCCACGTCAAAGACCAGCCGATGCGCTTCGCCTCCTGGGACGCTCATCGTGATTTGCAAATCGTCGAAGGAGTCGAGAAAGCTGAGGATCATCGATCGCGCAAGATTCTTAGCCATTACGCCTAGATCGCCCAACGCCATAATGCACGCGCCTCATCCTTCGCCCTTGACGCCCGCATTGCCGCGATCACCCATTGCCTCATGCCCAGCCACAATGCTATTTCTGATGGTCATCCTGGTTTAGATTCGAATGTCGTTGCTACATGGGAAGAGTGCCAGCCCGGGTGTCGTCATTTGCCGCGTAGTGAAGGACTACGATGTGCATGTGACGGTCGTCGGTCGCCGCTCCATGTCTCACGTTCACCGCTTTGTCGTCGGCTCGACGAGTCGGTCCTTCTCTGTTATCCCTTCCTCTCCTCTCCTTTTCTCTCCTTGTTGTGAGGTTTGTTCTTGTTGACTGATGTTGAATGATAGGTATGTGCTGGAGCATGCGAGGAGCGTTGTGATCGTGGTAAAGGTGCCAATGAGCGCCGAGGAAGAGCACGATGACAAGCTTGCCGTCATCCTCGCGGAGGACAAAGAGGTGCTCTTCGACTGACTTCGTCTCTCGCTTGTTTCGTCCGTTCTGAAGATCGTTTCTCCAAGCGCAAGCGGCGAGTGGACGCGGAGCTTGGCTGGTTCATCCAGAGGGCCTCATCAGAGAACCCTAGGGCGGTAGTGAATTCGCTCGACCAATTGAAGCGCAACGAAGAGCAAGAGCGGCAAGTGCGAATGTCCGAGGGGCACCGCTATGCCTCACAGCGCGCTGCCTTCGTCAAGAGCATCGCTCACGATCTAGCCGCGAATTCAACTCCTAGACAAATTGGCAAAACGGGACTCCAGGCTGTGACGGAGCTCCGTGAGGTTGAAGATGAGGACGAGGGCTCATTGGCGACGGCTCGCCAGAAAGGAAAGCAAGACCAAGGTAAAGGGAGGGCGGTCGACACCTATCCCCACAGCGAGGCTGCGTTGCACCAGATACCATAAAATTATCACTGGCCACCACTTGAACTTTCTTCGATCATCATTCAATCATACAAAGCAGAATGTGAGCGACATTGAACCCAGAGATCCCCCTTCTCGAATACAAACTCTCGGGGATTTCTCTCTTGACGTGCAAGCGAGCCAGCGATCCGACAGCAGCGAGGGAAGGACAGACGGCGAAGTGGCGAGTGAGGTGCATGGCAGTTGCTGCCTGTTGTTCCAGGTCTTTCGGCCCGGATTCAGAATCTGAGGTAAAGACAATAGAAATATCTTATTGAACCCTTCTTCCACGCACATATTCTTCAATCTTCATCGGTCCCGATCGTTCGGCTTGTTTCCCGAGCGCGGCATCGAGGCGTCGTCATCGAATTTCTCGGAGCTGATTCCTGTCACCTACGAACCCATGGCCGTCCCTGCCCGAGCCGTCAGCGCCCCTCCGCAGCGCTCGGACAACAGGATGAACGTGGCCAAGCGCCTTCAATCGGAATTGATGGGCCTCATGGTGCGCAGTTCTGTCTTTTTCTGGCATAATATCGTGTCTTCGTTCCCCTCGCATTTAGTCCCGTTGACTCCTCCCTCCCCCCTCGTCGATTCTGGGCTCCATTAAGTATCAACGCTGAAATAATTCAATTATAATTGATTTTATGCTTTTTGGGATGTTCGGGTGTCCTCATGTAATTTTGTCGTGTCCCCTTCCCCCTGGATCCACGTCGTTCCTCCTGTCTCTTCTTTGACCATTCCTCGCCTAGATGAGCGCCTCCAAGGACCTCACCGCCTTCCCGGATGGTGATAATTTGTTTAAATGGACTGGCTCCATCAAGGGCGCGAATGACACGGTCTACGAGGGCCTCGTCTACAAACTCAAGATCGAATTCACTTCGGAATACCCTTACAAAGGTCCTTCAATTCCCGTTTCGCTCTCCCCTCGTTTTCGCTTTTTATTTTTGAATTCACTTTCTCTAGCTCCACAAGTTCGCTTTGAAACGCCGTGTTTCCATCCGAATGTTGACGCCAGTGGCGCCATCTGCTTAGGTTCGACTTGATGTCTTTGTGCTTATGCGAGATCTTTGATGACACTTTTTTCGTTAGATATCCTCAAGGAGAATTGGAGTGCCGTCTATAATATCCATACTATTTTACTCTCAATCCAGAGCTTGCTAAGCGAGCCCAATCCCGACTCTCCCCTCAACCAGCATGCTGCCTCACTTTGGGCCATTCCTGTATGCTCTTGCTGGTCGTTCCCCTCTTTTTACCAATCTATTCTGATTTTTTTTTCTGTTTAGGAGGACTACAAGAGGGTTCTGTTGAGAAAGTATGCCGAGGATACCCGGGCCGAGGCGTCTTCCTCGAAATAGGCGTTGAAGCGCATGGCCAGTTCTGTTGAGTTGAATCTTGTAAGGTGTCTCAAATTCTCCGTTTGATCAGTATTAATACGTCTAATTATCCCAATAAATATGAATCAATAATATCTCCCCACCTCGCCGATGTCTTCTTGGAAACGCTACCTTTTCCTCGCCGAGACGGTCGAGCGATTATTTCGTTGTCCGTTCGACCCTGAGACAGAAAGCGTTCCCAAATCTGTCATTCAGAAGTACAAATATAATATCTTTTTGTCTTACCTTGTGAACCCCAAGACTACCGGAGTCCCAGTGAATGATGCGGGCGCAGCGTGTCCTCGAGGCCTCTCGACGCGCCAGCCCGCCTTGCCCTCTCCCTCTCGGCCTTTGTCTCTCGCGCCCAAGACCTCGAATCGTACTCATGAGCCCCTCAAACATTTGCATGACACCTATAATTATGAATATGTAGGTGAGGGGCGCTGCTGCGGCGAGCAAAGGGTCAGCTACTCGCTCGACAAGTAACCTCGACGAACCTTCGACGAGCGCTGCCCCCCAGACGTTCGTTTCCCTTGAGATCTCCCATTGATCAATTCCTTCTCCCATCATACTAAAATTCATTTTGTTAGCTCCAAGAGAAATGACTGGAAGTCATTGGAGAAGCAGCGCAAGTTCATGGATGAAGTCGGCAAAGAGCTCGGCTGTGCTGGCGACCTCGCGGGTTGGTACAAGGTGTCCACTCAGACCCTCTGCGATCATGGTGGCCTCGTTCTTCTTAGACGCTATGGAGATTCCATCTCGACATTACTCACTTCGGTATACCCCGAGTTCAAGTGGGATCCACTCAAATTCACGCGCGTACCACACAACTATTGGGACTCCAAGGCGAATCAGCGTGCCTTTCTCGATGAGCTCGGCATGAAGCTCGGCATCAATAGCGGCGACACAGAGGGTTGGTATAAAATATACAACAAAATAGTGATTCAGAATGGCGGCAATGCGATCTTGAAACGATACAATGACTCCCTCCCTGAAATGCTTGCGGCCGTCTACCCCGAGCTCAAGTGGGACACCTCGCGATTCCTCCAGCGTAAGGAATGGAATTCGTTTGAGATTCAAAAGAGATTTCTGGATGAATTGGGCGCTCGATTGGGAATCAAAGACGGCCACCGGGAAGGCTGGTATAAAGTGTCGACCCAGGTGGTGATCGATCTTGGTGGCGCGAGCTTGCTGTCCTTGTTCAACGGTTCATTGATTGCCCTGCTATCGACAATCTATCCCGACTTCAATTGGAATCCGCTAAAATTCGTGAAAGTTCCTCAAAAGTATTGGGCGTCCGTCGAAAACCAACGAGCTTTTATGGACGACGTTGGCCGCCAGCTCGGTTTCCGAGAGGGCGAGCTTGATCGCTGGTACGCGGTGTCGACCCAAATCTTCATTGACCATGGTGGCAAATCGATTCTCCAGCGATACAATGATTCCCTATCAACAATTCTAACAAACATTTACCCCGAGCACAATTGGGATCCTCTCCGATTCACCAAAGTGCCTCAGAATTACTGGGCCTCTAAAGCGAATCAGCGTGCGTTTCTCGATGCTCTGGCCCGCAAGCTCGATTTCAAAGAGGGCGAGTTTGGTGGCTGGTACAATGTTTCGCATCGCATCTTGCGCGACAATGGTGGTCGAGGTCTGTTAGAACACTACAATGGCTCCATAGCTGAGTTGATTACCAGCATCTACCCCGAGCACGATTGGCACATTTGGAGATTCCCTCGAGGCTCTTCGAGGGTCTTCTTGGACCCTTTCGTTCTCCTCCAGGTCGTTGAGTCCGTCGAGCGCGCTTTGCAAATCAAGTCGCCGCAAGAATGGTATCGCGTCTCTCAAGAGCAACTCGACGCCCTCGACGTGTCGCGTGTCTTCCAAGCGAGCGCAGGCGGCCTCGTCGCTGCCCTGTCTCAGAAATACCCTGAAGAGAAGTGGGACACAACAAAATTTGCTCGACGCGAAGATCGGCGATGAGTTAGAGGAGACATTGAAAAGGAGGTGAGCTGTCTTCTAAACAAAATCAACAAAGTACACAAATCATGGAGAGGGGATATCAAACGCTTGACAGGCACTATCTTAGGACCGCTTCAGCCAGAAGATCAAAATGATGACCAGCGTGATGATCACCACGGCTATCAAGGTGCCAATCAACCACTTCTGTCCATTGCCCTGCGATTCCTTTGCTTGCTACACAACAGGAACCATGTCACAATAACAACACCTTCAAGTAGTGCCAATGCGAGAGTACCTTAAGCTCCTCGACCGCTTGATCGGTATTATGACTCGCGGAAACAATATTGTAATCGATTCGATCCAGCACGGTGCCTTGATCTGCAACCATGGAGGCGAGATCACGGAACAGCACTTGAAGCTCTTGGATAGAATCCTAAAATCGTGACAAATAAGATTTCGGATGAGAACTCTTGAAAGACGATAATAATGATAATGAGCAAGGAAAGCGGACGGCAAGCTGGGCCACTTCCTTGTCGCGCTGTTTGGCCATGGAGCGCTCTTCCTTGAGCGCTTGCATCTCTATGTCACCACCTGCACCCTTGTATAAGAAGGAATCATCATCTTCATCACTCTCTTCGTCCTGGATAATCGGCTTGATCTTGCTCACTCGTTGCGTGATAGCTATGAAGAAAATATAGATAAGTAGTCTGTCACCTTGACTGAGCCCAGGACAAGGGCAAAGTTACACGTCAAGTAAGATTCTTGGCTCTTGCGGAATTTCGTGGAAACTTCTTGCAATTGGAGGGCCAAAGAATTGCGAACATTGGCAGCTAACATCTATTCGCAGAAATATCCCATGATCATGATAATGGACATGGAACAACGGGGCGCGATGGTCGAACCTCCTCTTGCCTTGTCAACTTATTGGGGCCATTGGTGCCGATGGACTTAATCGACTTACCGCACATCTAAATAAGATAAAATTAAACAATACTATGATAATGTCACAACAAAAGAAGGCGAACCTGGAGGGCGTGGTTGATGAGAGTGGCGCGCTCGTCGATCTCCAATTGCTTCGAGCTCGAGGCCGCAAAGTTGAAGGACGGCAGATCGTTGTGCAGCTTTTCCAGCGCGTCAACTAAATATCAAATTAAAAAATGAAGAGGAGTAGATTTAGCAGAGATCAATTCAGAAGATGGATGGGGCGAGGAGTACTCTTCATCTGGACCTGAGAAATGTCGGCGCGGATCGAAGGGATCACGAACAGCCATTGCGGCGTCGGAGCGAGCACCATCTTCTCGCCACCGAGCGCCAGGGAGCCCTGGTGGTCGTGGTCATTGTCGTTCTCGAGGGGGATGCGCGTCTCGGCCTCCAGATCGAGGGCGACGAGGGTCGAGTCATTGGGCGGCTTCTTGTGAGTCGAGGGACCAAAGGAGAAGTCAAACTCCTCCACCTTCTTGCTCGTCGTCGCCTGCGCCGCCTTGGCTTGCAACTCATTTAATGTCATTGGCTTTTCGCGAGCGGCGCGCAGCTCCTTGAAGGGCGCAGTCAGAGCGCGGGAGGCCATTATGGATAAGCCTTCAGATAAAAGAATGATAAGACGACTGCTTTCGCTATCGGACAAGATATTCTCTGTATTTACTTTCAATTTATACGATGCAGCTCACCAGAGTTGCATATCGCCGCGGAAGAGGCGGAACTGGTCCAAGAGAGAGCGCGCAGCAGTCCAGTCGCGTTGGAAGTCTTCTTGGAGACAGCCAAAGTCGACTATGTATACCCACTTGTCGACCACAGCATAGTGGATCACCGAGTGCACTGTACGATCGACATAGATGCCCTTGAAGTGCAGCGATCGAGCTGGCTGAAATCCTAGAGAGGTGTCAGCCACTTCAATGGTCACCAGACGGCCTTGCTGGGCGTTCACTCGGCCCTGTAGCTCCGCCGTAATGGACTTCTCCAAGGCCAAGAAGATATCTGAGAAAAAGGAATAAGATTCACACTCTAGGACCAAGATGGATAAGTGAGAGAACCTAGATGAGCTTTGTGATACAGCTGTTTGGGTTCGCAGATAATGAGAAGGCGAGAACTCTCTTCGCGCAGGCGGCGGAGGAAGGAGGCGCCACTGCCCGACTGCGGATGAGGCAGCAAAGTCCATTCGTTAGGCTCGTAAGGGATGCCGAAGTCGTCGTTCAAGTGCTCATAGAGCATGGTGGTCGGTTTTCTAGATAGTTAGCAGCATCAGAATATATATCATCTCATCCATCAGACGGCAATGACAGTACAAATAGTTTGGTGGGATCTCTTTGACAGGATCTACTAACTTGAGAGTGGAGATGATTCGCTTGAAGACTTTGGGTATCCGCGAATCAAACTAATCAAAAAACGCCAAATCAAATAAAAGCAAAACCACAACAGTAGCAAGATCAACGACGGTTACCTTGAGGGCAGGGCTTGTGAAGGTGATGGAGAGAATGGAGCCCTCGTGCACGAGGAGTCCCTGATAGGTGAGATTCTCGACGGTTACCTCACTCGTCTTGAACTCAAAGAGAAGAGCTTCACGATCCACAATGCGAAACGAACGCTTCTTGATAGATTCGGTAGAAGTCATCTTCTCCAACTATAATATTATATGAGCTGAGTACAGCTCGCAAAGCATGGAATGAGAAGGATACCTGAATGAAATAAAGGGAGCCGTAATCCTCGAGGGTAATGCTGGGCTTAGGGAAAAGAATTCGATCAATCGAAAGGAATAGCTTAGTGGTCATCATTGATTGATCGCGAATGGAACCAGCTGGCTCCAAGGAGGTCAACCTCTCAGCGGAGAAGGCGGCAATATTACCAGCAGCGATTGCTAGATACCAAGAGGTCAACAGAAGAAAACAGGAATTGACAATGAAAGTGATGACAACAAATCGTACTCTTATCGGCAGATTGAATCAAGGTCCAGTTTTCAGGCAAGCGGAATCGGATGCCATTGACAACATTCTCAAATGTTTTCATAATGAAGTCCCAAAAGAGCGCCTTTGGCGGCCGAATCCGCAGCGAGGACATGATCTTGTTCGCTACGACCATGTAGCGATTGAAATCTTCCAACTTGGTGAAGAATCCAATAATCTTTGAATAACATAATGTCAAATTCCACAAATGAAGAAGATTCAGGGGCCATGGGGACGCACATATTCGCGATTGCCGTCGATGATCCAAGCGTAGAAGTGCTGTGTCGGAACCCCGTGAATCTTGGACACGAAGAGCATCTAGGCGAAAAGCAACAGGTTAGATCACACGAACATCACACCGATCGATCGACCTGCCAAGATCATATGGTAAGAGTGCCTTTTTCGCAGTGGAGCCAGAGAAGGTCTGCGAGCTCATACGCAGGTCCTCGAGGGGCTTGAACTTTTCTCGAATCATATTGATCACGCGCTCGTTTATGGCCTTGAGCGGCTGCTCAGCCGTTTGCACTTGAAGCTGAATCTCGATCAATGGACCAAATTCTAAGGGAAGAGAAATAACGCCTGGAGCATAGATAAAGGCTCAAAGACGACGGAATCGACGAGGGGAAGAACGAAGGGAACCCCTCCTCGTCGCCAGAATTCTAAGTTCGAGGACCAGATTAAATAGATAATCGAAAAAGACGTAAAATTATTGATAAAAAAACAGCCTACCATTAGTGCGGTTGGAGAGAGGGAAGAGGACAAAGGTGTTTGGGGCGCAGTCGGCGTCGACCCGCCATGACGCTGGCACGGCCACTGTGACGCCCAACGACGCGCTGTCAAACTCGCGCCAGCTCTCGGATGCGCCTTCGCTCATGGATGCTATGATGGCATGCGCGTGGCCGCTACACGGAACTCACAGTGAATGACGGTCGGTCATTGAATTCACCACGCCTTCAAATTTCCCTCCAGCGAACTGAGCGATCTTCCTCCTCCTCCTCCTGACCTCCTCCGATTACCTTCTCCCTCTCCCCCTTCTGTCTCGCGATGCGACCCCGCTACCCCGGTATGCCATTCTCGTGTTAATAGATCTCCACGATGATGAACTCGGCGAGGAAGGCCGTCGTTGGGCGCATGCAGCGCGCTGCCGCTTTGGTTCGTTCTCCCGATTCCCCTTCGCTCCACGCTGCCTTGCTCGTTCGTCTCCACTTGTGCCCAATGGTCTAATTATATATATATTTTCTGTTTTGATGGGAATCGCTGGCCACACGACTTAGGCGAGACTTCATGAAGAGGTTTTATTCGATCCCTTAATTACGCCTCGCCCTCGACCTTGCCCTCTTTCACCGTTGCAGCGCTTGTTTCAATATATAGAAAATTTAATATTGTGATATTATAGAACCATGTTGCCCAGCGCCCGATGAGCGTGAAGCCGATGTGGCAGTACCAGGACAAGCTGCCGCGCTTCCCTCTGCCCAAGCTCGAGGACACTCTCGCTCGCTACGCCGAGTGTACTTCGTCGATCGATCGCCTAATGTGACCTAATTATCAAGAAAGTGAATTATGATTTATTTGCGCTATTATAATATGCCGATGAAGCTTGTCTGAGCGTTTTCTCCGCCTCTAGGCTTTGATTTTCGAGAGATCCTCCCGAATCCCCATTTCTGCCTCCGTCACGTTCTAGTTTATTCTAATCGATATTTATGTGTTAGCTGTGCGCCCTCTTCTCACTCCCGAGGAGTTCGCGGCGTACAAGAAGAAGATTGACGACTTTGCGGCGCACGAGGGTCCTCGCGTCCAAGAGCACCTCAAGACGCTCGACAAGGAGGCGCCCTTCAACTGGATGGAGGGCTTCTGGCAGACCATGTACCTTTCAATATCGTTATTTTTACAACAATTTGTTGTTATGTATTAATGTATATTTGGTGGAAGGTACGAGACGCTGCGCTGCCCCAATCCCATCTACGTCAACCCCTACCTCCTCGTTGGCCCCGACCCCAGCCCCGTCAAGAACCAGAACCAGGTGTGCCTCGCCTCTTCGCCATTCTTCCTCGGGATGATCCCATGGCATTCTTATTACTTCGCAATCTATTGAAATTGTTACTTGACAATCGACTGTGAATTGTCTGCCAATCGATTGCAATCCTTGTTATTAATGCCTGGCAATTGATTGTAATTCTTATCATTTGGCAATAGATCCTCAAGGCGGCGTCGCATGTGGCGGCCATTGCGCGTTTCGCAGTGAAGGTTCGTCGCGAGGAGCTCTCCCCCGACAAACTCGATGAGAAGAACGGCATGTGCATGTTCCAGTTCACGCGCCTCCTCTCGACGACGCGCATTCCCGCCATTGGCAGGTACAAATGATAATATAATATATCTTCTAATACTAAGCGCATGCGATTGATTCCCGCTTGCCTTAGGGATTACCTTCACGTCGTCAAGGGCGCCAAGCACGTGACGGTTATTTGCCAGGGACAGTTCTTCACCCTCGACGTCTTCAAGTACTCTCTTCACCTCTTGCCTCGTTCTCTGCTCTCCTTGAGATAATATTTTTCATCTCAGCGATGATGGTTCGCTTGTCCCCGAGCTTGAAATTGCCCGCGTACGCTGCTTCACTCTCTTGCCCATGTCAGCGATGTCACCTCCGTTGCCTTAGGGTTTGCTGGCGATCCGCAACAAAGCGCACGCCAATCGCAGCACGGAGATCAGCCTCTTCCCTGTTGGCGTCCTTACCACTGAGGTCCCTCGTGTCCTTGATCAATCGCTAGTTCCCTTCTTTTCTCATTGTCTCTTTATGTAGGACCGTGATGTGTGGGCGAACGCGCGCTCGGAGATTGTGCAGAACCCGACCAACAAGGCGTCTCTCGATGCGATTGAGGGCGGTCTTATTGCCATCTGCCTCGACTCTGTCGTCACTTACCACAAGGACGAGTTTCACAAGGTCCTCTTATCGTGCTATGAATAAATTGATCTACATGTTCAATGCAACACTCTAGCTCGCTCTCTTGGGTGGCGCGGAGAACCGCTTCTTCGACAAGTCCCTCCAGCTCATTATCAACCACAATGGAGAGGTATCTCGCCCTGCCGAATCTCCATCTTGATGGCGCGATTCTCCTTCCGCTCGTGTAGGCCGCGTACAACATGGAGCACACGCCCATTGACGGACAGACCCTCTACCGCTTCATGGTCGACACCTGGACCGATGCTTCCAAGCAAGCCCCCGTTGATCTTAACGTACCCCTTTTGTCGATCTATTCTTGGTGTTATATATTTTATGCTTCATGTTATTATTTTCTCTTAAGGCTGTCACCAAGGGCCCTCTCCCTGCCGTTCAGCCCCTCAAGTTCGAATTGTCCTCGAGCGCCAAGCAGGCCATCACGAAGGCTCAGCTCAACTACAACAATTTGGTATTGTCTCTTATTGGTTGATCGATCGATCATCATTGAGAGTGATGGTCATGTTAATTTGATGTCATCTTCGAAGGTTGCCATGACGGATTTGGCAGTGCTGGACTTTGCTGACTTTGGTAAGGAGCGCATCAAACAGCACAAGATCAGCCCCGATGCCTTCTGTCAGATGGCCGCGCAGATCGCCTCTTATCGCACCTTGTACTTCTCTCGATATTAGATCGATCTATTGTTTTGTCAACCTCTTCGTGATGGCCTCTTTCGGAGGACATTCGAACACTTATTGTTTGGTGGAGTGCGAATAGTTTCTGATCATGTCGTTTCATGCAGTGGTAAGCTCGTGTCGACTTACGAGTCGTCGTCGACGAGGCACTTCAGTCACGGCCGCACTGAGACCATTCGCTCCCTCACCAGTACTCCTCCCTATTTTGATGATATTATTTTGGAGATTTTCGTTTTACGAATTTCTAATAATAGATGAGATGAAGGAGGCAGTGGTTCTCTTTGAGAGCCCCAAGGCGACTCCTGCCGAGAAGGTAGAGGCCATTCGCAAGGGTATGCCCTCGTCCTTCGACCCCACCTTTGTCTTTCTTGCTGCCTTATCATATGTCATCGTTTTAGCGGCTACTCGCCACAGTGGCGTTGCCAAGGCCACTAAGGTTGGCGAGGGCTGGGACCGTCACCTTCAGGGCATGAACTGGACCATGCAGCAGATGGTGCTTTCTTCTCATTCGAGGACAATCTCGATTTTTGACTAATTGTAAATTGAGTGATAGAGGGCTCGCATTGATCAGTGGAAGACCCCTGCCATGTTCGCCGATCCCATTTACTCCAACTACATGTCCAACAAGCTCTCCACTTCCAATGTCGGTGGCGGATTCGCTGGTACACTTTTCTTCCGCGATATAAGTAGATTGCAATTCAATGATGTGATCTCGCAGGAGTCA
>Ga0154020_10002447_pt1 | contig 22689 bp, 20 predicted proteins | sample Klosneuvirus_201_FD_109709 | JGI IMG/M metagenome (GOLD analysis project Ga0154020, IMG submission 109709) | Active sludge microbial communities from wastewater, Klosterneuburg, Austria - Klosneuvirus_20160825_MG | ecosystem: Engineered > WWTP > Aerobic digester > Activated sludge | place...
CTTCGATCACCGGTGCATCCGATGGCAATTGCATGCGCGCAATGTCCTCAGCACTCAGGCGCAATGTCCGACTGCCGACTGCGACCTCAATCTGTTCGGCTCCGACTGTCGTAACCGGACTGATCGCTTCGAAGTCTTGCCGCACCATACGCGTGCCGGCCGCAACCACCACGGCGCGTCCGATGCATGGCCCCTGCCCTTCTTGCAGCACCAGCAGCCGGCCGAGAGGCGCGCCGCCGCCTTCTGCTGCGATTCGAGCGCGCGCCGCCGTGAGCTCCTGATGCAGCTGGCCGACCCGCGCGCCGTACGCGTCACGTTCGTCCTCGGTCGCCAAGCGAGCCTTCCGCTCGGCTTCGAGCAGATGCGTCAGCATCGCGTGGACGTCAGCACCTGGTGGAGCCGCTGCGGCAGCGGGCGGCTGTAACACCGCGTACGTTGGCTTGCGCGCCATGATCTCCTGCACGGGTGCAGGCGGCTGGCTTCGACCCGGTGCCGCGGCGAGCCGACGGAACCGCATGCTTCCGATCACGACGACGGCGCCCATCGGGATCGGCGCGACCTTCACGCGGTTGGGGCCGACGAACACGCCGTTCGAGCTGCCGAGATCCTCGACGAACAACATCCCGCCCTCGCCGATGAACAGCATCGCGTGTCTTCGCGAGACCAATCCATCGTTGCTCTGGATGTTGCATCCAGGCTCGCGACCCACGATCACCGGATCCTTGCCGATCTCGTACGAACGCTCGATGCCATCGCTGTCGACGTACGCAACCGGAATCATGAGTTGACCAACCGTACCACCGGGCCCGGTGTAGGCACGTACGCTCCGCGGCGCACTGGGGTAGCGGAGGCCGCAGTACATTCGTGCCATGGGCTCGCCTCTCGCGATCGGATCGATCTCGTCTCTTAACGCGTCGTTGGTCGTTGCCGTCTTCGACGCACGGTCCGCAACGGACTGGGTGCCGACCAAGCCGGCAGCGACAAAGGCGCAGTTCACGGGGCATCCGGCGGAGGTGATGCGCGGTCTCGCGAAAGGCGAGGAGGCGACCCCCGTCGATGTCGGCGGCAGCAGCGGCTTCGCGTTCGAGCTGGAGGGCAAATCGGGAACGCTCGAAGCGTATCGGCTCGACGACGGAACGCTCGCCCTCGTCGCGCCGCCGCGCGCGTCGTGGCAAGACGCCGCGGTGTTCGACGAGATGCTCGCGAGCATCGGCGACGCGACGGAGATCGGAGAGCTCGAGCTGACGTCGGGAAGGCTCGCGATCGTGTACCTCTGGCACAAGAAGGTCGGCGCGGCGCGTGATCTCGCGGTTCCCGCTGGCGGTGCTGTCGAGCTCGCGGACGGATACGGAGACGGCAACGGCGGATTGATCGTCGACCTCGGCGCGGGCACGTATCGAATGCTGCGTCGCGAGCTGTCATCGAGCGATGAACAGACGCTCGTCGCGATGTACTTCGCTCGCTGACCCATCGGCTTCACTCACGGGTCGTTTACGTGTGTCCGGTCACTCGCGATCTGCGACGATGCGGCGATGCGTGTAGCGATGGTGTTGGTGATGTTCTCGGGGTGCAAGTCATCCTCGTCGACCGGGGGCTCCCCGGAGATCGCGGAAGCGCAGTCCGCCGCATTTCATTCCGGCTTCGGCGTGAAGCCGGCAACGCCGGGCATCGTGTTCGATGGCATCGACCTCGGCGCACCGGCGAGTCGCGTGCGCGAGCTACGCACCAAGTACGCCGCGTCGTTCGCGAAGGACTACTACGATACAGACCATGCCGGAATGCTCGCGATGTTTCGTGACTCGCGCGTCGTGATCAGCGCGTCGCTCGAGGACGGTGTCGTGGAAGAGCTCGGCCTGTGGACCAACGACGAGCGCGACAAAGGCTGCCCTGCGGGCCTCGTGCTGGCGTTGCGCGCGGCGTGGGCCGGCGCACCCATGGCCGAGTATGAGGATATGCACGTATGGCTCGATCCCGTGCGCAAGGTCAAGGCGCGGTTGGCAACCGGACAGCCACAGACGGGCGATCAGTGTCGGCTCAAGTTCGAGCGCTACGAGACGATCGACGCGTGGATGGAGCGCGCGATCCCGCTCGCGATCCTCGGCAAACCAGCCGCAGAGCTCGCGCGGTTCGGAGTCCCTCCGGAGAAGTGGAAGCAGGACGGCAGTGCCGACTGGCGCACCGCCTCACTGTCCTTCGCAAGTGGCGGAACCTCGACCGAGGTGGAGATCGCGGGAGGCACGATCGTTTCTATACACACCTTCACGTATGTCGGCGATCGGAAGACCATCGACGAGGTCGTCGCGAAGCTCAGCGTACTGCGAGGAGCCGGCACGGTGGTCGAGGGCAAGAAGTCACGGATCCTCGAGTGGAAGGGTGAGGTTCCGATGTGGCTCGATCTCCACGGCGAGTTCATCGCGCTCACGGTCGGCCGTGGCGTCGCCAACTTGCACTAGTCGCGCCTTACTCGAGAAGGCAGCGATCATCGCAACCGTCGTGTCGAACGAGGTTGCCGTCATCACAGGTTTCGGGCGTGACCACGACGCCGTCACCACACACCACGGTCGAAATGGCGCTGCACGCAAAGCCGAGCAAGTCGAGTGAGGCACCGATGGTGCCGAAGGCTCGAGTTACCACTTCGTTCGGCGGGCACTGTCGAGCGGCTTGCGGCTCTCCCACCGTGGGGCCGAACGCGATGGTTGTTGCCGCGCCGAAACGAAGCGCTCCACCCGTGTGGGAGAGCTTCTGGCAAATCCACCCGATGCCCGAGACGTACGTGTTGGTCGTGGGCACGAAGCCCGTCACGACCTCGTCGGGCGCGCAGAACGCGGTGAGGAATGGATCGATCTGCCCGGTGCCGAACAAGACACTTTGATGGGCTTTCGTCAGCACCGCGTTGCCGTTCTCGCCGAGCGCGAGCGAGCCGCAGACGAAGCTGATCCTGCCGAGGTTGTCTCCCACCTCGTCGGCGTATCCCTCGAGACCGATCATCACTTCACTCGGTTCGCACTCGAACGCGATGGAGTTGCCGCTCATGCTCCCGGCGGCGGGGAGCTCGGTGATCGCCGGGCCACGCGAGAGTCCGACCACGGGGAGGCATGGCTGTCCGGCGTTGATCGACGGGCACTCGAAGCCGGGCTCGATCTCACAGGTGCGTCCACATCCGTCGCCGGGCTCCGAGCCACCGTCGTCGCAGTCCTCGTCTTGCGCGAGCACACCGTCTCCGCATGACGTAGGACGCTCGAGGGAGAACACCTGGTCGCAGCTCGGCAGGCCGATCATGATGGCGAGCACTGTGAGGGAGCGGAGCTGGTGAAGCGATGACATCGCAGGTACTCGGTCCAGAGTATCGCAAGGAGCAACACGTCGTCACGAGCACCCGTCCCGTTCCGGGCAGAATGGCGACGGTCGCTACCGTGCGACCACCCCGTCGAGCTGCTGGTAACAGGCTTCCATGCCTTCGTCCATGCCGGAGGCGAGTGCGCCGTCGCGATCTTCTTTGGACTGGTAGGTCTGCGTGATGCGCATGAGCGTAGCTCCGTCCGTTTCGGTGAACTCGTGTGTCTCGACGAGTGTGAGAACCGTTTCCCCGGTGCCGAGCTTCATCGTCTCGGTGTGAACCATTCGCTCGTGCGGCGCGAACTCGGTCCACTCGCCGTGGAGCGTCATGGCCGGATCGGCGTCGGCGCTCTTCCACGCCAGCTTCAACGTGCCGCCCACGCGAGGCTCGACTTCGCACACGTTCAGCGTCCATCCCGGCGGCGGCAGCATCCACCGCTTCATCTTGTCGGGGGTGGTCATCGCCTCCCACACGAGCCGGCGGGGCGCCTTGAACGAGCGAGTGAGAACGATGGTGGTGTCGGTAGGCGTCGTGATCTGAAGGCGGCTTGTCATGGTGATTTCCTTTTAGAACGGGATTGCTCCTCGAGCTGCATTTCGTCGAGGACGGAGTCGAGAACGGCGAAGCGAGCCTCCCAGTGCTCGCGGAACGATTCGGTCCACAGCATTGCTTCCTTGAGCGGCTCGGGTTGGAGCCGGCAGAGGTGCTCGCGCCCGACGATGCGGCGGCGCACGAGCTTTGCTCCTTCCAACACGCGAACGTGCTTGCTGGCGGCGGGGAACGTCATCTTGAGCGGCGACGCGAGCTCGCTCAGGTTGCGCTCGCCCATGGAGAGCTGGCGGACGATCGCGCGTCGCGCCGGATGAGCCAGCGCATGGAAGACGAGGTCGAGCCGCGGCGACCGGTCAACTGAAACCATATGGTTTAGTATACCAACTGGTTTCATGTGTCAACGCGATCGGTGGATCGCTCATCGAAGGTCGTCGCCAACTCGCGTACTCGACGACACGGTGTACGCTCGACGCGTGATTCTCTCGCAGTCGCCAGCGGCACGGGCCGCGCTCCAGCTCGTCACGGATCTTCAGCGCCGCATGGTCCACGCACAGGAGGGGGTCGCGCGCGAACGTGGTGATTCCGTCCGGTTCGGCGAGGTGACCTGGGAGCGCGATGGAGGTCGTCACGGTGGCGGGACGCGCATGGCGATCGCGGACACGAGCGTGTTCGATCGCGCGTCGGTCAACGTCTCGCAGGTTCACTACGACGACGAGCCGACGAAGCGCTTGAGCTCGGCGACGGCACTGTCGACGATCATTCATCCGCGCCATCCCCACGCACCGTCGGTTCACATCCACGTCAGCTGGACCGAGATGCGCGACGGCAACGGGTACTGGCGGATCATGGCGGATCTGAATCCAGCGATTCCCGATGCAGCCGCCACGGCGCGCTTTGTCGGTGCACTGCGCGATGCGGCGCCCGCGGTGTTCGACGCTGCCGCGCGGCAAGGCGACACGTACTTTTCGATCCCTGCACTCGGGCGCTGTCGCGGCGTCGCCCACTTCTATCTCGAACAGTATGCGACGGCGGACCGCGACGCCGATGCCGCGCTCGCTCGGGCGGTCGGCGAGGCGGCGATCGATACGCACGCTGGGATCGTGGCGGATGCACTGAGAACGCACGGGGCACCGTCGCCCGAGGAGTGCTCCGCGCAACTGGCGTATCACACGCTCTACCTGTTTCAGGTGCTCACGCTCGACCGTGGGACGACGTCGGGCCTCCTGGTCCACGATCAGAACGACGTCGGCATTCTCGGATCGCTGCCGTCGCACGTCGATCGCGCGCTGCTCGCGACGTGGGCGACCCTCGTGGAGGCACCGGTCGACGCGTTGGTCGCGAGCCTTCTCGCCGCTCTCCCCGGCGACGGCGTGGTCGTCGTCGATGACGCGGTGAAGCGTGCACTCGCCGCGGCCGTGCGCGCCTTCTACACCGCGAATCCGCAGGCGCTCGAGCTCCAGGCACGCGGCGATGTCCTTCCGCCGACCGTCGCGAACCACCGGTGACCGAGGCGCACGCTGTTTCGCCGATCAGGCAGTTGGTTTCGCGCGCGGACGAGCGAGCCGCGAATACAGCGCTGGAACGACCAGCATGTTCAGGGCGGTTGCGGAGAGAAGCCCGCCGAGGATGACCACGCCCATCGGCGCCTGCAGCTCGTTACCGGTCTCGCCGCCCGCGATCACGAGCGGGATCAGCGCGAGACCCGCGCACAGCGCGGTCATGAGGACGGGCGAGAGGCGCTCGATCGATCCGCGCAGGACCGCGTCGTCGAACGTCGCTCCTTCGTGCGTTTGGAGGTGCTCGTAGTGGGAGATCATCATGATGCCGTTGCGGGTCGCGATTCCGAACAGCGTGATGAACCCGACGAGCGACGCGATGCTGAGGACGCCGCCGCCGAAGAACACCGCGACGACGCCGCCGATCAGCGCGAGCGGAAGGTTGACCATGATCAGGAGCGCGTTGCGTGTCGAGCCGAAGGACAGGAACAGCAGCAGGAAGATGCCAGCGACGATGAACACTCCAAGGACGCCGATCGTGCGCGAGGCAGAACGCTCGCTTTCGAACTGTCCGCCGTAGACGACGTAATAGCCCGGCGGCAACTTCACCTCGCGATCGACCACGGTGCGGATGTCGGCGATGACGCTTCCGAGGTCGCGCCCGCTCGTATTCGCGGAGACCACGATCTTTCGCTGGACGTTCTCGCGCGAGATGGTGTTCGGCCCGACGTCGTCGCGGATCGTCGCGAGCATGCGGAGCGGAATCTTCGCGCCAGAGGGCGTGTCGACCACGGTGTTCTTGATCGCGTCGAGATCCGCACGCACGTCGTCGCGATACCGGACGACGACATCGTACGTGCGCTGGTCCTCCACGATCTGGGTGACCTTCGTGCCGGCGTACGCGGTCTCGATGGTCTCGGCGAGGACGCCCGCGCGAAGGCCGTACCTGGCGATCGCATCGCGGTCGAACTTGATCGTGAGTTGCGGAACGTCGACCTGTTGCTCGAGGGAGAGGTCGACGACGCCGTCGAGATCTTTCATCGCTTGCTCGATCTGCGAAGCCGAGGTGCGGAGCTGCGTCAGATCGTCGCCGAATACTTTGATCGCGATGCTCGCGCGCGTGCCCGACAGCATGTGATCGATTCGATGTGCGATCGGTCCACCGATGGTGCAGACGACGCCGGGCACCGTCGTCAGTTTCTCGCGTAGCTCCGCGAGAAAGGCCTCTTTCGAGCGCCCGGTCGACTTCAGGCGTACATCGATCTCGGCGGCATTCACGTCCTGCGCGTGCTCGTCGAGCTCGGCGCGGCCGGTGCGCCGTGCGGTCGATAGGACCTCCGGGAAGGACAACAGGACCTCTTCGACGCGGCGGCCGAGGCGGTCCGATTCCTGAAGCGATGTCCCTGGCAGCGTCACCGCGCTGACGGTGAGTGCGCCTTCGTTGAACTCCGGGAGAAACGTGCGACCGAGGAACGGCACGAGCGCCAACGCACCTGCGAGGAGTGCGATCGCCGCGATCCCCACGGTCTTCGGGTGAGCGATCGCTCGTACGAGAAGCGGGCGGTACGCGCGCTTGAGGTGCCGCACGACGAACGAATCACCGTGGCCGAGCGACCTCGCGCGCGGCAACACGAACGCGCACAACGCGGGCGTGACGGTCATCGCGACGACGAGTGACGCGAAGATCGCGACGAGGTACGCGTAGCCGAGCGGCGCGAGGAGTCGGCCTTCGACGCCCGACAGAAAGAACAGGGGCACGAACACGAGCATCACGATCAGCGTCGCGAATACGATCGAACCGCGGATCTCGCGCGACGCCTCGAAGATGACGTCCGTTGCAGGTTTGCGCTCACCCTCGGGCAGCGCTCGATTCTCGCGCAATCGTCGAAACACGTTCTCGACGTCGATGATCGCGTCGTCGACAAGCGCGCCGATCGCGATCGTCAACCCGCCGAGGGTCATGGTGTTGATCGTGATGCCTCGCCACTCGAGGAAGATGATCGCGACGAGAAGCGACAGCGGGATCGAGACGAGCGAGATCAGCGTCGTGCGCAGATCGAACAGGAACAGGAACAGGATGATCGCGACGAGGATGGCGCCATCGCGCAAGGAGATGGCCACGTTGGCGACGGCGGTCTCGATGAAGTCGGCTTGCCGGACCTTGTTGCGCTCGATCCGCATGCCCTCGGGCAGCGTCTTCTGGATCGCGTCGAGCTCGCGATCGATGCGCGCCGTCAGCTCCAGCGTGTTCGCGCCCGGTTGCTTCTGGATCGCGATGACGACCGCGGGCTTGCCATTCGACGAACCCTCGCCGCGCGGGATGCTCGGGCCGACCTCGACCTTCGCGACGTGGCCGACGAGGATCGGCGAGCCCTCGCGTACTTCGATCACCGCACGCTCGATGTCCTCTTTCGATCCGATGCGCCCGACGCCGCGGATCAGCGATTCCTGGCCGCCGCGCACGAAGAACCCGCCGGTCGAGTTCTGATTGGACTCCTCGAGCGCTTTCTCGACGCCGGCGAGCGTCACGTCGAACGCCCGCAAGAGGTCCGGATCGACGCGCACCTGGTACTGGCGGACACCGCCGCCGATCGGGACGACCTGCGCGACACCCGCGAGGGCGAGGAGTCGGCGGCGGATCACCCAATCGGCCGTGTCTCGCACTTCCATCGCGGCGTGGCGTTCGCTTCGTACCGCGACGAACAAGATCTCGCCCATGATCGACGAGATCGGAGCGAGCGTCGGCGGACTGATATCGGGTGGAAGCTGAGCGGCGACGAGCTGGAGCTTCTCGTTCACGATCTGGCGCGCGATGTAGATGTCCGTGCCCCAGTCGAACTCGACCCACACGATCGAGATGCCGATGCCGGACGACGAGCGCACGCGACGTACGCCGGTGGATCCATTCACCGCAGATTCGATGGGGAAGGTCACGAGCGTCTCGACCTCCTGCGGTGCGAGCCCGTGTGCCTCGGTGACGACGGTGACGGTCGGCGCTGTGAGATCGGGGAACACGTCGACGGGCGAGCGCAGCGTCGTGATCGTCCCGTAGACGAGAAGCCCGAGGGACACGATCACGACGAGAAGGCGGTTCGTGATCGACCACTGGATGATGCGATCCATGACTAGTGCACGTGTCCGTGAGCAGGGACCGCGCCGGAGGCAGACGTCAGCTTGATCTCGTACGCGCCTTTGGTGACGACGCGCTCGCCAGGCTTCACGCCATCGAGGACTTCAGTCCAGCCGTTCGCGCGGATGCCGAGACGAATCGGCCGGCGCTCGAAGGACTCGCCTTCCACCATCACGTACGCGACGGGACGCCCGCCGTCCTCGACGATCGCCAGGTCTGGAATCGCGAGCGCTTTCCGTGGAGCGCCGGTGGCGATCACGGTCTTCGTGAAGTTGCCGATACGAAGCTTGCCGGCGGTGTTGTCGACTTCGAAGATCACCGGCACGGTTCGCGACTGCGCATCGACGACGCGACCGACGGTGACGAGCTTGCCGTTCGTGGAGTCCACGGTGAACGGCTGCTCGTAGCCATCGATCGTGAACCACGCGGACGCCGCGTTCTCGACGCGCGGGACGTCGGCTTCGAAGACCTTGGCCACGAGCCACACGCGATCGAGATCGATCACGCTGAACAGCGTCTGTCCCTCTTCGACGCCTTGTCCCGACGCTGCCGAGATCGCGACGAGCGTCCCGTCCGCGGGCGCTCTCACTTGGAACACGCGGCCACCGCCCGTTCCGCTCGCGCCGGCATCGTACTGCCCGAGCCGTCCGCGGACGCCAGCGAGTCGTGCCTCGGCGATCTTCACGCGCGTCGTCGCTTCGTCGACGGTCTTCGGCGCCGCCGCTTGCGCCGAGACGAGGCGCTGCGCTCGCTCGATCTCCACGCGCGCGGCCGCTGCTTCGGCCTCGGCCGCTGCGACATCCGCCGCCATCGTCGAACGATCGGCTCCACTCGTCACGCGCGGTGTGATCGTCGCGAGGACCTGGTCCTTCTTGACCGGCATCCCGAGGATCGGCGCCGGGGAAACGAGCGTGACTCGTCCCGCTGCTGGCGCGGTCAGCTGAGCTTCCTTGCCGGCGACGGGGCGGATCTCACCGGCCGCGCGCACGCCGTCTTGCAGGTCACGCTCGGCAACTGGGACAGTCGCGAAGTCCGTCTTCCACGCCTGTTCCTTCAGGTACGTGATGCGGCCCGGCGGTTCGGGCTGTTCCTTCAACGCCGTGCGCGCAGCCGCCTCGTTGGCAAATACCTCGCAGGGACCGATCACGAAGGAGTCGGTGAGCTGCGGGCTCGTGATCGTCATCTTCAGCTCGCACGGCCCCGGCTTCGTTGGCGTCACGGTGGGGCGAAAGATCCCCGGGTTCGAAGGCTCCTTCACCGACCCTTCGAGCGGAGATGCTCCGCCCATCACGAGCGCGATCGTCGCGCTCCCAGAGGTAACCGCTTTGAAGGTCGGCATCTCGGTGACGTGCGCGGCGAAGCGCGTCTCCGTCCCGACGATCAACGGCGGATACTCCATGAACAGCTCGGTGCGCTCGGTCCAGACCGTGACCGACTGGCCCGGAAGCTCCTGTTCGGCCTTCACCGCGGGGTTGCCGTGATCGTCCTTGTCGTGCTCGTGACCGTGTCCGCATCCAACGGACAGCGCGAGGATCGTGATGATGCTCTTCATAGACGTTGCCCCACGGCGAGCTCGAGGTCGCGTCGATCGCGTGCGACTCGATAGTGCAGCTCGACGGCGCGCAGCCGCACCTCGCGTGCGGCGCGATGAGCGTCGAGGAGCTCGACGACGCTCGCATTGCCCTCGCGAAACGCTGCCTCGGCGGCGCGAACGATCATGTCGAGGCGAGCGACTTGCCCGCTCGTGAGGCGACGCGCCTGCTCGACGCGAGCAACGAGGGTGTCGTGGGCAAGCTGCACGGCGGTCGGAACCTGGCGTTCGAGTGCCCGCGCCTCGGCATCGGCTGCGTGGCGTTCCGCATTCGCGCGCTCGCGTTCACCTTGTCCGCGATCGAAGATCGGGATGGTGAGCGAGAGACCCGCCACGTATCCCGTTGCGGTCTGGTCGCCGAGGTCTGCGGTCATCGCACCGGCGGTGAGCGTGGGTACGGGAACCCATCCGCGCCCGGCTGCGCTCGAGCGTTGTCGCGCAGCATCGCCACGCAAACGCGCGGCGCGAAGATCGCCTCGGTCACTGGCCTTCGCCAACAGCGACTCGGCGTCCGGCACCGATGCGGGTAGAGCGAGGACGCTGTCTGCGTCGAGCTCACCGGGACGACCGACGAGTGCGGCGAGTTGAATGCGCGCCCGGCGAAGCTCGAGTTGCGCGGTCGTCACGTCATCGTCGTGCGCTGCGAGCTCCAGCTCGAAGCGCTGGACCTCGTATCCCGAGACGTCACCCGCCTTGCCACGGGTTCGTGCGATGTCGACCGCGCGAACCAGCTCGGCGCGCGTGGCCGTCAGGATCTGGAGGTCAAGACGCGCGCGCGCACAGTCGTCGAACATCCGCAGCGCTTCGACCACTAGTTCGTGCGTGGACCGAGCCGCGTCGCTGGTCGCCGCACGAATGGTGGTTTCGGCGGCGTCGATCCGGCGACCGCGACGGCCGGACAGATCGAGGGGGACCGACAGCCGGAGGTAATTCGTCGCGAGACCTGTTCCATCCACGAACGGCTCTTCGCGCTCGATCGAGATGCTCGGGTTCGGCCGCACCCGCGCCTCCGCCGCCTCGGCGCGAGCCGCCTCGATCCGTGCGCGGGCGATCGCTTCCCGCGGGTGCTTTGCGGTCACCTCGGCAACGAACGTTGCCTCGTCGATGGACGGGATAGCAGTATCCGCCGCGGCGGTGGGCAGCGCGATGGCGGCTACTACCGCTGATAGTAAGAGCGCGCGTGGTTGAAGGTAGAGCATCGCGGTCATCCCTTAGCCGAGGAGAGTCTCGAACGCGTGATGCAGCGGCTCTGCGGCGAGGGCAACCGCCACGGCGAACGCGCCACATCCGACCATCACGGAACGCGCGACTCGACGAGCGGCGCGATCGCCGATGGGCCCGTTGACGAGAACCGCTTGGACGCGACCCTCCAGCTCGTCGGCGCGGGGCGTCACTGCGAACGCCGTCGGCACCGGGCGCATCGCATGGAGCCGGCACATCGCGACCATCGCACTCGCGACGGTTGCCGGCTCGGTCACCGTTGCAGCGTGCGAATCACACATGCGCTCGCTCGCGTGCATCCAGGTGCTGCGAATACGTCCGCCAGCGAGGGGAACCGCGAACACGAGGAACGCTTCGAGCACGGCGCGCATCCGCAGATCACCATGGCGAACGTGCGCCGCCTCGTGAGCAACGAGTGCTTCGCGTTGGCGAGCGGGTAGGGCCGACCACACGCGAGACGACACGTAGATCGTGGGTCGCGTGCGATTCGCGACAAAGCAGAACGCGCGCTCTGAATCGACGAGGCGAACGTCGCCGGCATCGCGGCTCAGCTCGTGGAGCGCATGAATGCTCCGCGCACCTCGGATCAAACTGGCGACGACGAGCACACCACGCGCGAGCATCGTGACGCTCGTGATGGCGAGCACCACCACCACCCAGGTGCGCTCGATCCACATCCCACCGTGGACGAGGCAAAGATGCGCGTGGTGACCGTGCGAGTCACAGTGGTCGACACCGACCGCAGACTGCACGAGCAATGCGGCTACGACGAGCACTCCGAGGACGACGGGCACGATCGCCGCGGCTTCCGCCGCACGTCGCTCCGCCATCGGCCCCGAGCGTCGCAGGCGCGAGCGCGCGCGACCGAGAGCGAGCGTGCCGAGTGCCGACGCCGTCCATGCCGTCGCGACAAAGACGAGCGCGAAGCCGGCGAGCGCTCCGAGGCTCACTTGCGCCTCTTGTGGCTCGCGATCAGCTTCTCGAGCTGAGCGAGGTGTCTCTCGTCGAGGTCCGCCGCCACCTCGACAAATGCTGCGAGCACGGGTGCGGCGCCTTGCTCCAACAATGGAGTCAGCGCGGCCTCGACAACGCGCCGCTGATATTCCGCACGCGACATCGCCGGTTCGTAGATGAACGCGTTGCCGTCCTTCTTGCGCCGGAGAAGACGCTTCTTCTGCAGGCGATCCATCGTCGTCATGATCGTCGTGTACGCATGCTCGCTCCCGAGCCGCTCGCACGCGATCCGTACCGAGAGGGGACTCTCTTCCCAGAGCAGGTCCATCACGCGGGTTTCGAGCGCTCCGAGGACGCGGGCTGCCGACGAGAACGTGCGCACGTGTAGCGAGGCTACGCGGCCCATCTACTACGGTCAATAGTAGCGAGGTGCCGCAACCACTCAACGCGTGTGCGTGTCGCGTCGCGACTTCTCGATGCCCTTCACGAACACGATCTCGAACGCAGGAGCGCCTCGGCGATCCCAGTAGCGCCATTTGCCGTCCGGCAAGCCACGTCGATCGAGCTCGCCCGCCGACCACCGGTCCTGCGCGAACACCGCGGTCGCGGGGACGCTCCGCGGTCGCTTCGGCACCGGGTCGCCGGTGTACGTGAGCTGGTTTCCCTTCGCATCGAAGTAGCGCTGCGTGACGCTCACACCGCTGCGGTATTCGGTCTCGAGGCGGGCGATCCGTTTGTCGAACGCGCCTTCGAGCAGGTTGTCACTCGACGGGCCCTTGGTGCGGTAGCAGATGTCGAGTCCATCGAGCTTGTTGCGCGCCAAGAAGCCCGTTCGCGATACGGCGCCCGACTCGTGATAGCGCGTGAACGCGCCGTGCGGAGTTCCGTGCGAGTGCTCGCAGCGCTGTTGCAGCGAGCCATCGGCGCGCCAGAAGGAAATCTCGCCGTGCCAGCGATCGCGTGCGTCGCGAGGACCACCGAGCCACATCTCGCTGTCTCGATCGTAGCGCGCGGTCTCGGGGACGTTCTTGGGGCGGCGCGCGGGATCGACCGCGAGGCGCTTCTCGAGGCGTGCGAGCGTCGCGATCAGCTTCGCGCCGGCGGCGGCGAGTGGCTTGCGATTGCTGCTCTGGCGAAGCTCCGACTTGGTACTCGTGGTGGCGAGCTTGGTCGCGGCGATCGCCATCGTCACGAGGCGTGCTCGCCCCGCCTGCGGCTGTGCGGCGAACTGCTTCGCGACACGCACGGGCAGCTTCGGGGTGCGTTTGCCGCCGGCGAGCGCGGCAACCACGGCGGCGGCAGCGTAGGCCTCGCAGACCTGGTCGATGTCGTAGAAGTCTTCGTCGCCGTCGAGCTCGAGCGCTTCGCGGACCGTCTCGAGAACGGCGAGCTCTCGCAGCCAGTCCACGGCGTCGTCGTTGTCGAAGGGACCGTGGCCGAACACACCCATCGGCTCGATTGTAGACCGGGTGCCGTCGACAACTACGTGCTCCATTGCAGATCCTCGGCGAGCCGGTGCATCGTGCTGTGAGCGTCGTGGCGATCCACTCGCCGGACACTCGAGCCATCCATGGGTATGTGGCAAACAAGCAAGGAAGTCTCCGCGGCAACGCTCGCGAGGCTTCTCGATCGTCCGTGGGATGCGGCCCACGTCGACGGCATCCTGTTCGACAGTGAGGGCGCGTGGAGCGCCGAGGCCACGCGCACCACGATCACCGACGACGACCTTCGCTCGCGCTTCACCTATGCAGCGATTCCGCGCACCCTGGACGAGATGCGGACTCTCGACGAGATTGGCGGCGACTTCGACTCTTCGCTCGAGGACGTACCGTGGATCGCTCACCTCGCAGCCACGGGCGTCACGGGCCGCGCGGATGATCTCGCGGTGCTCCTCCGCGCTACTTCCGACGCAGGTGCGTATGCAGAGATCCCATCGCGGTTCTCTGCTGAGGCCACCGTGATGCCAGCCGAATCGTGGACGACGCCCGACGGCGAGCTTCGGTTTGGCTTCGCGTCGAACGTCCCTTGTTACGGCATCAACTCCTTCTCGCGGCCAGCCGCCCTCGCAGCGCGCTGGGCCGGCGTCCGCACCGCGCTCGATGTGCACGCAGCACAGCGCACGGCCATCATGTCGGCGTTCGGGCGCGACATCATCTACACGTACGGATGCGCGATGCGAGGCAGCGCCGAACTCTGGGTCATCTGGTAGGTCGGGACGCGCAGTGCTGATCTCGCGGTCAGCTCACACATGACCGAGCGCTGACGCGATGCTGGTGTCGTCGAGACACGTCGTGGCGGATGCTAGGCCGTGGCGAACATGCACGGAGTCCCGCGACCGCAGATGCGAGGTGTCTCGCATCAGGTCGCCGCCTACGTCGCTGCGATCGCCGGCGCGATCCTCGTCGCCGTCGTCGACGGTAGTCGCGCACGCGTGATCGTCGCGGTCTACGCCGCGACACTCGCCGGCATGTTTCGCACGAGCGCGATGCTGCATCGCCGCGATTGGGGACCGCGCGCATTCGCGTGGTGGCGTCGCGCGGACCACGCGATGATCTTCTTGTTCATCGGCGGCACGTACACCCCTTTGTGTCTACTGGGGATGGCGAACGAGAGCGGCGAACGCTTGCTCCTACTCGTGTGGATCGCCGCGAGCGCCGGCGTGCTGCGCGCCGTGTTGTGGCCGCACGCACCGCGCGTCGTGACATCCGGGTTGTTCGTCGTCGTCGGCTGGCTCGTGATCGCGTATCTGCCCGACGCGCGCGCCGCATTCGATGCCGCCACGTTCACGTGGCTCGTCGCCGGCGGCGTGTGGTTCACGGTCGGTGCCGTGATCTACGCGACGCGGTGGCCCGATCCGTGGCCGCGCGTGTTCGGCTTCCACGAGGTATTCCACGTGTTGATCATCGTCGGCTGCACGTGTCACTTCGTCGCAGTCGCTCGATGCGCGCTCTAGACTGCATGCGACGACCGCAGTGCTAGACGACGACCGCGTCCACGAAGCCGATCGGGAACGGTCCTGGGATCCTCTCGAAGACGTCGACGCGAAACCCAGCTGCTTCGATCGCGGCACGTAGCGTCGCAGAATCGAAACGACGGGAACCCGGGAACCCGGTCAGCGCGAGGAGCCGCGACAGCAGCGATGCGCCGAAGGTCTCGCGGTGGAGGTACGTGGGAGCGATCAGGTGACCGTCGGGTCGAAGCACGCGCCGCAGACTCGCGAGCGATCGAACGAGATCGGGGACGAGGTGAAGGACGTTGGCCGCGATCACGACGTCGAACGTGCGATCGGGGAATGGCAAGGCGTCGATGTCCGCTTGCTGGCACGTGACGTTCTCGATCCCCTCGGAGTGCAGCCGCGCCTCCAGCTCGGTGATCATGGCCGGCGCGTAGTCCGTCGCGACCATCGAGATCACGACCGGTGCGATCGCCGTGGTCAGGAGTCCCGTGCCGGCAGCAACCTCGAGGACGTCGTCGCGTCCTCGCGTCGACGCGACCGCGAGCTCGAGCATGCGCGGAACGGGCTTCGCCAGAAGGCGCGTCGAGCGGTCATAGCGCTTCGCGTGGCGTTCCCAGTACTGCTGTCCGGTCATAGCGACCGCTCGAGGAAGCGCAGGATGCGCGCGAGCAGCTCGCTCTCGTTGTCTCGCTTCGACACCGAGTGCCCCTCGTCACCGGCGAGCATGTAGTCGACGTAGATGCCGCGTTGGCGCAATGACGCCACGATGCGATCGGAGTGCTCGCGCGGCACGTGCGCATCGTTCGCGCCCTGGTACACGAGCAATGGTGACGTCACGCGATCGACCGCGTTGATCGGGCTCAGGTCGGCAATCACTTTCGGATCGTCGCCGAGCTCCTGCACGTAACGACGCGCCATCGAGCCGCTCGACAACACCGTCGCGAGGTCGGAAGGGCCGACGAGATCGATGCCCGCGCGCCACAGCGTCGGTTGATGGCCGAGCGCCATCAGCGTGTAGTAACCGCCGAAGCTCGCGCCCGCGATGACGATGCGGTCCGGATCGCACCACGGTTGGTTGCGCGCCCATGCGTTGATGCTCGCGAGGTCGCGCATCGCATCGAAGCGCTTCTCGCGGTCGTCGGCGCGCGCGTAGGCGCGACCGAATCCCGTCGAGCCGCGGATGTTGGGCTCGAGGACGACATAGCCGGCGGCGGTGAAGATGCGATTCCACGCATTCCACTGCAGCGGCGAGCTCGCATCGGGGCCGCCGTGCAGCCACACGAGCACGGGCATCCGACGGGTCACACCCTGCGGACGGTAGACATTGACTGGAACGGGGAGTCCGTCGAACGCGGTGACGTTCTCGATCGCCGACGCGATCGCGGGGAGCGCCTCGAACCCGGGGCGGTTCTCGCGACGAAGCGGTGACGCGGTGCCGGTGGCGGTGTCGATGCGATAGATGTCGTCGGGCGCCGCCGGCGCGGAGACGTTGACCGTGAACTGCGCGCCATCGTCGGAGAATGTTCCGCCGCCGAGGCGAACACGCGTCTCGCTGATCGTGCCGAGGCCCGCAGCGCCGAGCGGCAACGCGACGTCGGCGAGGACGGCGAGCGTCGTCGCATCGAGGATACGCACGGTCGAGTGGTTGCCGGCGTCGACCATGATCGCGACGCGGTCTCCGCGCGGCGAGGGGACGATGGCGGCGATCTCGGCGGACGCGGGCGACGTCTGCACGTAGGTCGCGACGACGGCGAGGGTCGTGCGATCGCGTGCTTCGACGACGTGCGTCTCGCTGCCGTGATCCGTCGCGATGTAGATCCGCGTGCCGTCTGCGGAGTACGCGCCGGTCGTCAGCAGCGCTTCTTCGTGAGCGATCGGTCGTGCGGTGCCCGCCGCGATATCGATCTCCGAGAGCTCGTGGCCGCCGGTGGCTGCCTCGCGATACCAGAGCGCATGACTCGCGTCGGGAAGAACGTCGACGATCGTTCCCGGACCGGACTCGCGATACGCGACGCGCGTTTCGCCGCCTCGATCGAGCGATTGGACGACGAGCATCGAGGCGTAATCGGTCGGTTTGCGTGCGCCGTAGACCATCAGCGCGGGACGGTCTCTCGGGAGCAGTGGTGAATCACGCCAGAGTGGCTCGGTCGGCGTGAGATCGACGAGGCCGCTACCGTCCGCGTCGATCACGAAGATATGGAAGTTCTCGTCGGCGCCCGCGTCCTTGCGGAACACGATGCGCTTGCCATCGCGCGCGAACACGGCCGAGGCCACGCGCTCGGGGCCAGCCACGAGCTTTGTCGGCGGCGCATCGGGGCGACCGACGTCGGCGAGAAATGCCTCGGACACCCCACCGCGATCGGAGCGGAACAAGACCTTGGTGCCGTCGGGGGAGAGCACCCCGCCGTAGTTCTGGTGGGCGGCGAGGACGGGTTCGATCTGTGGCGGTGTCGAGGAAACGGCGGTTGCAGCACAACCGGATGCGAGGAGAAGGAGTCGTAGCACCCAGCGTGGACACTACCGCGCGCGAGGCATTGCAGGGCGGTGGCCGACCGAGCTGCAGTCGATGCGGCGCACGTGCGCTGATTTGTTGTCACAACGAGACTCGGTCCGGTCCTTCGGTCATGAAGCTCTGGCCGTTCGTATTGCTCGTCGCGTGTGGTGATGACGGCGGAGTACGCCCCCTGCCGGACGCGCCGTCGGGGCAGATCACGATCACGGCGCGCCAAGGAAAAGCCCCGCTAGCGGGCGCGACGGCGTACGTCCAATCACCGACCTCTGCACTCGTCGCGACGGTCGTGACCGACGCGAGCGGCACGGCCACCGCGGATGGGGTCGTGGCTGGCAGCTCCGTGACGCTGGTGGCCGACGAGGGCTCGATCCTCACGGTTCTCGACGTGCAGCCGAACGACGAGCTGGTCTTCGCCCGGCGCGCGATCGGTGGGACGCTGATCTCCGTGCAGGTGCCGGCCAGCAACCAGGCGACTCTCCGTCACTACGTGGTCCAGACGACGTGTGGTGGTGGACAGTTCGTGGGGACGACAAGCGGATCGTTCTACGTCCAGGACTGTACGACCGCCGACGTCGTGGTCGACGTTCAGAACGCTGCCGGCGACTCGCTCGAGTTCGCGTACGCGCTGGATCAGTCGGTGGCGGGTTCACTCGATCTGAGCGCGCTCGTCTACACCCCGACGACCGTGCAGCCGTTCGACACCGCGAGCGTCCCCGCCAGCTGGCACGATCTCCATCTCTACCGTTCGTTGTGGACGGCGAAGGGGCCGCTGTACGAGTGCGATGGCTTCGGTAGCGTCCTGCGCTGCCCGACGGTGCCCGGTGCATCGATCCTCGATCGGGTGACCGCGTACGACGACACGGTCTGGCACGAGTCGTACTTTCCGGCGACGAGCGCGGCGCCCTCGATCGACTTCGCCGGTCTCCCGATCGAAACGGTTCCACAGGAGCCGATCATCGATCTCGCGACGAGCTCCGTGCGTTGGACGGGTGGCGCCGGGGCGAACATCGCGCAGATCACGTTGACCGAAGCAAAGACGAGGTGGACCGTGTACGGCGCTGCGCCGAGCGACGGGCAATTTCGATTGCCGCGGCTTCCCGACGCGCTCGCGTCGTTCTCGGCGGACGCCACCGTCGGCCTCATTCTCCTCGATATCGTCGGCGGGTATCCGACCGTGCGCCAGCGCGTGTTCGAGATCGACACGCCGAGCTGGGCGACAGTCACGGGCGATCGCGTGATCACCGCGGCCTACGTCGGCGGCTTCTAGGCGTCACGGTCGTTCGTGACGTGACACCTGCGCCGTACGCTGTTCGACCACGCGACGTTCCCCGCGTCGAGAGCTAGACTCGCGAAGGATGTCGCCGATCGCTGGAGGAGCACTGCTCGCGCTCGCTTCAGCGATCGCGTTTGGTGTGACGACACCCGTGATCGCATGGGCGGGGCGCGATGCAGGCCCGGTCACGACCGCGTCGCTCCTCTACGCCGGCGCGGTGATCGCTGCACTCGCCATGCAGGTCCGTGGAACACCATCGGGCCACCGGCTGATTCGATCCGATGTGCCGCGCATTGTCGCGATCGCGATCGCCGGAGCGGTGATCGCGCCGGTGTGCCTCGCGTGGGGACTCGCGCGTGCGGGAGCGACGGTCGGGTCGCTCGTGCTCAACCTCGAAGCGATTCTCACGGTGGTGCTCGCGTGGCTCATCTATCGCGAGCCCCTCGGCAGACGCGTGCTTCTCGCCGTGATCGTGATGGCGGGCGCGGGCGTGCTCCTCGTGGTCGATGCATCGGCGCACTCGAGTGCGGGGCTCCTCGGGGCGGTCGCGGTCGCGGCCGCGACGCTGGGGTGGGCGATCGATAACACCTTGACGCGTGCGCTCGCGGAGCGCGATCCGCTGCACGTGATCATCGCGAAGGGAACGCTCGGTGCGGTGCTGACGGCAACGATCGCGATGCTGCGCGGCGAGAGTCTGCCGTCCGTCGCGACGATCGCCGTATTGCTCGCTTGCGGTGCAACGGGCTACGGGATGAGCCTGCGCTTGTACCTGTTGGCTCAACGGCGCATCGGGGCAGCGCGGACCGGATCGGTGTTCGCGCTGGCGCCGTTCGTCGGTGCCGCGATCGCGTGGCTGTTCGGCGATCGGGACGCTTCGATCCTCACGGCGCTCTCGGCGGGTGGCTTCGCCATCGGTGTCTACTTGCACGTGTCCGAGAAGCACGAGCACGTGCACGTGCATGTGCCGACGAAGCACGACCACGCGCATCGACACGATGATGGGCATCACGATCACACGCACGACCCTCCCGTGACCGGCGAGCACACGCATCCGCACGAGCATCGGCGCGTAGTTCACTCGCACGATCACGCGCCGGACGTGCACCACGAGCACACGCACTGACGTCAGCACCACGCCGAGAGCGCGTATGCTCCGTGGCGGTGTCTTTCAAAGAGCGAATGGCGTCGTCACGCGCCTGGCTCGCTAGCAGCGAGGCGCTGCTGCCCAACTTGTTTCGTGCGGTCAAGCGCGGCGTGACCGGCGAGATGCCCGTGCTCGCCGGCGGCACCGCGTTGTTCGCGCTGGTCGGCATGATTCCCGTGCTGTCGGCCGCGGTGTCACTGTACGGCCTGGTGGTCGATCCGTCGCGGATCGGTCTGCGCATCTCGAAGCTCGGCGCCGTGCTGCCCGAACAAGTGATCGACTTCGTGATCGCTCAGCTCACACGCATGGTGGAGACGTCGCCAAGCGTGCTCGGCGTGCAGTTGCTCGGCAGCTTGGTCGCCGCGGCGATCGCCTCGCGCTCGGCATCGCGCTCGCTGATCATCACGCTCGATCGTGCGTACCGCGTCGACGACGTGCGCAAAGGCTGGCGACTCCAGGGCGCGACCCTCGCGACCGGCGGTGTCGCGCTCGCCGGCATGCTCGGCATGTTCGTGGTGCTGGGCGGTCTCCCGCTGCTCGTCGGCGCGCTGAACCTGAGCGGCTACCACCTCGTGAAGCTGCTGCGATGGCCGTTGGTCTTCGCGATCATCGCAGTGACGCTCGCGGCACTGTTTCGGGTGGGACCGTCTCCGCGCGTATTCCAGTCCGCGGAGCGTGGCCGCCGGCGGATCTGGCCCGGCGCGTGGGTGGCGACGCTGCTGCTCGTCGTGGTGTCGTTCGGCTTCTCGGCCTGGGTCGAGAACATCGTGTCCTACGACGCGGTGTACGGGACGCTCGGGAGTCTGGTCGTCGTGATCTTGTGGTTCTACTTCGCCGCGCTCGCGGTGGCGATCGGTGCGTGCGTCAACGGCGAGCTCGAGGTCATCGAGCCGAGCGTTCGCCGGGACGCGCTGCGATCGGAATGAACATCGTGGTTCACGGACAGCGCGTCGAGCAAAGCGGTACACCCCATCCATGCGCGTCATCCTCACGGGAGTCACCGGCATGGTCGGCGAAGGTGTGTTGCTCGAGTGCCTCGCGAGTCCCGACGTCACGAAGGTGTTGACGGTCTCGCGCAAGCAGACCGACCACACGCACGAAAAGCTCGAGCAGTTGCTCGTGCCCGACTTTCGCAAGCTCGACGACGTCGAAGCCAAGCTCGCTGGTTACGATGCCTGCTTCTACTGCGCGGGTGTCAGCTCCGTCGGCATGAGCGAAGCGGACTACACGGTGATCTCCTACGACACGCCCCTGGCATTCGCGACCACGCTCGCGCGCGGCAATCCGAACATGGTGTTCACGTACGTGACCGGCGCGTACACCGACAGCACGGAGAAGGGCAAGACGATGTGGGCGCGCGTGAAGGGGCGGGCCGAGAACGCGTTGATGAGGTTGCCGTTCAAGGGCGTGTACAACTTTCGCCCGGGCCTCATGACGCCGCAGAAAGGGCAGAAGCACGTGAAGACGCTGTTTCGCGTCGCGCTCGTGCTCGTGCCGGTGATGAAGCTGTTCATGCCCGCGCTCACGCTCGGACAGGTCGGCCGAGCGATGATCCGCTGCGTGAAGGACGGTGCTCCGAAGCAGGTCCTCGAGATCGCCGACATCAAGGCGCTCGCCGGATAGATCGGTGAGGCGCGGCTCGGTCTCGTCACGAGCGTTCGTGTCGGCGGTATAGGATCGCTCGATGTTGCGCGGCCGCGGAACCAAGTACTCGCGCGCTCGACACGTCGTCGAGTGGGCGCTCGAGAACGCGTATCGCGGCAATTGGCCGGCGCGCTTGGTCCGCGCTGCGGGGATGCAACGACGCGTGCGGGTCGTGCACCATCGGATCGCGACGCCGCGGTGGCCGAGCAGCGCGCCGCCGATGCGTGTCGCGTTCGCATCCGATCTCCACGCCGGGCCGACGACGCATCCGTCGATCTTCGACGAAGCGTTCGCGCGGCTCGCGGAGGCTAACGCCGACCTCGTGTTACTCGGCGGCGACTACGTGTTCCTCAATGCCGATCGCATCGACGAGATCGCGAAGCGGCTCGCGACGCTGCGCGCTCCGCTCGGGATCTATGGCGTGATGGGCAATCACGACCTGTGGGCCGACGACGCGGCGATCGCGCGCTCGCTCGAAGGTGCGGGCGCGCGCATGCTCGTCAACGAGCGCGTCGAGGTCGCGCCGCACGTCACGCTCGTCGGCGTCGACGATCCGTGGACCGGACTCGCGCCGGCGCGGCCGCTGTTTCGCGCCGATGATGCATTCCGCCTCGTGCTCGTGCACGCGCCCGAGGTGATGCTCCTTCTGCGCGACGATCCGTTCGATCTCGCGCTCTGCGGTCACACCCACGGCGGGCACGTCGCGTTGCCCGGAAACGTGCCGGTGCTCGTCCCGGGACCGCTGTCGCGAACGTTCGCGCACGGCCGGCACGATGTCAGCGACGGCCGCACGCTGATCGTGAGTCGCGGCATCGGGTCTACCGAAGTCGCGCTTCGCACGTTCGCGGATCCCGATATCCTCGTCGTCGATGTCGCTTC
>Ga0154020_10002449_pt1 | contig 22653 bp, 25 predicted proteins | sample Klosneuvirus_201_FD_109709 | JGI IMG/M metagenome (GOLD analysis project Ga0154020, IMG submission 109709) | Active sludge microbial communities from wastewater, Klosterneuburg, Austria - Klosneuvirus_20160825_MG | ecosystem: Engineered > WWTP > Aerobic digester > Activated sludge | place...
CCTCGCTTACAGCGGGGCTTTCTTGTTTATATTGGTTACTTTTTGATATTGTAATTCATCAAATTCTAAATTAACTTATCAAAAATTGTCTATGGAAGCTTTTGGAACCTGGTGGGATGGATTGAGCGGTATGCTTAAGATTTATTGGGGCATGGCTGTGCCGTTTACACTTTTCTTCGTTTTGCAACTTGTACTTTCCTTCTTCGGAGGTGGCGATTCGCCTGATGATTTACCTGACTCAGATGTTGAAGCAACCGCGATAAATTCTTAGCGAACGTAGCATCTAATGTGGAAGCTGAATTGAAAAAGATCGGTTTGAAGTTGATCAACGTAAACGTAACGGATATCAAAGACGAATCAGGTTACATTGAGGCGCTTGGTAAAGAAGCAGCAGCGAAAGCAATTAACGATGCCAAGAAAATGGTAGCGGAGAAAAACCGTGATGGTTCTATTGGAGAGGCAGAGGCTGTTCAGGATCAGCGAGTACGCGTTGCCGATGCTCAAGCTAAAGCGGTAGAAGGTGAGAACTTAGCAAAGATTAAAGTGGCTAATTCTGATGCTTCAAGAAGACAGCGGGAAGCGGAAGCTTTAAAGTTGGCAACTGCTTCAGAGAAAGTGCAAAGTGCAAAATCATTGGAGGAATCTTATGCTGCTGAACAAGAAGCCGAAAGTGCCCGTGCCGAAAGAGACCGGGCTACACAAAATGCCAATATTGTTGTGCCTGCCGAAATCAATAAGCAGAAAGTTGAAATCACAGCTGAGGCCGAAGCCGAAATGATTCGTAGAAAAGCAAAGGGTGAGGCTGATGCGATACTGTTCAAAAGACAGGCAGAAGCCCAGGGTTTATTTGAAGTATTAACTAAACAAGCACAGGGTTTAGAACAAATTGTAAAAGCTGCTGGCGACAATTCAAGAGATGCGGTGTTGTTGTTGATTGTTGATAAACTGCCGGAATTGGTTCGCTTGCAAACCGAAGCTATTAAGAATATTAAGATTGATAAGTTAACTGTGTGGGAGGGTGGATCAAGCTCTGTTGATGGCAAAACCTCAACCGCTAATTTCATTTCAGGGCTTTATAAATCTGTTCCTCCACTTCAGGAAATCTTTAACATGGCGGGCATGGAGTTGCCTGATTACTTGAAAGGAAAAACTGGCGCTGAATTAGACAGGCTAGCCGAGCTTGCAAAAACAAATCAAGTGAAAATAGTTGAAGAAGTTCCAAAAGAGAATCCTGCTGGTAAGGATAAGAAATAAAATTCTTATTTGGATGAAAATAGAAAAGCCACCTACAAGGGTGGCTTTTAATTTTATAAGCGGAGTATCTCTACTTCAAATCATCAAAATTAAACGAGGTTTCTAAAAACTTAGTCGTGAATTTTCCTGAACGGAAGATTGGATTATCCATCAACTTTAAATGGAAAGGGATAGTTGTCTTAACGCCTTCAATAATAAACTCACTCAGGGCGCGCTTCATTCTGGTAATCACTTCTTCGCGCGATTGACCGGTTACAATCAACTTACCAATCATCGAGTCATAATTTGATGGTATTGTATACCCAGCATACACATGACTATCAATACGAACACCATGACCACCCGGCTTGTGTAGATTTAAAATTTTTCCTGGGGAAGGACGGAAACCATTAGCAGGATCTTCTGCATTGATACGGCATTCCATCGCAAATAAATTAGGGTAATAGTTAGTGCCTGAAATAGGCACACCCGCTGCAACTTTAATTTGTTCTTTTATGAGGTCATAGTTCGTTACTTCTTCGGTAATAGGATGCTCTACCTGAATTCGGGTATTCATTTCCATGAAGTAAAAATCTCCATGCTTGTCAACCAAAAATTCAATCGTGCCAGCGCCTTCATAGTTAATTGCTTTTGCACCTTTTATTGCCGCTTCGCCCATGCGTTCGCGTAACTCCTGACTTACAACGGGTGAGGGAGTTTCCTCAACTAATTTCTGATGTCTCCTTTGAATCGAACAATCACGTTCTGACAAATGACACACTTTTCCATATTGATCACCAACAACCTGTATTTCAATGTGTCTCGGTTCTTCTACGAATTTTTCCAGGTACAGACCATCGTTACCAAATGATGCAGCTGCTTCACGCTTGGCATCATCCCACGCTTTTTGAAATTCAGATTCATCGTTGATGATCCGCATACCCTTACCACCGCCACCAGCCGTTGCCTTTACAATAACCGGGTACTTAATTTTCTTGGCGATCTTCTTGCCTTGCTCAACAGATTCGAGAAGACCCTCAGAACCCGGAATACACGGCACTCCTGCTTTAATCATGGTTGCCTTGGCCGTGGCCTTGTCGCCCATCGAGTTGATCATTTCAGGCGTTGGTCCTATAAATTTTATACCATACTCATGACATACAGACGAGAACTCAGCATTCTCAGAAAGAAAGCCATAGCCAGGATGTATAGCATCTGCATTGGTTATCTCTGCAGCTGAAATAATTCGTGGAATGTTAAGGTATGATTCTTTGCTTGGTGGAGCACCAATACAAACGGCTTCATCAGCAAAGCGCACGTGAAGACTTTCACGATCGGCAGTAGAGTAGACGGCTACCGTTTTAATATCCATCTCTTTGCACGTGCGGATAACGCGTAATGCAATTTCTCCTCTGTTTGCAATTAATATTTTCTTAAACATAGATTTCTGTTAGGCTACATGCTTCAAGCTGCAAGCCTAAAGCCTGCAGCAGAACTGATTCACAATAAACTAATTAATCGGGTTCAACAATAAACAGAACTTGATCGTATTCAACGGGCGAAGAATTTTCAGCCATTACCTTTACAAGCGTTCCCGATACCTCAGATTCAATCTCATTGAAAAGCTTCATTGCTTCAATGATACAAACGGTTTGCCCTTTCGTGATTTTATCACCCACAGAAACAAATGGAGGTGAATCCGGATTAGACGTTCTATAGAACGTACCAATCATAGGTGATTTAATTTCTATGGTTGTACTTGATGCTGCCGGTTTTTCTTTAGCCACAGGAGTTTGTGTGTTTGCAGCTGGTGCTGTTTGTACAGCAGCTGGCGCGGTCATTACCGAAGCGGATGACTTAAGTACTTTTTGATCTGGTTCGCGCTTAACGCGAAGCTTTAACTCTTGTGTTTCAATATCAACTTCATTAAGCCCTGAGTGGGCGATGAAGTCGATGAGGTCTCTGATTTCAGAAGTTTTCATGTCAGATTGTTTTTTAGGGTCAGCAGATCCGGTTGTTTTCTTTGGAGTTACTTTTTTTGTTGCCATGATTATTCTTTAACACGTTCTACATATTCACCAGTATCAGTTTTTATTTTGATGTTGTCACCAGTGTTTACAAATAATGGAACTCGTATTTCAGCTCCTGTATCGATAGTTGCAGCTTTAAGGGTTCTGGTTGCTGTGTCACCAGAAAGCCCTGGTTCAGTGTAGGTAACATTAACGACCACATGCGTTGGTGGCTCAGCAGTTATTGGGTTTGTTCCATTTTCAAATGCGATCAACAAGGTAACTCCTTCTTTAATGTAATTAACAGATTGGCCAAGTAGTTCCTTATCAATATATACCTGCTCGAACGTACCATTATCCATGCACACCAAACTATCGCCATCCTGATAAAGATATTGATACTCTTTTGTTTCAACACGCAATTGATCAACTGACTCGCCCGGACGAAATCGGTTTTCAACAATTTTACCAGTTCTAACACTTCTCATTTTTACCTGATAAAATGCACGAAGGTTGCCTGGAGTGCGATGCTGAAGTTCTTCAACTTGTACAATTTCACCGTTATATCGAATGTAGTTCCCTTTACTAAGGTCAGAAACAGTTGCCATAAAAAAAATTAGACTTTAATTTACAAATGAAATAGTTAATAACAATTTAATAGTGTTAGCGGTAAATTCTAGTTGCTATTGTACGCCCATTTTACATAGACGGAACCCCAGGTAAAGCCGCCTCCAAACGCAGCCATCAACAAATTATCGCCTTTCTTAAGTTTCTTCTCAAAATCCCACAGCAGCAGTGGAATTGTTCCGGCAGTCGTGTTGCCATAGCGTTCAATATTCATCAAAACTTTATCTTCACTTATTCCCACGCGACTTGCTGTGGCATCGATGATGCGTTTGTTTGCCTGATGGGGTACAAGCCAATCAATAGTGTCTGCTGTCAGGTTATTTCTTTGTGCCACCTGAGCCGAGATATCAGCCATATTGGTTACGGCAAACTTATAAACTGCCGAACCTTCCTGATAAACAAAATGCTTGCGGCTGTCGACAGTTTCATGTGATGCAGGCGCGCGGCTGCCCCCTGCTTTCATGTGAAGATACGCTTCGCCATTGCCATCACTTTTTAGCATGAAATCCATTACACCAACATCTTCTGTTGTTGGTTCTAATAAAACACATCCGGCTCCATCACCAAAGATGATACAAGTTGTGCGATCAGTATAGTCAACAATGGCCGACATTTTATCGCCACCAATTACAACTACTTTTTTGTACATGCCTGATTGTATGAAACTCGAGCCTGTGGCCAAGGCATATAGAAAGCCCGAACAAGCTGCGCCCATATCGTAGCTAAATGCGTTGGTTGCACCAACCGCTGAGGCAACTATGTTAGCTGTTGCCGGAAAGGTCATGTCGGCTGTTACGGTTGCAAAAATGATAAGATCAATTTCTTTGGGATCTATCTTCGTCTTCGCGAGTAAATCCTTAACGGCAGCAATGCCCATCACACTTACGCCTTGATTTTCGCCCTTCAGAATTCTTCTCTCCTTGATTCCAGTGCGTGAGGTAATCCACTCATCGTTGGTTTCCACCATTTTCTCTAACTCCTGATTTGTCAGAATGTAATCAGGCACATAACCTCCCACACCCGTAATTGCAGCTCTTAGTTTACTCATATGTTGGTTTGGCGTTTTGCCATGTGCTTTTAAAAAACAAATGCCCGACTGAATTTTTCAATCGGGCTTACTAAAATGTGCGTATCTCAACTCGGTTGTTTGCCAATAAGACAAGCAAAACTGAAATTACTTTTTTGTTTTTGAGATGCAATCATGGCGTATTAAGCCAGTACCTCTTTTTCCATTACCACATTGCCTTTATAAAACAACTTTCCTTCATGCCAGAAAGCGCGGTGTGGTAAATGACTTTCGCCTGTTGTAGGGCAAATAGTAAATTGTTTTGCAGTTCCTTTATAATGAGTTCTTCTCTTATCTCTGCGTGTTTTGGAGGTTTTTCGTTTTGGATTTGGCATAACCTAAATTGTTTATTTTAACTTTTTCAATTTTTCCCATCGTGGATCAGTTTCTTCCGGAGTTTCCTCCTCATCCACCGATGTACTATAAATCATTTTAAACTCACTTTCATCTTCATCTTCATCGTCAGTCCGAAGGCTGGGATGAATTTTCTTTATTGGTATTGATAGTGCAATGAACTCATAAATAAACTGACCAAGATCAAGACTTACCTGATCTTGTGTTATAATCATTATTTCATCACTAATTTCCTGGGCCTCCTCGCCATATTTAAACATGATCCTCCGGGTTTCTTTGATTGGATAATCAAATGACTCCAGCGATCGGTCACACATAAGTTGGGCGGTACCGGAAATCTTAAACTCAACATCAATGAACGTCTCCTTTTTTTCGAGAATTATGTGAACATCAAAATGACCCTTGGAAACAACTTCGCTTCCATATTTTTCAAAAAATCCATCTTTCAATTCAAAATCAAAAAGATGGGTCTTTCTACTCAACCCGATGATATTAACATTAAAATCTCTCAACCCTATGCTTTTTAAGGTTTTTAAAATGAGCGGGCAAATTTATCAGTATTTATTGAATTTACGTCTTTTGATTGCTGGAATTTTGCCGTTTTGCGGGATAAATCCCCGAAAGGCATATATTCTACCAGTAATTGCTGAAAGCCAATGACTTTAATTCTTCTTTTGGCTTCTTTCCAGAATTTTCAACTAAGAAATCGACCACGTTTTTCTTAAATCCAAGCTTGATGGCAATGCTTTTTGTGAAAATCACTTCACTTTCAAATACTTTTTGATCCGCAAAGATCAGTTCTATGCAATCCATTAGATAGTCGAATTTTTGATCGTTTGAAAGAGCACCTAAAGAGTCAATTGGTTCTGGGTTTCGAATCAACTGATTTACATCCTCTTCAGGAAATTTTCGGTCTTGGGCTATTTTCAGAATCATCTCCCGCTCGGACTTGGCAAAATGTTTATCAGCTTCCGCCAGTTGAATCAAAATATTAAGCTTCTTTTTGGTAACAATATCCATCGAATTCAATTCGGTACATTCAAATCTAATACATCTTGCCGTTTATGTGGGCACCTTAGCTAAGAAGTTAAGGCTTCATGTAAGGTTATCTATTTTTCTACCAAAAATGCTTTCCTATTTCTAATAATATCACAGGCTACATACATAGCCTCGCGCATGGAACTCTCGCTGGCTTCATTTTTACCAGCCAGATTGTAAGCAGTACCATGATCGGGTGAGGTGCGCACATAGGGTAAGCCGGCTGTATAGTTTATTCCGGAACCAAACGAAAGAGTTTTAAATCCAACCAGGCCTTGATCGTGATACATGGCAATTATTCCATCATACTTGGCGTGCTGACCCGTTGCAAAAAATCCATCGGCTGGAAATGGCCCAAAAATTAATTTCCCCTTTGACTTCAGATCTTGAATAACCGGCTTTATCACTTCTATTTCTTCGGTACCCAACAATCCTTCATCGCCAGCATGCGGATTAAGACCTAAAACAGCAATTTTTGGTTTGTTAATTAGAAAGTCATTTTTCAACGTAAGTTCCATCAACCGAATTTTGAGTTCAACCCGCTCCTTGGTAATTAAAGATGATACATCCTTAACGGGAATGTGCTCGGTTACTAAACCAACTTTTAAGTCGTTACCAACCATTAACATCAGGCTTTCGCCTGCGTTAAATTCCTGCGTTAAATATTCAGTATGCCCTTGAAAGGGAAAGTCCTCGCCATGAATTGTATTTTTATCGATTGGCCCAGTTACGAAGCCATCAATCAACCCTTCCTTTACTTCTTCCACTGCTTTCTTTAAACAAAGCAAAGCTGCTTTAGCGGTTTGCCGCGAAGGTTGCCCTGGAGTTATCTCATAAACGTCTTCCCAGCAGTTAACCACATTTATGGTCTTCGGAAATAACTGGCCTTTTGTTTTCACAACGCTGTAATTAAATTCTTCCAGGTTCATCAGTTTCCTGTAAAAGGAAAGAACTTTTGTTGATCCATACACCACAGGTGTCATTAAGTTCAATAACCGATTGTCAGATAGTGCTTTGATAACGACTTCGGGGCCAATTCCGTTAAGGTCGCCAAGAGTTATACCGATGCGAGGCTTATCTATTGTTTGAGGTTGAGTCATGGTAAAAAAATTGAAATTACTTCTTCTGCAAGGTAACGGAAATTTCTTGTTTTGATTTTATACTCCGTAGTTTGCTGAACTATAATATTTGATTGAGTAAATCTGTATAGAGTATAGGAATGGTTCGTCCAAAAAAACATCTCGGTCAACACTTTTTGAAAGACAAGAATATTGCTGCGCGCATTGTTGATTCACTCATTCTTTCTTCAGAGATAGATCAGGTAATTGAAATAGGGCCTGGCACAGGCGTGCTCACTGAATTCCTCACGCAAAAACCTATTGATTTAAAATTAGTTGAAATTGATCGCGAGTCGATTCCTTATTTGAAAGACCACTTTCCGGCTTTAACCGGAAAAATTATTGAAGCTGATTTTTTAAAACTGAATTTGGAGGATGTATTTGAAGGCAACATTCAAATCATTGGAAATTTCCCTTACAATATTTCATCGCAGATATTTTTTAAAGTACTTGAGCATCGAAACCGAGTCAATCAGGTAGTTTGTATGCTTCAAAAAGAAGTTGCAGATCGTATTGCTGAAAAGCCCGGAAGTAAAACGTATGGAATTTTAAGTGTGTTGCTTCAGGCTTACTATGATATTGACTATCTGTTTAAAGTGCCGCCTGGGGTTTTCTTTCCGCCACCTAAGGTAATGTCTGCCGTAATTAGACTCACGCGTAATAGTAGACTGCGCTTGGAGTGTGATGAAGTCTTGTTTAAAGTGGTTGTGAAGCAAGCATTCCAAAACAGGCGCAAGACCTTGCGCAATTCACTGAAAGTTTTAAACTTGCCAGCTTCTCTGTTAACTCATTCCTTACTTGATAAGCGAGCCGAGCAATTAGAGGTAGAACAATTTGTTTTTCTTACGCAGCAATTAGAAAACTTTCGTGAAGGCTATTGAATTTGCATTGAATAAAGAATTTCGCGATCGTTTTCAGCATGCGCTGGATGCGCGCGATACTACTTTTATTCACGATAGTCTGGAAGAAATAAACCCGGCCGATATCACTTCGCTGCTTTATGAATTTAACGGTGAAGAATCTAAGTATGTATTGGATTTGCTTTCATTGGATGTTCGGGCAAAAATAATTAACGACCTCGACACGGATACCCGTAAGAGTTTTCTGGCCAATTATGAGGTAATAGAAATTACCGAGGTGATTAATCAATTAGATTCCGATGATGCTGCTGATATTTTGAATGAGTTGCCAATAAAAATCAGCGAAGAAATAATTGCTCGCTTAGATACAAATTTGAAATCGCAGGTTATCGATCTATTGCGCTACGATGAAAATGTAGCAGGTGGATTAATGGCCAAGGAGCTAATCACTGCCTATGATTATTGGACTGTAGTGCAATGCGTGGAAGAGATTAGAAAGCAGGCGGAACATGTTGCAAAGTTTTATGCTGTCTATGTAATTGATGATTCAAACAAGCTATTAGGGAGAGTTTCGCTTCAGAAATTAATTTTGTCAGATCCGCGTACTATCGTTAAAGATATTTTAGAAGATGATATTATTTCGGTAGAAACCTATCTGGAAGATAGCGAGGTGGCTGAAATCATGAGCAGGTATGATTTAGAGTCTGTTCCCGTGGTGAATGTGGAAGGGCATTTGGTAGGCCGCATAACAATTGATGATGTTGTGGATGTAATTACCGAGCAAGCCGATGAGGAAAGACAGATCATGTCGGGTATAACGGAAGATGTTGAAGAAGATGATAGTATTTGGAGAAATACCCGAGCTCGTTTGCCTTGGCTTTTAATTGGCATTTTAGGTGGCATGGTGAGTGCACGTTTTATGGGCTTCTTTGAAATGGAAATTGCCAAAATAACTGCCATTGCTTTTTTTATTCCATTAATACAGGCAACAGGAGGCAATGTTGGAATTCAGTCCTCATCGTTAGTCGTGCAAAGTTTAGCTAATCCAAGTTTTGTTAATGAAGGTCTTTGGAAGCGCTTGTTAAAGGTTTTTAGCGTTGCTGTATTGAATGGATTATGTCTGGCTGTGATTGTTTTTGGAATTACGTGGGTTGTATTTGGTCATGATTCATTGAACTTGATTGTATCTGTAGCACTTTTCTTTGTTGTGGTCTTTGCCTCTTTTATTGGCACGGTAACTCCACTCATCTTGAATAGGATAGGATTTAACCCAGCCATGGCATCGGGTCCGTTTATCACAACCACCAATGATTTGCTGGGGCTGGCCATTTACTTTCTAAGCATTCATTTACTCTTATAGGATTTATTCGAGGGACTATACAGAAGTAATGAATTTTTGAATCGGGTACTTTTTTGATATTAGCAAGTGATAAATTTTGAGTTTATTTGAAACCTTTACCGGAAATGACATTAGGTAAATAATGTAATTTGATCATAGGAAGAGTAGGCGGATGGCGATTTATAAGAAAATAAAGCATAGAGTTCAGGAACAGTTCAATATTATAGTTGAAAGGCCGCTGCTTACAGCATCTTTTGTTTTGGCGGGAGTCACCGTGTTAGTACTCTCATTAAGCTTACCGTATTACCTCTACGATTTCAGTAATTTCTGGCCTCAGATTTTAGCCGAAGCACATGGAATGATTTTCGATATCGCGATCATTGGTATTTTGCTTTTTTGGCTGAATCAAAATGGAGAAACCCGCCAACGCATCCGGTTTTATCGCGATGAGATCGATGACTTTCGGTTGTGGGAATCGGACGAAGCAGCTTTTCGTACGGTCGGAAATATTAAGCGACTAAACCGACATAAAATTCATGATATCAATTTAGTAAATTGTTATTTATCGCGCACTAATTTGAACTACGTTAACCTAAAGGGATCAAATTTGAACTCAGCTAATTTCTCCAACTCGTCATTGATTGAAACTAATCTGGAGAACACACGTCTAAACCAAACTAATTTCGAAAATTCAAATTTAAATCAAGCCTACTTAAAAGGAGCCTATGCCAGTGGTGCAAATTTTAAAGATGCTTTTTTAATTAAATCACAATTTGAAAACGCATTCCTAATTAAAACTAATTTTAAGAATGCCTTTTTAATGGAAGCAAATTTATCGGGCAGTTACTTGATGGGTGCCGATTTTGAAAACGCTAGCTTGTATAAGGCGGATTTGCGCGGTGCCAAAGGACTTACGCTTGATCAGCTCACAAAAGCAAAAACCTTATATCTTGCTAAATTCGATGACGAATTATTGGAAGAAGTAAAAACCATCATACCTGAGTTAGTCGGTGCATGATTTTGTTTTAGTAAATTAAAAAATTAGTTTTGTCTTATAATCTAAACAACGGCTTCCGCATGGAAGCCGTTGTTTCTTTTTTACCTCCAGTTGAAACGAGGAGAACGAACGCGGTGAATTATTAAAATTAAATTCGTATGAGTAAAATTTCTTACTACACAAAAGAAGGATTGGATAGGCTCACCAATGAGTTGGCTACCTTGAAAACCAAAGGCCGATCGGATATTGCTAAACAAATAGCTGAAGCGCGCGATAAAGGTGACTTAAGTGAGAATGCAGAATATGATGCTGCCAAAGATGCACAAGGACATCTTGAAGCAAAAATTGCGCAACTAGAAAACTTAATGAGTGGAGCTCGTTTGTTAGACGAAACGAAAATAGATACTTCAGCGGTTTCTATTTTATCAAAGGCAACCATTAAAAATAAAAAGAACGGAGCCTCAGTTACCTACATGCTGGTGTCGGAGGAAGAAGCAGATTTAAAGGCTGGTAAAATTTCAACTCAATCACCAATAGGTAAAGGATTGCTTGGAAAAAAGAAAGGCGATAAAGTAATTATAAAAACACCGGCTGGAGAAATGGAATTTGAAGTACTTGACATTACAGCGTAACTCTGCAATAAGCATGGCTTCCATCTTTACAAAAATTATTAACCGCGAAATTCCAGGCCACATTGTGGCTGAAGATGATCGCTTCATTGCATTTTTAGATGTGATGCCGTTAGTTGAAGGTCATACCTTAATTGTTCCTAAAACAGAAGTCGATTATATTTTTGATTTGGATGAAACAACTCTTGCCGACTTAATACTTTTTGCAAAGAAAGTAGCGGTAGGATTAAAGAAAGTAATTCCGTGTAAGCGCATTGGTGTGGCGGTAATTGGTTTGGAAGTGCCACATACTCATATTCACTTGGTGCCTATGAATACAATGGGTGATATTAATTTTACGAAATCTAAATTGTCTGTTGAAGCCGGACAGATGAAGGCAATAGCTGAGAAAATAAAAGCAGTGCTAGGATAACAGTCGATTAAAGAAAATCAATATCCACGTTTAACGGATAACGCATCAAAAAATCCAACGCTTCCTCCACCGTCATTCCTTCAAATAAAACTTTATAAAGCCGGTCAGTAATAAGTGCACGTACTTTATAGTGATCAGCACATTTCTTTGCGATGCGCACCGTATTGATACCTTCTGCAATTTCCGACATGTCGGCTAATATATTGACTAACTTTTCTCCTTTGGCCAATCGATAGCCAACGGTAAAGTTTCTGCTCATCGGGCTATTGCACGTTGTCACTAAATCTCCAATGCCGGCAACTCCTAAAAATGCTTTTAAATCACCACCTAAAGCGCGACCTAAATAAACCATTTCAACAGCACCGCGACTTATTAGCAAGCCCTTTGCATTTTCTCCGTAGCCAAGGCCGCTCAATGCGCCCGAAGCAATGGCAATAATGTTTTTTAATACGCCCGCTATTTCAACTCCAACAATGTCATTGTTTTCATAAACCTGAAACCGATCGTTGCGTAAAAGTTTTTTACCCAGTTGTCTTACTTCATTGAAGTGACTGGCTACCACGGTTGCCCCAGGTTGGCGTTGTGCCAATTCTTTGGATAGATTGGGGCCGGCCAAACATCCTACACGAACCACAACACTTTCTTCCTGAATAACCTCGCTCATTGTTTTTACATGCTCTCTCGTAAGCTTGGCAATGCCTTCAATCGTTTGACCTTTTGGAAGAGTGATATCAAAACCTTTTGTACCGTGAATTAAAATATGATAGGGATGAAGATGTGGTGATAGTTGTTTCATCATCGCACGAAAGTGCAAAGATGGCACCATCGGGAAAATCACATCACATTGAGCCGCCATCGATGCCAGGTCGTGCGTTGGTTCTACTTGCGGGTGAAGCGCATGGCCGCGACTTTCTCGTTTCGATCGCATGACTGCAACCATTTTTTCATCGCGCGCATACAAAATAACCTTTCGGTTGATTGCTAAGATGTTTGCAATCACCGTTCCGAAATTGCCGGCACCAATTACTCCTACGGGCTTGTCAGATGCAGGACTCGAGGTCATAGCCAACCAATCGGTTATGGTAGTAATAAAGTACGGTAAGATCGCGGGTAATGATATTTCCTTTTTTATTGAATAGCAGAGGTCGGTTTAAATGAAAGATGCCAACATTTTCCACGCCCAATTTAATAACTTCATCAGCTTTTCCTTTCAGGTGGGTTGCGTGCCGAACCTTTCCCTCTGCTTTAAGTTCGTAAATTTTTTTCCGCACCCGCTTAAAGGTTGCTCTAAACTCTGCATACTCTAATTCAAGTTCTTCTTCCGGTAAACGAAGCAAACTAAATAGATCTAACATCGGAAACTTCTTTTGCCACATTTCAAAAGCTACAAAGGCTGCTACATGGCTGGCAAATACCCGATTAATGCGATGATATTCTTTTACAATACGCTGACTAAGCATGCGTGTATACTCATCTTCACGCTGTTTATCGGTTGTTACATTGTCATTTGAAATGAAATAATCTTTTGTGTCAATGACGCGACCTTGATTATCAATGCTGTTACCGTCTTCATCAATATAATTTCCCAGCACATCCAAGGCGGTGCCAATAGAAACAGAAATATTTGATCCTTTGGTGAAGAACTTAAATAGGAAGCGTATTAATTGCATGCTACCATATTTATCCTGCTCAGGGAAATATTTGTCCTGACCTTTTACATGCAGGTAATCTTCAATCAAATCCGGAGCTTCTAATACAAAATTGTAGTTAAGCGTAACAGGTACAATAAATATTTTTCGCACTGGGCCTTCAGGATTTTCAAGATACAGATTGCGCTGGGCTTCAATAGCTGTGCTAAGCAATCCAAGTTTTAATTGCTTTTCAATCAATCCTGACCGCGAGCGAGTGCCGCCTGGAAAGAATAAGCTATGAGCACCTTTTTGAATGGCGAGGTTGGAATACATTTTTAATGTTTCCAGATAGGGGAGGTTCTTCTTTCTTCTATCTACTTTATATGCGCCAAGGCTATTCATAAAGTAGGCTAAGATTTTAATATTGAATAGGTTGAGCCCTGCGCCATAGATAAATGCCGGAAGCCCGCAAGAATGAATTACCCAGCCAATTAAAATAGAATCGAGGTTGCTAAAATGCGTTGGCACCATTACCACAGTTCCTTCCTTGGCAAGTTTTCGAAGCATTTCTACTTTGCCAACAATCTGTATTTTATCGCGCAGTGTATATTGGTTGCGAAAGAATGCACCAAACTTCTTTACTTTGGCGCCATTGAGTAATCGCTGAAACCAAAATTTTATAAGTTCGCGCGTAACGCGATAGGAGTTAGGTTTAAAATTGCCGGCAATTTCATTTGCATAGCGCAGCACAATTTTTTCAAGAATGGCATCAGCACCCGTGCTTATTTCTTCCGTGTTTTTTGAACTTAACTCAACCAGTTCATTTTTAACGCCTGCCCAAAACTTTGAATCATCTTTAGGATCTACGCGCCAGCGGTTTCGCTTTATGCGATTTTGTTCGCGGTAAGCGGTTGCTTCCAGGTCGCTGATAAGTTGCTTCGCATTTGGCCGTAGTTGTTTAATTCGCTCAGCAGACTTTTTGGCAACTTCTTCAACAAACTCTTTCCGGTTTTTGCTAAGTCGATAAACAGGCCAATCTGGAATACCATCGAGAATGGGTTTATATTTTTTGTTCTTATTCTTCTTTTCTTCCAGTATTTCCATCTTCCAAATTATAGCCAGCGCAATAAGCCAAAGTTAGTCGGTATGCGCTCAAACACAAAAATCAAATTATTCATGTCTCCGAATGGCGAGCAAAAGGCTTTTGGCCATTTCATCAAAACGGGTGCGGGCCTGCGCAAGAAAATCTTCATCGAGAAGATTGACTACATCAGCCTCGCTTATCACGTCAAGTTCACTTATTTTATAGGTTTGCTCGAACGAACCCGCCTCAAGTTTAATCAGGTACCGATTATTCCAATTAAAAATAGTGATTTTAAGGTTTGGGTGTAGAATCTCTTTAACAACTCTCATATCTTAAATGTTAAATTTAAGATATTTTAGTTCAATAGGTCGATTCTTAACTCCACCAAAGGATTGGATATCAAATATTTTTAAAAATTGAACGTTGATCTACCTGAAAAGGACTTTTTCAAGATTGGTAATTGTCGTTACTTGTAACATAATCTGATTTTTGAGTTGTAGTAAATGAGTAGCATGAATTTCAAGAGACAGAAAAGATTAACGCTTTGGGTGTGGAAAGTGATTGGGGTTGCAGTGCTAACGTTGGCTGCGCATGTGCACACAATGGCTACGCACCTTAGGGCCGGTGAAATAACACTTGAGCGCGTTAGCTGTACAGACCTTACATTTAAAATTACAATCACAGTTTATACCGATACCGGATCGCCCATAAAGTTTGGTGATGGAATTTTAGATTTTGGCGATGGTAGTAAACAAATCACCACGCCTAATATTGATAATACCTTAAGACCCGACCTCGGGCCTGAAGTCGGGTACGTTGCGTATACCATAGCACATACGTTTGGCGGGCCTGGTAAGTATATAATCAGTTATCTGGAAGCAAATAGAAATGCTGGGGTGCTGAATATGACCAACTCAGTAGATACTCGTTTTTATATTGAAACATCTATAACCATTGATCCATTTTTGGGATGTAGCAATACCCCCAGGTTGCTGGTTCCGCCTATAGACAAAGGATGCACGGGGGCTGCTTTTTATCATAATCCAGGAGCTTACGATCCAGATGGCGATAGTATTTCATTTGAATTAACAATTCCCAAAAGAGAAAAGGATACTCCCGTGTTTGGGTATTTGGATCCCAATAATCAAAAATTTTATTCAAGTATTGGCCTTGATTATAGCACAGCAAGCGAGGATGGAATGCGCAAGCCTGACTTTAAAATAAATCCCACAACAGGAACCTTACTTTGGGATTCACCCGGAGCTCCTGGTGAATATAATATTGCTTTTGTAATTAAAGAGTGGCGAAAAGTGCGAGGCAATTGGGTTCAGATTGGATATGTAATTCGCGATATGCAGATTATTATTGAAGACTGCCTGAACAAACGCCCGGAATTGCAAGTGCCACCGGATATTTGTGTGGTGGCTGGTACTCCAATTTCTATTGATGTGTTCGGATCTGATCCTGACTATGATAGCGTAAAGATTGTGGCATATTCAGAAATATTTTCTATAAATCCTTCCCCAGCTACATACTCACCTAAACCAGTAAGGTTTCAAAAGACAAGTCCGGTGTTAGATGCAAAACTTACCTTAACCTGGAATACTACATGCGATCACATTAAAGATCAACCCTATCAGGTTGTTTTTAAAATCAGTGATAAATCTAAAAACGGACCACCCCTTGTTCAATTTAAAACATGGAATATTCGTGTGGTCGGTCCGCCTCCGATTTGGCAACCCCCCGTGGTTGATTTAGGGGCGCGCTCGGTAGCATTAAAATGGAATGATTACGTCTGTAAAACTAAAGCCGTTACCATGCAAATTTGGCGAAGGGTAGACTCGTTTGTCTATACTCCACCAGAATGTGTAACCGGCATGCCTGATCTTGGCTATAGCTTAATTAAGGAGGTTGCCATAGGCACAACTAATTTTACGGATACAAATAATGGCCGCGGCTTAGCAGTAGGTGCCCAATATTGTTATCGCCTGGTTGCATTGTTTCCCCAACCTGGAGGCGGAGAAAGTTATGTATCACAGGAAATCTGCCTGCCACCTATTTTAGCCGATGCTCCAGTAATTACAAATGTTACAGTTGATTTAACAAATGCAAGTGATGGCAAAGTAACGGTGCGTTGGACACCACCTTTTGATGCAAGCGTAATTCAATTTCCGCCACCTTATGTTTATGAAGTGCAACGTGCCGAAGGTTTTTCAGGTGACCTTGGTATCACAACGGTCTATCCGGGAAGACGACCCGACACCACATGGGTTGATTCAGGCATTGATACAAAAAATAAAATTTATAACTACCGTGTTACAGCCTTTGCAAGCAATGGTACCCGCGTTGATGTTTCTCCAACAGCTTCTACGGTTAGGTTGGAGCCTACTCCACAATTTAAACGCATTGCACTTTCGTGGAATGCGGATGTGCCATGGTCTAATCAAACTCAGGATTATCCAAAACACTTAATTTATAGAGGCCCTGAAAATTCTGTGGAAGGTGGACTTACATTGATAGATAGTGTTAATGTAAATCAGTTTCAATTTCATTATGTGGATTCAGGCCAATACATGAGTATAGCTTTAGATAATGCAAAGGTTTATTGTTATAAAGTAATGACACGGGGCGCTTATGGAAATCCAAAAATTAATGAACCTCTAATTAATTTTTCTCAAGTCATCTGCGCGCAGCCAAATGATATCGATCCCCCTTGCAAACCTGAATTGGCAATAAAAGCGCGTGATTGCGCGGAGTATTTACAAACATCTTCGTGTGGCGTAAATCTGTATAGCAATACACTTACGTGGAAACGACCCTCAGATGAAGCTTGTAAGGAAGATATTAGAAAGTATGAAATTTATAAAGCAAGCAATGCGGCATCGGAAGATGATGATTTTACTTTGATAGCGATGGTTACAGATACGTTTTTTGTTGACACTAACCTGCCATCCTTTGCAGCGTGTTATAAAATTAGGGCGCTTGACAGGGCAAATAACGCAAGCAAATTTAGTGAAGTGTATTGTTTTGATAACTGCCCATATTATGAATTACCCAATGTGTTTACACCTAATGGCGATGAATGTAACAATCTATTCAGTGCCTATAGCGACCGTGCTGACATTGGAGGTGGTGAGGGCACTGGCCCTTGCGGTCAGGACTTCAACAACTTGCGCACCCGCTGTGCCCGGTTTGTTTTAGGTGTCGATTTTTCGGTTTACAATAGATGGGGAAAACAAGTTTACAGCTATGCATCTGGGGGCCAGCGTTCCATATACATTGATTGGGATGGCCGCGATGACAACGGAAAAGAATTAACCGGAGGGGTTTATTACTATAGTGCTGACGTTACTTTTGATGTAGTAAAACCTGCCGCCCAAAGGCAAACAATTAAAGGATGGGTGCATCTCATTCGTTAACGCAACCGCTCATTTTATTTGATGGAGTCTGCAATCTATGCACTAGCTCGGTGCTCTTCATAATCAAAAGAGATTCCAAAGAGGTATTTAAATTTGCTTCCTTGCAATCAGAATTAGGAAAGGCTTTGTTGGAGGAGTTTAAGTTACCGGCTACCGAACTAAATAGTGTTTTGCTTATCGACAAAGGCAGGTTATATAATAAAAGCAATGCTGCATTAAACATTGCAAGGCATTTGCATGAATTGTGGCCATTGCTTTATGGTTTCAAAATTATTCCACTCTTTATCCGCAATGGTGTTTACGATTGGATTGCAAAAAATCGTTATCGATGGTTTGGTAAAAAAGATGCGTGCATGATTCCAACTCCGGAATTGAAATCGCGCTTTATTGCGTGAGAGCATCTCTAAAAACCTTTAGTTCAATACCTCAACCCCGGCCTCTTCTCCAAAGGAGAAGGGAAGTGGAGTTTTTAGAGATAGCCATAATTTATTTTATAGAATTTTGATGTTATCATTCCAACTTGTAAACTCACGTTTAGGTTTTTGAAAATTAATTTAACTATGAAGGCTTTTATTTTTCCTGGTCAAGGTGCTCAGTTTGTAGGCATGGGCAAAGATTTTTTTGATACCAACGCTGCAGCCAAAACGCTTTTTGAAAAGGCTGATACAATACTCGGTTTTAAAATAACTGAAATCATGTTCAAGGGCACAGCCGAAGAATTGAAACAGACTAAGGTTACACAGCCGGCAGTCTTTATTCATTCTGTAATTACAGCATTAGCGCAAGCTGCGGTTCAACCCGAAATGGTGGCCGGTCACTCACTTGGCGAATTTTCAGCTTTGGTGGCCAACAAAACTCTTTCTTTTGAAGATGGACTAAAGCTTGTTTATAAAAGAGCAATGGCTATGCAAAGGGCATGTGAGATTAACCCTTCAACCATGGCTGCTATTTTAGGATTAGATGATCATGTTGTGGAGGAAATTTGTGCTTCTATAAAAGAAGAAATTGTTGTAGCTGCTAATTATAATTGCCCGGGGCAATTAGTTATTTCAGGTTCTATGAAAGGAATTGAAATAGCCTGCGAAAAACTGAAGGCCGCTGGCGCCAAGCGGGCATTGCCTTTGCAAGTTGGTGGAGCCTTTCATTCACCGTTAATGGAACCTGCCCGCGAAGAATTAGCGGCAGCTATTGACTCCACACAATTTATGAATCCGGTATGCCCGGTTTATCAAAATGTAAATGCATTGCCGTCAACAGATATTCTTGTTATTAAGAAAAATCTGATTGATCAATTAACTGCGCCTGTGCGCTGGACTCAGTTGGTGCAAAAGATGGTGCAGGATGGGGGCACTAACTTTATAGAGTGTGGCCCGGGTAAAGTGCTGCAAGGATTGGTAAAAAAAATTTCCCCACAAGCAGAAGTCTCTAGTCTCTAAATTTTTTTACTTTAAAAGGGTCTTCACATTCATCTAATAATTGCTTTTGATTCTTATTCAAAACCGGGTGAATAAAATCAGGAAGGATTTCTACCAAAGGCACTAAAACAAATCGTCTCTGTGCAATACCCGGATGCGGTATAACAAGATGTTCAGAATTTATTACCTGAGTTTCTGCATAAAGCAAATCGATATCAATGGAGCGGGCACCCCATTTTTCATTTCTTATCCTACCTAAGTGTTGTTCTATCGAAAGTGCTTGGTTAAGTACTGCCTGAGGTGAGAGTTTAGTGTTTACTACCAAAGCCTGATTCAGAAAATCAGGTTGATCAGTTTTCCCCCAGGGCTCACTTTCATAATAAGATGATTGTAATAACACAGTTCCAATCCGCTTCTCAATAAGCACAAAGGCCTTTTGAAGGATTGCTTGCCGGTTTCCTAAGTTACTTCCTAAAAGCAGGGTTACTGTGTTGGATTTCATCTGGGCGGAAAGATAATGAAGGGGTTTCTTTACGGATAACGTTTGAGTAATTTTGAAGCCTAATTTTTGATGTATGAATTTCTTTAAAGCATTTCTGGCTTCATGCCTCGGCTCTTTGGCAGCTTTTATTATCTTTTGTTTGCTTGGAGTCTTTTTGGTAATAGGCATAGCCTCCAGTTTATCAAATAGCGACACGCTAACTACGGTAAAAGAGAATTCAGTTCTGCGTCTTAAGTTGGATATTCCGATTACGGAAAATGAGATGGAAGATCCCTTCGAAGGATTGCCCATCCCAGGAGCAGTTTCTTCCATTGGTTTGTTGCCTTTAAAGCGCACGATTGAACATGCCAAATCAGACCCAAACATAAAAGGAATCTATTTAGATATGAGCATGTTTATGGCCGGCTACGGGGTAGCGCGCGAAATCAGACAGGCATTGGTAGATTTTAAAACTTCAGGAAAATGGATTGTTGCGTATAGCGAATTCTATACAGAGCAAGCTTATTATATAGTTTCGGCTGCTGACAAAGTATTTCTGAATCCCGAAGGTGAAATTGAATTTAATGGTTTGGCGATTGAAGTGTCATTCTTCAAAAAACTTTTTGACAAACTCGATATCAAGCCACAGATATTCAGAGTGGGCGATTTTAAAAGTGCGGTAGAGCCTTTCATGCTTGATCACATGAGCGATGCAAATAAACTGCAACTCAACGAATTGATCTCAGACATTTACTCCGCAATGCTGAATGATATTTCAGCAAGCCGAAATATTGAATTAAGTCGCTTACGCGAGATCTCAAATAAAATGTTGGTAACCAATACAAACTCAGCACTAGCATTGGGGTTGGTTGATTCGCTTTATTATTATGATCAGGTGCAAGCAGAATTGCGAAACAGGCTAAGCATCGGCAAGGATGATGACATCAACTTTGTAAAATATAGCAAATACAAAAAAAGTTTTTCAACCTATTCAACCTCTAAAAATGAAATTGCCGTAATAGTAGCCGATGGAGATATTATGCCAGGCAGAGCATCAAAAGGTTTAATTGGTTCCGATACGTTTGCTGAAGAATTACGAAAAGCGCGAACCAATGATGACGTGAAAGCGATTGTACTTCGAATTAATTCACCGGGTGGAAGTGCTTTAGCTTCGGATGTAATGTGGCGGGAAATTAAATTGACCACAGCCGTAAAACCAGTGATTGCATCGATGAGCGATTATGCCGCTTCGGGTGGGTACTATTTGGCTATGGCGTGCGATACTATTGTGGCGCAACCTACAACCATTACTGGCTCAATCGGTGTGTTTAGCGTGTTGTTTGATATGAGTAGTTTCTTAGACTCGAAACTGGGAATCACATTTGAAGAAGTGAAGACTGGTGAAATCGGTGAGATGGTAACAGTAACAAGGCCACTGACTTCTGTCGAGAAAGCAATCTGGCAAAAGAAGACAGAAGATATTTATGAATCTTTTACAAAAAAGGCAGCCGATGGAAGAGGTATGTCGGTGGAGGCGCTGAAGAAGATTGCTTCAGGCAGAGTGTGGACCGGTGCGCAAGCAAAACAAAATGGGTTGGTGGATGTGCTAGGCAATTTTGAAGACGCAGTAACACTTGCTGCTGAGAAGGCTGGAGTTAGTGCCGACTATAAAATGAGATTCTATCCGGTGCAGAAAAACTTCTTTCAAGAGTGGCTAATGGGCGTGGAAGAAAATGCTGAAACAAAGGCGTTGAAGGAAACTTTAGGTGAGCATTATGGCACCTATCAGCAGCTTAAAAAGTTAAAATCTTACCAAGGCGCCCAAGCGCGAATGCCCCTTGAATTGACGATAAACTAGAAAGAAACCGACAAAAGTTGATGTAACATTTCATCCAAAAATGAAATAAAGGGGTAACTTTTTTACAAAAATGGAATAAATCAAACCTGACAGTTTAATGGATCACCAGGCAATTGATCAGATCATCAGGACGTTAGACGACTAATCCAACAACTTAAACGAAGTTTGAACGCATTGTTTACCTACACGCGTAACTTGTTAGTATTCTACTTAAAAACATGGTTACCTATCTATACCTTTATTCTTAGGTATAAGGATCAAAATCAAGGTTTTAATAGAAGGCTCTGATCAGATTATTTCCACTGATCGGCATCTTTCAAGGCAAAACCTCCTGTGCTGTTAGAAGATGTTGTTTTATCTTCTTTAGAAATAGTTTTAGTCGTAGTCGAATTTGTATTGAAGGCAAAAGCTGTAGATAAAGCAATTACCACTGCGCCTAATAAAATTATTGTTTTTGTTTTCATGGTATTAAATGTTTTTGGTTTGATGGTTTTAAACTTATTCTCTGATTGGAACTCCGCCAGCATTTGTCGAATCAGTTTGAGGTTTCACTTCTTCTTCAGTACAAGAAGTGAATGCTGAAAAGGAAAGGCCAATGAGAATAAGGGAGTAGATAAATTTTTTCATAATGACTTGTAATTTAGGTTTTTATGATTGTTAAGTTGGTTATTCTCTGATTGGAACTCCGCCAGCATTTGTCGAATCAGTTTGAGGTTTTACTTCTTCTTCAGTACAAGAAGTGAAGGCTGAAAAGGAAAGGCCAACGAGAATAAGGGAGTAGATGAATTTTTTCATAGTGACTTGTAGTTTAGGTTTTTATGATTGGTTAAGTTGGTTATTCTCTGATCGGAACTCCGCCAGCATTTGTCGAATCAGTTTGAGGTTTTACTTCTTCTTCAGTACAAGAAGTGAAGGCTGAAAAGGAAAGGCCAACGAGAATTAAAGAGTAGATAAATTTTTTCATGTGGGTTGTAGTTTAGGTTTTTTATGATTGTTAAGTTGGTTATTCTCTGATTGGAACTCCGCCAGCATTTGTCGAATCAGTTTGAGGTTTTACTTCTTCTTCGGTGCAAGAAGTGAAAG
>Ga0154020_10002451_pt1 | contig 22649 bp, 13 predicted proteins | sample Klosneuvirus_201_FD_109709 | JGI IMG/M metagenome (GOLD analysis project Ga0154020, IMG submission 109709) | Active sludge microbial communities from wastewater, Klosterneuburg, Austria - Klosneuvirus_20160825_MG | ecosystem: Engineered > WWTP > Aerobic digester > Activated sludge | place...
AGCACAGGATGTGACTGGCACCGCGACGATTAGTGTCGTGCTGACAGATGCGGGCGCACCGCCCGCATCGAGTGCCGCGAAGACGTTTGTGATCACTGTCAATCCAATCAACGACATTCCGGTGTACACCGTAAATACGGGTGTCGCGCCGATCAATGGCAGCGGAAATATCACGACGCCGGAAGATGCCGGGCTGCAGACAATCAACTACATCAAAACGCGGGCCGCCGCCCGCGCCACAGCGCTGGATGAACCGAGTAGCCAGACTCTGGCATGGACAGTGGGGTCGCAGACAAGGATCTCCGGAAACCTTACGTTGACCCAGCTCAGTGTCGATCCTGCAACGGGTGTCCTGAAATACGACACCATGAAGGACACTGTCGGTTCAGCCACCGTTCTGCTGACTCTGACTGATAGCGGTTCAGGGGTATCGCCGAACGTCAATACCGTCACTCGCCTGGTTACGATCAACGTAACGCCGGTCAACGATCCTCCGATATTCAACCTCAGTGCGACTCCCATCGTGATCAATGAAGACGCGGGGGCAAGAACTGTGGCCAAATTCATGACTGGACAGGCCGCAGGGCCGGTAGATGAAACGGAGTCGTTTACCGTCAAAGTCACTGTGCAGTCTGAGACAGGTCCCTGGACGCCTGCAAACTTCTTCTCAGTGGCACCGGCCATCGACAAGACGACCGGCAATCTGACATTTACGACGGCACAGGATGTGAATGGCACCGCGACGATTAGTGTCGTGCTGACAGATGCCGGCTCCCCACCCGCCTCGAGTGCCGCGAAGACGTTTGTGATCACTGTCAATCCAATCAACGACATACCAGTCTTCACTGTGAATACGGGTGTCGCACCGATCAATGGCAGCGGAAATATCACGACGCTGGAAGATGCCGGGCTGCAGACAATCAACTATATCAAAACGCGGGCCGCCGCCCGTGCCACAGCGCTGGATGAATTGAGTAGCCAGACTCTGGCATGGACTGTGGGGTCGCAGACAAGGACTTCCGGAAACCTTACGTTGACCCAGCTCAGTATCGACCCTGCAACGGGTGTCCTGAAATACAACACCGTGAAGGACACCGTCGGTTCAGCCACCGTTCTGCTGACTCTGACTGATAGCGGTTCAGGGGTTTCGCCGAACGTCAAAATTGCCACTCGCCTGGTCACGATCAACGTAACGCCGGTCAATGACCCTCCGATATTCAACCTCAGTGCGACTCCCGTCGTGGTCAATGAAGACGCGGGGGCAAGAACTGTGGCCAAATTCATGACTGGACAGGCCGCAGGGCCGGTAGATGAAACGGAGTCGTTTACCGTCAATGTCACTGTGCAGTCTGAGACAGGTCCCTGGACGACCGCAAACTTCTTCTCAGTGGCACCGGCCATCGACAAGACGACCGGCAATCTGACATTTACGACGGCTCAGGATGTGAATGGCACAGCAACGATTCGGGTCGTGCTGACAGATGCTGGCTCCCCACCCGAATCGAGTGCCGCGAAGACGTTTGTGATCACTGTCAATCCGGTTAACGACATGCCAGTCTCCACTGTGAATACGGGTGTCGCACCGATCAATGGCAGCGGAGCTATCACGACGCTGGAAGATGCCGGGCTGCAGACAATCAACTACATCAAAACGCGGGCCGCCGCCCGCGCCACAGCGCTGGATGAACTGGGTAGCCAGACTCTGAAATGGACAGTGGGGTCACAGACAAGGACTTCCGGAAACCTTACGTTGACCCAGCTCAGTGTCGATCCTGCAACGGGTGTCCTGAAATACAACACCGTGAAGGACACCGCCGGTTCAGCGACCGTTCTGCTGACGCTGACCGATAGCGGTTCAGGGGTTTCGCCGAACGTCAATATCGGCACTCGCGTGGTCACGATCAACGTGACGCCGGTCAATGACGCTCCGGTGGCAAAGACTGGGAATTACGTTCTGGATGAAGGCTATGGACTGAGTTTGAATGCCAGCGGTAGTTCCGACATTGATATTACCCCATTCAATTTCGGACAGACGCTCAGCTACACCTGGGATCTGAATAATGATGGCGTGTACGAGACCAACGCAGGCAATTCACCGACACTGACGGTTCCCTGGTCGACTCTCACCGGCCTTGGAATTACAGCTCCCAAGGTCAGTACGATTCGACTTAAAGTGACCGACTCCAGTGGTGCCGCGAACAACACGAGCACCACCACGGCAACATTGACGACCCTGATCGTGGATTATGGTGATGCCCCGGATACTTACGGGACGCTAAAGACTGGTGCTGCCCCACGTCCAGGCGCATCGCACACGATTGCCAACGGGCTTTACCTTGGAGCTGCAGTTTCGAAAGAAAGCAATGCGAGGCTCCCGCTCAACGGGCTTTCGGATACCAATGACGACGGCGTTGCGTTCCCATCAAATCTTGAAGCTTTGCCAACAATTGCGCTCCCATCTTTCGTGGATGTCACTGCGTCAAAGGCCGGGAAACTGGATGTCTGGCTGGACATGAATCGCAACGGTGTGTTTGAACAGGCGACGGAACACCTGGGTCTTCTGGCACCGGGCTACGATGTCGTGGCTGGAGTCAACCGTATCATCTTCACGATCCCTGCTGGCGCGAAGGTCGGCGCTACGTACATGCGATTCCGAATTTCCTCAGCCGGAGGGCTTTTGCCAACAGGTCGCGCTAATGACGGAGAAGTGGAAGACTACGCCGTTGAAATAAAGCCGCTGCAGCCTCCAGTCACGCCGAAGATCGATCGTCCGATCGACTTCAACCTGGCAGACGGAAAAATTCCGCAAACCAGTGATCTGACACCAACGATTGCCTGGTCGAGCCACCCGGAAAATAGTAGGTATGACGTCTCCGTCAAGAACGCGGCAAACGTTACGGTCTTCAGCCAGCTTGGAACGACGTTTACATCGGTGACTGTGCCGAATCCGCTCGGAGCCGGGACTTATACCGCGATCGTGACCGCCCGCAATAAGGGCAACATCGCGGCAACCCCGGCAACCTGGAAATTCATGGTCGTGCCGATGGCCATTGCATCACCGCTCGGAGATGTCCCCACCGCGCGGCCAACCGTGAAGTGGAATGTGGTCGAAGGGTCAAAGACTTATACGTTTGTCATCGAAAACCAGTCAAGTGGTGCGACTGTTCTGACAAAAACGATTACCACGGCCAGTGTCGTCCCTCCGGCACTTCCAAACCAGTTTACGCTGACGTCCGATTTGCCACTTGGATCCTATCGCGTGCGAGTCCGCGCGACGGATGCCATCGACTTGCCAGGTGACTGGAGTCCCTGGGCCAGCTTCCAGGTGCGGTCGTCACCGGTGATTACGGCACCGACCGGAACTGTGATTTCACAGCGGCCTCAGGTGACCTGGACTCCGGTGGCCGGAGCTGTCGGTTACACGCTGGAGTTGAAGAACCTCACTGACAATCTGGCAGCGGTCACGTTCCCCAATCTGACCGTTACCAACTGGACGCCGCCAGCCGATCTGCCGCTGGCACAATACTCAGTGCGAGTCCTGGCGACCAACGCCCTGGGCCAAAGTGGCTTCTACAGCGCAGCTCAGACATTTTACGTAGCTCCACGCCCGACGGCCATTACGCCGATCGGCGGTCTTAACGACGCGACGCCGACTTTCGGCTGGAATCCGGTCGCATCTGCGAATACCTACGAACTGGTCGTAAGAGCTGTCTACGGATCGAAAGCCGTTTATGTTTATCAGCCGGGATTAACGACGACAACGTTCACCAGGACCAATCCCCTGCCAATGGGGCGCTACAGCTATACGATCCGGGCGACGAATACTCCGAGCAACGGATCGACATCAGGTGCCGCAGTTTCCAGCTTTAGCCAGACCTATCTGTTTACCGTGATGGAATTCCCGACGGTGACGAAGCCGGACAGTACGACGTTCAGCAGCCATCCCGAGATCCAGTGGACGAAGCCAGTCGGCGGTGACCAGAGCGAAGTCTGGATTAGTCAATGGACCATCACGCCGCCGAGCACGCATCTCGTGCTCGGTCAGATCGATTACCAGACGTTTGCCAATTCAAAAATCACTGGCAACACTTACACGCCAGCAAAGAATTTTGGAATTGGCGAATACGTGGTCTGGGTGAGAACAAGCTCGTCAGTCGATCCCGGTGTCGTTTCAAACTGGAGCATCGGAAAGACGTTCCGTGTTACGACGCCACCGGTACTGATTGGCCCAACCGGCCGAACGCCAGATCCAAAACCAACACTGACCTGGCAGAGTGTTGCGGGGGCACAGTCGTATGAAGTGTGGGTCAACAGCGCTTCTGCGAGTGTCTCAAAAGTATATTACAAGGAAGGTCTGACCTCCCTTAGTGTCACGGTCCCGACAAATCTTCCAATCGGTCGCTATCTTTATTGGGTCCGTGCAAAGAGCGCGTATGGTGATATCAGCAACTGGAGTATCCCGCTGCAGTTTGAAATTGTCACTGAGCCGACAATGCAGGGACAGGGTTCATCGACGTTCGACAGGACGCCGACGTTCTCCTGGAACAATATGGCGCAGATGCTGGGAGGCAAGCCCGCCGGAGCCACGTCCTATGACTTTGAAATGGACAACCTCAGCAATAACACGACGGTGAAATTTTATGGCCTGAAAACCACCAGCTACACGGTGGCGACGCCGTTGGCATTTGGTTATTACCGGGCTCGAGTTCGTGCGATTGCTACCGTCACGCCGGCAACCAACTCGACTCAGGGTGATTTCAGCTACTCGTATATCATCTTTGTGGGCGGGCGGCCGGAAGTGAATACGATTCCTGCGACAACCAACACGACGCCGACACTGTCATGGTTGGCGGTTTATGGGGCATCAGGATACGAGGTCTTTCTTGCGACTGCGGCGAAACCGGGCACGAATCTGCTGAGCCCGAATGCGAACACGACTGGTTCCACCTCGTTTACGGTTCCACAGCCACTGGCGAAAGGTGAATACCGTTACTGGATTCGCGCGATCGACGCATCGAATGGCCTGAAGAGTTACTGGAGCGTCGAAAAGACTCTGCGCATTGTCGATGCCACTGACTCTTCACCCGTTCTGCCGGATGCCACGGAATTTGTTTGGACCGTGGTTCCGGGACTTGTGCCACAGAGCATGATTAGCGAATCGGCCATTAGCATGATTCCGGCGGTTGTCGATGGTTCGCAGTACGTGCCGGTGCCGGAAGAACAGTCTGCAGCCGAACCGGATGTTCGACCGTTGCCAGTGCCGGAAGCGGCTCTGGTCGCATCCTCTGCGGACGCATTGGTTTCTGAAGAACACACGGATTCCATCCTGTCGGGCTGGGACGAAAACGCCTGGTGGGAAACGCAGCCTCAGCAGGAGAAACATGCAGAAACGCAACAGCGTTCTGCTAGTGTTGGATTTCTGGGTGCTCTCTTCGCTCTGGCTCCACGGTCTTTGAAACGCCGCAAGGACGAATAGGCAAAGAATCCCTGGCCAGTTCCGGAAATGCAATCAGAAGGAACACCGTTGTCAGGCAACGGTGTTCCTTTGTCGGCTCCGTTTATACTTCACGCGGTCAGGAGTGAGGCTGTCAATCCTCGTTCCAGGGCTGGAGTCCGGGAACTATACTTCACGCGGTGCAGCCTGAGGTACTTTCCAAGGCAGCGTTTTCCATGTCCCTTCTCCCCCTGGCAAGGGGGAGAAGGTGGCCGACAGGCCGGATGAGGGGGGACTGGAGTGAATATGATGAACCAGAAAACAGTGGATTCTTCCCCCTCACCCTAACCCTCTCCCCCCGTGGAAAACGGGTGAAGTGGAAAAATCAATTGCGGGGGGAGAGGGGACAATCGCAAGAAAATCCACAGCGTCATTTCTGACCGCGTGAAGTATAAGCACCCATGCATAAGTCCTGGGGCATAACCTGGCGAGCGGTGGGTGTCAGCCCAACGAGTTGCCCGCATTTGACTCGGAGGGCTTACGCCGCTCCGCTCGCCGGGCTTATCCCGCCCAATCCTGACTATTCATAAACCAACTGCGCGGAAGCAGTGCAGTCCGCGTCACAGACAGCCCGCACCCAGTACGCCGAAAAGGCGGGGGGAAATGTGTGCTCGACCGAACGACCAGTCGCGACCTCGAAATCCTCATACGGAATCCAGAATCCGTTGCCCGTGATATCGCATTCAATGCGAATCGTAACCGTCGAATTTGCTGCATGTGAGAGGGTCAGCGTTTTGCGATCGTAGCCATTCATCAGGTAAGCGTCGCTCGGTTCACCGGACTTCACAGCGGTGTTTTTCCATGGGCCGCCTGTGCCTCGTGGTTTGCCGAGTTGCCAGACATCATCGATTGCGCCGGCCCACAGCGATGTCAGCCCGTCGTCGCTCCGAATGAGATGCGGGTTGTCGGATGAAGCCGTGTCAGATACGCCGCTCAGAATTAGCAGTCCACGGTAGGAACAGTAATCCATGATCTGGCGATTGTGAGTCGCCACCGCGCGGACTCGGGCGAAACCGCCAGCATTCTCTGCGGGGAGTTCAAAGAATGTGCCTGCGGCGTTGAACAAGTCGCGTTCGGTCGCGACTTCGCGGCAGACTCGTGATGGCCCGAGCGGTCCCGTCAGTTCAAGATCTTGCGAACCTTTGGGAAGTCGCCAGCGATGACCGGAATCATCGACAAAAATCACAGACGCATCGTCTTCTGAAAGAACATCGACCGGAATCGCAGCATGTGTCTTTTGATATGCGAGCGCCGCTCCATCTTCCGTCCGTGTCAGTTTCAGAGAACCATCCAGTTCGTAGAGCCCAATCTCAATTGGAGGTAAATCCGCTGATCCGGGTTTCGTCGCCACAAAGTGTAAGGTCTGCTTGTTTTCTCCTCGCGCTCGAATGACGCCGCCAGTCAGTTTGTTTGTGTCTGCTGCCGCCAGGCCGTCGAAGATTGCATTGGCGTCCCCGGTGCGTGAATCAACGTTGGAGCAGCAGAACCATGCGGTCATCTGCTTCGCGTCATTGTCCGTCGAAAGCCGAATCCATGCTGCCGATGGCTCGTCGCTCAGATCCAGCCACAAATGCCCATTCGGAGGCAACTCGACATCGCGGAGCTTTCGCCAGTTGCCGTCTCCGGATTCATCAACTTCAAGACGGACTTTTAAGACCGACTCTGTCTCATGGATCAAATGCAAAGACCGCCGGTCGAAACCTGAAAACAAAAACGGATCACTGGGCGTTGCCGCCGCGATGTCATCATTGAGCCACACCGCTCCCCGAGCATTCACCGGGCCGAGCTGGTCAAGTTGATCAGGCTCCAAGAACCAAAGATTCGACTGTGACTGCGGCGGAGCAATCTCCCCCTTGGCCTTGCGTTTGTTCATAAATTCGCTCTTGGCCGTGTCATCGCATCCCAGCACAATGCGATCCTGCCAGCGGCAAAAATCACCCACGACTTTCAGATAGCTGCTGCGTGGCCGAATACCTGCTGAACTTGTTGCACGAAATGTACGAGGAAACTTCCAGAACATCCCATGCATGGTCATCAGCAAATCGTCTTCACCGATGTCGCGGATGCGAGGCCACTCGGTATTCCAGCCGTGAGCTCCGTCGTAGCTGTGCGAGGCCTTCGGCAATCGATACGAATGCCAATGCCCCGCATCAAGACACATCAGAATGAGCGATCGATGATCCCAGCCGATGCTCCAGATTGGATCATCGGGATTGCCGACCCCCATGATGCCAGCTGGTCCGGTGACTTCCGTAAACTGATTACGGCGAACGATTGTCCATTCAGGTGAGATGCCGTCCCATTCGGCCAGCACACCGCTGGGAACCTCGGGGCGTTTCATGGCTTCACCGCCATGCTCGCCATTATTCGCATACACGATGCGTCCCTGGCCCGAGTACAACCCTTTGCCATGGTAGCCCGGCAGATTCGAATGTCGTCCCGTTTTCAGTTGCTCATCCGCCCATAACTCGGTGACATCAAGAGTCCTGACGTCCACTTCGTAGAGTCCCTCTTCCATTGTGGCGTAGTAGATCTTCCCCGCCGGATCAGTCAGGTGCCGCGCGTTTCCCGTCGGTCGTCCGAACATCTTTTCATACGGTATCGCTCGCACATGACCGTCGCCATCGATCGCGTAGGGGCCGATGAACAGCTGTTGCGATTCCGGATGAATCATCCGATTCGCGGGCGTCCCGCCAATACTCTCAGGCCGCACGATCTGCTTCAATTCCGGCGTGATCTCGTAAAGCTTGTCGCTGGACCCGCGTGGCATGTGCGGCGCGTAGGTCACTACCCACAACCGCCCCGCCCACGGCACAACCGCCCCGGTGCCGCATTCGTTTTCATTGTTGAACATGGCCAGATGCGGATAGATGCCGGAGATGTGAGGCGGCTCTTCTGCTTGCAGGCACTTCATGCCCGCCAGCAGCAAAACAACGCCAAGATAGGCAGTCCGAACGATTGGGGCGAGCGAAACTCGGTGAAACATTGCGATCTCCATTTCAAATCACACTCCACTCTGGATTTTTGGAATTTATACTCCACGCTGTCAGAAATGATGCTGTGGGTTTTCTTGCGATTGTCCCCTCTCCCCCGCAATTGATTTTCCAACTGTAAACGTTTTCCACGGGGGAGAGGGCTAGGGTGAGGGGGAAGAATCCACTGTTTTCTGGTTCATCATATTGACTCCAGGTCAGCCCCCTCATCCGGCCTGACGGCCACCTTCTCCCCCGTGCCAGGGGGAGAAGGGACATGGAAAACGTTGACTTTGAAAGTACCTCAGTCTGCACCGCGTGAAGTATAGATTGCCGACACGTCCAAATCGTAAAAATTGATGTGGCAGCGTATCAGCAAAGCACGCCGCAACCGCCCAGCAGCGAGATGAACAACCCCGTGCCGAGATTTGCAATACGATGAATTTGTTCATGTCATTCCGACGCGAACTCATGAAGCTCCCACCCCTTCGCAGCGGTCATGCGAATCCACTCGTCCATCTTTCCCGCCATGTCCACCAGCGAAGTTGCCGTGAACGAAACACCCTTGCCAGCAACGACGCATTACACGAGTACGGCTTGTCTGGACTGCTGCCCGCTGGTAGAAGCAGGGCGATACGATATGCCATCATGGCCAATACTTATACATCTTTAAGGAAATCTTGTGTATGGCTCGTTGACGATTTCATCAGGGGCATCGGCAACAAACTTTCGCAATTGTTTGTCCGGTCCCGTGAATTCAATCGATTCTGCGTGAAGACACATCGCAGGTTCGGTCGGCGACAATGTTCGATTGGTTCCTGTCTTACCGTCTGGCAGGTAGGCCGGATCTCCGCAGATTGGAAATCCCAGCGACCACAGGTGTGCTCGAATTTGATTGGTGCGACCTGTCTTCGGAAAACACCGCACTAGCGCGGTTCCGTCGTTCAGGCGTTGCAGTACGTCGAATCCTGTTTCGGCTTCATCTCCCAATGGATCGACGACTCGGATTCCGCCTTCAACGGCTTCGCGACTTAATGCGGCATGACACGAAAACTTGTCCTGCTCGGGAAGTCCGTGAACTCGAGCCAGATAGGTTTTCCGCACCGTGCGGCTTTCGAATTGTTTCTGCACGATCGTAGCAATGCGTTTGGTCTTGCAGAGCACCATCACGCCCGACGTGTTGGCGTCGAGGCGATGGACGATGTGCGGTCGCTGAGGAGCATAGACCAGATTCAGAATATACCGCAGCGTGTTGCGATGAAATCGTCCGCATTCATGAATTGGCAGCGGGGAGGGCTTTGACAGCACAACAAAATCATCGTCTTCGTGCAGAATTCGAATGTTGGTATTCACGTCTGGTTCGACATCATGCGGCTGCAGTTGATCGAAGCGTTCTCCTTCGCGGACGTTACGATCCGGCGACAGCGGAATCGGTTCCAGTTCCTGTTTTGGCCGACGACGACGGCGTGCGGATTCGGCAGGCACGATCACACCGGACTCGATGCGATTGAGCCATTCCTCGCGATCAATCTGGGGATGCAGCGTTGTCAGAAAATCAATGAGTGTCATCCCGGCGCAGCGTTGAGGCACATTCAGCGGGCGGCGGTTGAGCCACGGTGTACTGCCCGGCAGGGGAGTCGTCACATTGTGAATCTGCTGCTGGCGGAGACTGATCATGTCCAGCAACTTCTGCGCTTCGTCGCGAAAACACGCCAGGCACGATTGACCGGCGACATACTGTGGCAATGCCTGCTGCTCAGCGGTCACGACAGCCTGGCAAACGTAGCATTGAGTCGTGGGTGTCTCCTTCAGTGTCGGATCCACGGCCACCCGCTGATCAAAGACAAAGCACTCGCCGTGATAATGATCGCCGCCCACTTCTTCGAAGTATTTCAGAATCCCGCCGTCCAGTTGATACACGTTACGGAAACCCGCCATCTCCATAAACGGCCCCGCTTTCTCGCAGCGAATGCCGCCCGTGCAAAACATCACGATCGGTTCGTCCTTGAGTTCTTCCGGCAGTCGCTGGATGGCATCAGGAAATTCCCGAAAATGATCCAGCCCCAGCTTGATCGCGTGGTCAAAAGTACCAAGGTCGTATTCGTAGTCGTTCCGCGTATCCAGCAGATGGACCTTGCGTCCTTCGTCCAGCCACTGACGCAGTTCCGCAGCCGAAAGTTTTGGCGACGTGCGGACTGTCGGGGCGACGCCTTCGATGCCGAAGGCGATGATCTCCCGCTTGATCTTAACCAGCATCCGATTGAACGGCGGATACTCGTTGACACTCTCTTTGGGCTGCAGATCCGAGAACGCCGGATCTTCACGCAGGAAATCGACAAACGCCCGAATGGATTCGAGAGCCCCGGCCACGAACAGGTTGATGCCTTCCGCGCTGAGCAGCACGGTGCCTTTGAGATTCAACTCCACCGCGCGGCGACGGATGGCTGCCTTCCGTTCCGGCAATCGGTCCAGTTCGACAAACTTGTAGCAGGAAATATTAATAAACGCCGGGGGGACCAGCGCCGGATCAGTGGTTGATATGGAAGACGACATGATGACAGAGCAGCATTCTGAGTTTTTGCGGGCGATGAGATTGCGACACGGCACACGACGGGCAGTTCGGAGTGTAACCCGCAGATCGCGGGGGAAACAGACGTTCGATCGCTCTGCAGGCTTCTTCCACGGGATGGGTATTTCGATTCCAACCGTCGTCAGTTTCCGACATGCGTGCTAGGATCAGCGGTCTACATTTGGGCGATTCTGATTCCACTCGTAATTTCTTATACTTCACGCGGTGCAGACTGAGGTACTTTCAAAGTCAACGTTTTCGATGTCCCTTCTCCCCCTGGCAAGGGGGAGAAGGTGGCCGACAGGCCGGATGAGGGGGCCGACCTGGAGTTAATGTGATGAACCAGAAAACAGTGGATTCTTCCCCCTCACCCTAACCCTCTCCCCCCGTGGAAATCGTGTCAAGTTGGAAAATTAATTGCGGGGGGAGAGGGGACAATCGCGGGAATCGCTCGCCGGGAACCCGGCGAGCCGCGAGGCGTCAGTCTCCGGATACGGTTTTCGCAATCCATCGCTATTCCCCAAAACTTACCAACGGGTGCTTATGAAAATTTTGATCAGCGAAGGTCAAATCCGTGACCGTGTCCGTGACCTTGGCAGTCAACTCAGCAGCGAATATTCCGGCCGCCCGCTGACAATTCTGGGTGTCCTCACGGGCAGCATTGTCCTGCTGGCCGATCTGATACGAGCCACCAGCGTCCCCTTGCGCGTGGCGTTGATTTCCGCGTCGAGTTACGGCGGAACGCGGACGTCGCCTGGAGCCTTGTCCGTCAACAGCAGTCTGGTCCCGGACTTGAAAGGACGCGACGTCGTTATCCTCGACGACATCTTCGATACCGGCCACACGATGGTTGGAATGTATGAAGCGGTTCAGGGCTTTCAACCGCAATCCGTCAAGTCCGCTGTGTTGCTGTGGAAAAGTGAACGGACAGCGGTGGATCTGGTCCCGGACTATTTTGGCTTCCGAATCCCTGACGAATTCGTCGTTGGCTATGGACTCGACTACAACGACGAATTCCGCCATCTGCCGTTCATCGGCATTCCGGATGACGACGATCTTGCGGCAGCGGGTGCCTAGTTCGATCTCCAAATGCTGGGCGGGACTCCCCATCGCGCTGTTCGCTCGCCACTCAACAACTGGGTGCCGACCAGCAAAGCACGGGGTTTCTGGCCGCATTGACTTCATCGGGCCGACAGACCGCCGTCGTGTGCGGCGCGCCTTTGACGAGGTCGGCAGGTTCGCCGCAGATGGCGCGGAGAGCGGTGGCGAAGGCGTCAAGGGTTTGCAGCGATTCGGTTTCTGTAGGCTCCATCATCATCGCTTCTTCGACGACAAGCGGGAAGTAGACCGTTGGCGCATGGAAGCCGTAGTCGAGGAGACGCTTGGCGATGTCCATCGTGGTGACACCGGTTTGCTCTTTGATCTTGCGGGCACTGGCGACAAACTCGTGCATGCAGCGTTCACCGTGCGGAACTTCGAGGAAGTCCCTGACCTGACTGAGCAGGTAGTTGGCGTTTAGTACGGCGTTCTCAGACGCTTCCCGAAGGCCCTTGCCGCCGAGCGTGCGGATGTAGAAGTAGCCTCGGAGCAGAATCCCGACATTGCCAAAGAACGTACGAACCTGGCCGATTGATTTTGTCGGCGTGGACAGTGAGTACCAATTCTTCGTGGCATCGCAAGTGACAATTGGCGCGGGCAGGAACGGTGCGAGGAAATCGCGGACGGCAATCGGGCCTGAGCCTGGTCCACCGGCTCCGTGAGGGCCGGTGAAGGTTTTGTGAACGTTATAGTGCATCATGTCGCCACCAAAGTCGCCGGGCCGTGTCTTGCCGAGGATCGCGTTCATGTTCGCGCCGTCGATGTAGACGAGGCCACCGACTTTGTGCAGCATGTCGGCGACTTTTGCGATGTCTCGTTCGAACAGTCCGAGTGTATTGGGATTTGTAACCATGAACACGGCGGTGCGATCATCCAGCTTCGCCTTCAGTTGGTCCAGATCCACGAAGCCGTTTTGACTGGCAGCCAGTTGCACGCATTCAAATCCCGCCAGCGCGGCGCTGGCCGGGTTTGTGCCGTGGGCACTGGCGGGGAAGAGGACTCGTGTGCGATTTTCGCCGCGATCCTTGAAGTAGGCGGCGGCGGTCAGTAGCGCCGTGAATTCTCCCTGAGCCCCGGCTGCGGGATGCAGTGAGACGCCGGGCAGTCCCGAAATCTCCGCCAGCATGTTCTGCATTTCGAACAGAATGCTGAGTAGTCCCTGAATCTGATCTTCAGGCTGATACGGATGGCTGGTGGCGGCCTGTGGGAGGCGAGCCCATCGTTCGTGCCGCTTCGGGTTGTACTTCATCGTGCAACTGCCGAGCGGATAAAAGTGCGAATCGACGCTCATGTTCAGCGTGGATAGATTCACAAAATGGCGCACAACATCAGGCTCAGCGATCTCCGGCAATGGCAGCGGCGCGGTGGCGAGAAAGGCTGCGTCTACTGCGGGAAGCGACGTGACATCCGGGACGTCACTTTCTGGAAAGACAATGGTGCCTCGACCGGGGCGAGACATTTCGAAGAGCAGTTGCGTGGCGGTTTGGTTTCGCATGGTTTTAGGATCGAGGATTTTGGATTTGAACCTTGTTCCGAGGCTCCAGCCTCGGAACACACTGCCAGGAGGCTCCGCCTCCCGTTTGCAACAATGGAGGCAGAGCCTCCGGACAGTGCGTTCCAGGGCAGGAGCCCTGGAACGAGACTGTCAAAATACGCTTCAAGACTTCAATACTTCCTGCAGCGTCTTCGCCAAGTGTTCAATCTCACTTCGCGTTCGCTTCTCGGTGAGCGCGACGAGGAAGCAGTTTTGCCAGTCTTCGACGTCTGTCATTTCGAAACGAGCCAGATCCGGGCCGACGTTGATTCCCTTGTCTGCGAGCGCTGGCAGAACCTCTGCGGAAGGCCGTGGAGTCTGCAGCACAAATTCTCGAAAGAACGGCTGCTTGAATTTCAATGAAACGCCAGGGATTTTGGTCAGCAGATCGGCGGCGTAGCGAGCTTTTTGATGACTGAGTGTCGCCATTTGCTTCAGGCCGCGTGGTCCGACCGTGGCAAGGAAGACGGTGGTTCGCAGCGCCAGAAGTCCTTGGTTTGTGCAGATGTTACTGGTGGCTTTGTCACGACGAATATGCTGTTCGCGGGCCTGCAGGTTGAGCGCGAAGCATTCCTTTCCTTTGCGGTCGGTTGTCTTTCCGATCAGTCGTCCTGGCATCTTCCGCATGTACTCAGTGCGGCATGTGAAGATTCCCAGCAGCGGGCCGCCGTATTGCAGCGGAGTCCCCAGTGGCTGGCCTTCCGCGACCGCGATATCGACATCGTAATCCGCTGGTTTCTTCAGCAGTCCAGGGCTGACTGCATCGAAGGCGAGGATGGATAGCGCGCCAGCTTCGTGCGCGATCGCGGTGAGTGCTGCGACATCTTCGAGACATCCGAAAAAGTTAGGCTGCTGGATGACGATGGCAGTCGTTTCTGAATCGATGCAGCCCCGACAGACCTCCGGATCAATCACTCCGTTTGTGTGAGGCAGCTCGACCAGTTCGGTTCCGAGTCGCGTGAAATAAGTGACCAGCACACGTTTGTATTCGGGATGCAGTGTCCCGGCGAAGACGACTTTCTGATGACGTCCGTTAATCCGCATCGCCATGAAGACCGCTTCGCTCACGGCGGTTCCGCCTTCGTAGAGGCTGGCGTTCGAAACGTCCATCCCGGTGAGTTGTGTGATCAGCGTTTGATATTCGTAGAACGCCTGCAGGGTTCCCTGGCTGGCTTCGGCCTGATACGGCGTGTAAGCCGTGTAGTATTCGCCTCGGGCCGTGATTTCATCGACAACGGCGGGGATAAAATGATCGTAGACACCGCCGCCCAGAAAACAGGTTTTCAGGGAAGTTCCGCCCTGCCCGAGGCGTTGCTCCATTTCCTGCTGGAGCGCGAGTTCAGAGACTGGCTGGGGAAGATTCAGTTCCCGTGTGAGCTGCAGATCTTTCGGAATCTGCGTGAATAGTTCGTCAATCGACTGGATGCCGATGGCGTCGAACATTTTTCGACGCTGTTCCGGGGTATCGAAAAGATAGGGCATGGGTGAATGACCAATGTAGAATGACCAGTGACCAATGGTCGGAAGTAAACTGCAGAAACCCGGCACTTTGAAAACGCCGGACTTCTCGATTTGTAATCATGTCCGGGGTCCAGGGCGAGCGGCAGGAAAGGATTTACCATCGGCGAGTCATTGGGTGGAGCGGTCCCGTGCGACTAAACCACGCCAAAGGAAGCAGATCTGCCTACGTAGTCCGACCTGTCTCAGGTCGGATTCCCTCGGCGATGCGATACCCCTAGTAATCCTGTTTCTTCCACTCGTTTAGTGGCCGTCACTTTTGCAGTGTTCCTGATAATCAGCGTAGTTGAACAGGTTATCCACCTGGGACGGATCAGTCATTCGAATTTTCAGGAGCCATGCTTTTTCATATGGACTCTCGTTGAGCAGTGTCAGATTGTCGGGCAGAGTTTCGTTCACCGCGATCACCTCGCCCTCCACTGGAGCATAGATGTCGCTCACAGCTTTCACGCTTTCGATTTCACCCAATGATGCGCCGGGCGAGAACTTTTTTCCGATTTCAGGCAGCGACAGAAAGACGACATCTGTCAGCAACTTGACCGCAAAATCGGAAACACCGATCGTTGCCACGTTGCCGTCAGCAGCGATCCATTCGTGAGTTTTTGCGAAACGCAGATCTTCGGGTTTCATTGGTCAGGACTTTCCATGCGGGGAGTGTGAGCAAAGGGTCGGGAGTCTTTTTCGGACAGAAACATCAGTGTTTTTTTCAACGGCCCGCTACGGGGCTAGGAATGGGTATGTAAAACGGTCAGTATTTGGTGAGAACGGTAGATATATTTCACGCGGTCAGAAATGAAGCTGTGGATATTCTTGCGATTGTCCCCTCTCTCCCCGCAATTGATTTTCCAACTTGACACGATTTCCACGGGGGGAGAGGGTTAGGGTGAGGGGGAAGAATCCACTGTTTTCTGGTTCATCATATGAACGCCAAGTCCGCCCCCTCATCCGGCCTGTCGGCCACCTTCTCCCCCTTGCCAGGGGGAGAAGGGACATGGAAAACGGTGCCTTTGAAAGTACCTCAGTCTGGACCGCGTGAAGTATAATTGCGGGAATATGACTGGCAAGTTGGGCGATCTTAGCCCACTGGCGGGCCGTTGTGTTTTTTCAACATGCCTCTCCGAAAAAGACTCCCGACCCTTTCTTTCATCTACTGCGACGATGTTCCAGGCTGCGGTTTATTCTCGTCCTTACAGATCTCTTCTTTACAGTACTTGTTCGCGACTTCGCGCTCCAGGTCCGTAATTTTCTGCAATCGACGAGCGTGTCGTCCCTGCTCGAATGGTGTCTTCAGCCAGATGCGAATCACCTGATCCGCAAGTTGGTCGCTCAACTGATCGGCCGAGAGGCAAATCACGTTGGCATCATTATGCATGCGACTGTACTCCGCCGTCACACTGTCGTGGCACGGCGCTGCACGTACTCCGGAGAATTTGTTCGCGGCGATGCACATCCCGATTCCGGTGCCGCAAATCAGAATTCCGCGACTGATATGTCCGTTTGAAACTTCACGCGCAACCTGCGCGGCGAAGTCCGGATAATCCACGCTCTGCATTTCGAACGGACCAAAGTCCTGAACGTCGCAGCCCAGACTGTCCAGAAGCTGCTTGAGCCGGGCCTTCAGCTGTACGCCGCGATGATCACTAGCGATGCCGATTTTCATGGGAGGTTACGCATCCTTCCTGAACAGTTCATCAATCCAAAGTCGCAGGTTGTCACTAATCTCTTGCGCACAATAGCGGTAATCCTCCAGTGTACCACCGATCGGGTCCGCAATATCTGCACCAGAACGGTTCAACAGGCGAAAACGGTCCGCAAAATCGGGACACGCTTCCGCCAGGAGTTCCCGTTGTCGATCTGTCATTGTGAGTACAAGCGTGGATTCTTCAAGCATTCGCGGCACCACGCGCTGGCTTAAATGCTGCGACAGGTCAAGTTTGAATTCCCGCATGACCTGTACCGCTTCGGGGGTCGCCGGGCTAGTTTCCGCTGCGGAGATTCCCGCCGAGAAGACGTCGATCCCACGTTCTCTTAATTCCCAGTCCCGACAGTCCAGTTTTTCGATAACGAGTTGGCGGAAGAGAGTTTCCGCCATTGGACTGCGGCACGTGTTCCCTGTGCAAACGAAGAGAATTCGCAGGACAGCTTCTGTGGTTGTGCCACCGCTGGTCACTTTCGGTGTCCTTCATCAAAAGAATTCTGAGTTTTTGGCGAACTGAAAATATGATTGTCGAAATTGGCCCTGTACATTAGGCACCTGCCGTTCCAGCGTTTTCACTCCAAATCATGGCGGATTGATTGCTGGATCTCAAGGTGACCGGTCGGATAAGTGCGGGAAATTTGCCTATCTGGCTCATCTCCATCTGTATTTTCAATCGCGGTAACGATTCGCTACGATTCGCTGCGATCCAGAAAGAAATGCTACCGCATCCTCAGAAACGAAGATTGTTTCCCATCCTGATGCGGTGGACCACTTGAACCCGTAATCTCTCAGAAAGCTCACGGACGTGAAACACAGAGTTCGAAGCCTGCAAGTAAAGGCTCGCCAGCATCTGCGTCGACTTGGTGAATTTCGCGGGATCAGACGCCAGTCGTTCGGAACGTACCAACAATCTGTCCGTCGCCTGTACGATGGTCGACGCGGAGCTGTGCTGAAATTCAGCAGCATCCTCTCCCTGCATGAGCCGCTGATGGGGAAGTTGTTCCATTCCGGGCGATTCGACGCCAGACAATTCGATCGCATTCTGGACGTCGGATCCGGGGCTGGTCAGATTATTCGCCACCTGCTGGCGACCAGTCGCCCGGACACTGAAGTTGTCGGATTCGACCTGTCGTGGGAAATGCTCAAACGAGCCCGCGAACGTCTGAGATCAGATCGCCCGGTCTTTGTCGCAGCCGACATGCGGGCTCTGCCTTTTCGGGACAACTCTTTTGACTGTGTGACCTGTGGATACGTTCTCGAGTATCTGCCGGATCCTGTTGATGGTTTACGCGAATTCGCAAGGGTTTTACGACCCGGTGGTATCATCCTGTTGCTTGCAACGGAGGATTCTCTTTCCGGCCTGCTAACGAGTCATACGTGGAAATGTCGCACGTTTAATCGAGAAGAATTGAAAACGGCCGCTGCAACTGTCGGGTTACACTGGTCTCGCGTACACTGGTTCACACGATTTCACGAAGTACTGAAACTGGGTGGTATTCTGGTGGAACTCGAAAAACCAAAGTCTGAAGGCGTCTGATTAAACCCGTTTGGTTCACCGTCTATGGCCATCAAAGCGACGTGCCCGAAGTGTTTCCGCACATACAGCGTTAAGGATGACATCGGCGGTAAGGCGTTTCGCTGCAAAGATTGTCAATCGATCGTCAATGTTCCAGCCGGAAGCGGTTCGCCGGTGTCTAAGTCGCCAAAGTCCGCTCAGTCTGCGGACGCCGCAGACGAATGGGGCTACGATGACTGGACAACGGACGATCAGGATGCCGCAGCGCTTCCGGCCCCCAAAAAGCGAACTGCTAAATCCGTTCGCAGCGGCACATTCGCATCTGGCCTAAATTCGGAATCATCGCCACCCAAGATGCCGATCGAGGCCATGCTGGCAATCGGATGTATTGCAGTGCTCGGCGTTCTGAATCTGTGGGAATTAGGATCGGGAGATGCACTGGTCTGGAAACTGATTGCGGTCGTGCGAATTGCCGTCGAAGCACGTGTCGTGTGGGGCATCTATAAGCGGATCAATCAGACGGGCATAGCCGCGACCATCGCGGCAGTCATGATGACAGTGTTGAGCGTGTTCCTGTTGTGGACGCTGGCAACGGACCCTGATCTTCGCATTGATATGCCACCTCAGGAGTTCAAGATGGCAAGGATCTTTTTCTCGATTCAGACAGCGGCGGAAATCGGTATCATCATCGGGCTCAATCTGCCTCGGTCACGATCGTATCTAAGCCCCCCGCTGACAGAGTCGCGTGTCATTTCCTCCGTCGAATCCAGCGAATAGGCAGCGTGATCGCCAGCAGATTGGCAATCACGATTCCCGTGATGCCGACACCTCTCAGAATCGAAGAGCCTTCGATCCCGCGTTCTGCCAATATCAAAACGGATGATCCCACGAGCAGCCCGGCAATCACCAGACCGACCGCAATTGTACCGCTGGCGTGTTCCAGCGTGTCATCGTTTAGGCGGTCGAGTCCCTGATGCTGCAGGTTGACACTGAATTCGCGTCGTCGCAGTTGATCCAGAACGTCGCGAAGTTCGTCCGGAAGGTCTTCCATCAGCGACAGATACCGCCGAGCGCTGGTGAGAATTCTGTCCCGGGCTGCGGTGAAGCCGTATCGATCACGAATCAGTTTTTCGAGTTGCGGTCGCCCGTGCGACACCAGATCGAACGTCGGATCGATTTCACGCGCCGCCCCCTGAATCGTCGATAACGCCTTGATCAGAAAGACCAGATCGGCAGGGCAGCGTATATGATAGCGACGCATGAGTGCGAAAAACTCATTCAGTAAACCCGCCATATCGAATGAATCGATTGTTCCGCGTTCGAAACGCGCGATGAAGGTCCACGCATCACGGCGAAAAGCCCGGTCAAACTTGAGCGTCTTGTCTGCGTCACAGAGTGCCATCGTCGCTTCAAGGACGCGGTCGAGATCTGACTGAATGACGGACATCACGAGTGTCGCGAGGGACTGCATCGTCTGTCGATCGATGCGTCCGGTCATCCCGCAGTCAATGAAGCAGATTCCGCCATCATCCATCGCAAAAATATTACCCGGATGCGGGTCCGCATGGAAAAAACCATGCTCCAGGCATTGACGAAATACGGCTTCGGAGCCTTTTTCCACGATCTGCCGACGTCGCTCGGCGGACATTGTGGAGAAGTCGGTTTCTGAAAGAAGCGTACCTCGCACATGTTCCAGCGTGAGAACTCGACGAGTTGTCGATGCCCAGTACACGACGGGAAAATGAATTTGTGGATCGTCGTCAAAATTTTTGCGAAATCGATCGGTCGATCTGCCTTCGTACAGAAGATCCACTTCGCGCGACAGTTCCTGCCGAAATTCCTGAACCGTTTCTTTGGGGCTGTAGCCCATTTCACGGATGCGATTTTCCGTGAGCCTCGCCAGTTCCGTCAGAATGTCAAGGTCCGATTCGATTGTCTCCTCAATGCCAGGCCTCACAATTTTCAACACGACCGGTGTGCCGTCCGCCAGCACGGCTTGATGGACCTGCGCGATCGAAGCGGCCGCAAGTGGAACTTCGTCGATCGACCGAAAATGTGTGTTCAGCGCGTCGCCGAATTCTTCCTCCAGACGCTTGCGAATCTCGGCATACGGCACGGTTGGGCAGTTGGAACGCAGTCGCCGCAGTTCATCGGCCAACTCCGGAGGTACCAGGTCGGGGCGAGTGCTGAGAACCTGCCCCAGCTTGATAAACGTACCGCCCAGTTCTTCAAGCGCTTCGCGAACGCGCACTGCGAATGGTTTCGGAGATGTCGCAGCCTCAGGTTTTGAGCGCAGCAGAATCTCCTGGCCGCGTTCGATCATCCGCTCAATTCCGGTATCGGAGAGGAACTGACGGAACCCATGCTTTGCCAGCACCGTGATGACTTCGGCCGCGCGCTTCGTGTTTCGAATGCTGCGTCGAATCCCAATTGGATCATTCACTGTTGCGGTTCCGCAGGATCATCCGAATTGTTCTTCTTTCGCCGATTCGGATCAAGCAATTCGGCTGCTCCGGCCAAAGCTCCGCTGACAGCACTCAACAGCGCACCCGCCGTGAGTTGACCGCCGCGCATCGCCGTACCAGCCGCTTCTCCGGCTGTCTGAATGGGATGTTTTGCCAGGGCTTCAAGTGACGATGTCACGACGGGCGTCGCCGCAGCCACCGCGTTTTCGGCGTGAGTCTTCATTTCTTTGAATGTCGAACCCGTTTCAGTGGAGACGCGATCACTGAAGTACTTGACGGTATCCATCAGAATCTCGCGGATACTGGTCAGATTTTGCTTTGCCTTGTCCACATCCTCCGATGCAAACCGCTGACCGCGTTCAGCCGCTTCTTTCACAACATCCTGCGTGGTCTGCGCGACGGTCTTCAGGCCTTTTCCGATTCCATCGACCACATCCTTCACCACGCTGTCTGGGTTGCTGGGAGCAGATCGCTTTGCAATATCCGTGGCTGTTTCGACAATTCCATGGATAGCTTCCCGGGCGGTCGTGGTCACCCCCTGACGTCCTTGAAATAAATCAACCACAATTTGACGCACTCGTTCGGCGACGTCGTGACCGGATTCCACCGCTTCACGCACCGCCTCGCAAGCAGGCTGCGCCTCGTTGGGATTTTCTGATTCGGGTGAGTTCTGGGTTGTATCGGTCATTATGTGTACTTTCAATGTGAGAAGTGCTGTCAGCGACCCGACGGAAGCATGGCCGCGTCTATGCTATCGCTGGAACCCGCATTAGGCAAATTACGATCAAATTGATCGTCGCGAAATCGCCACGACAACGCATCGGAGCCGGAAAGTTAATTTTCTGTCTTCATTCCGAGATTGCCTGCGTTTGGCGGAACCAGCCAAACAATAGCCGGAAGGCCGGAGAGAAATCTTCAGGTGATTGCAGTATCCAATCACGGACAGCGGCGATCGAAAGCCACCGAATTTCAGTAATTTCGACGGGATCCGGCCGTACCGCGGTGTCGGAAAAACTGCGATACAACACGGTAAATTCCTGCGATGTGTCGTCGCAGGCGGCGAACTTGTGCAGCCTTTCGACCGGGGCCGTAATTCCCAATTCTTCCAGTAGTTCTCGCGGGGCCGTCTCATCATAGTCCTCCCCGGAACTCACGTGCCCGGAACAGGATGACGTCCACACAGATGGAAATTCCTCTTTAGTCTCCGATCGCTTATGGATCAGCATGCAGCCGTCCTGTCGAAACAGGAAGACATGCACCGCCCGATGTCGTAACCCTCTGCGATGCACTTCCGAACGTGTCAATTGTGCTACCACGCAATCGTCTTTATCCACCACGTCGAAGCATTCTTCTGAGTTCATGGGCTTGTTCTGTGCGCTGAATGAAAGGCCTCTGCTCACACCCGTTGTAGGTTGGACATTCCTGTCCGACCGTCGTAATGGGCTGCGGAAATCGGCGTTGAATCCTCCCGCTGGGAGCGTAAAGCTCGGCTGGACGATCCCATCGGTGCAGACAGGCTGTCGTTTTAATCCTAACCCGAAGCGTGAGTTTTGAAGTTGCGCATTTTTGACTTACGGTCGTCACCGGCAAAGAAACCACTGCAAAAAATACTGACCCGAAGCGCCAGCGAGGCAAACACTTCACGCGGAAGGGCAGACGTAACTTGTTTGCCTCGCTGGCGCTGCGGGTTAATATCAGGACAGTTTGCGCAACTTCAAAATTGCGTCAGCGAGGGATGCCTGGTGAAAAACGCTGGTAATTTTATCCCTCACTGACGTGTCGTG
>Ga0154020_10002452_pt1 | contig 22647 bp, 17 predicted proteins | sample Klosneuvirus_201_FD_109709 | JGI IMG/M metagenome (GOLD analysis project Ga0154020, IMG submission 109709) | Active sludge microbial communities from wastewater, Klosterneuburg, Austria - Klosneuvirus_20160825_MG | ecosystem: Engineered > WWTP > Aerobic digester > Activated sludge | place...
CCGCCCGCCACCATTCGGTAACCGGAATCACCTCCCAGCGGCACACGCCCACCAGCATCCAGAACAGGCCCAGCCAGAGATTTCCAAAGAATGTCCCTGTCCAGGCACTCGCCCCGCGCCCGATGGCTTTTCGAGCATTCATCATCCCGAACACAAACGTCACGCTGGAGAACAAAGGGAACAGCAGATGCAGATTCAACAGCGAAACTTTCAAGAGGGCACGAGATTCATCCCCCGGCAAAAAAACTACGGAAAATTGGGCGCGAATCAAAAACTGAATTACCAGACTCCGCAGCCAAGGAACCGCCCATCATACGGGACGAAACAGCGATTTGGAAACCTCACGACGTCTGGCTCAGCCAGGCTATAGGGCGAGCGGCAGGAAAAGAATTACCATCGGCGAGTCATCTGGTCGAGCGGACCCGTGCGACTGAACCACGCCAAAGGAAGCAGATCTGAGGACAGATCTGCCTACGTCGTCCGACCTCTCTCAGGTCGGATTCCCTCGGCGACGCGATATCGTTGGTAATTCTGTTTCTGCCGCTCGCCTTGGCGCGAAATTTGTGCCTGAAATGCAGATTCTTCCGATGCGTTGCGTTCTGGAAGCTACGTTTCAAACATCGACGCTGGCTGCTTTTCTGCGCCGAGCGTGGCGGGCAACTGATAACTCATCGTGCGAGATTCGCGGATATGACAGATCGACGGCCACAAAATGGTTCCCTGCTGTTTGCAGTTACCGTCTTTACGAGTGCCTTTCTGCTGTTTCAGGTGCAGCCGCTGCTGGCGAAATTCATTCTGCCGTGGTTTGGCGGTACGCCCGCCGTCTGGACCATGTGCATGCTGGTCTTTCAAATGTTACTCTTTGGCGGCTATGCGTACGCGCATCTGCTGTCGTGCGTCAAAAGCATCTCGCGTCAGGCCTGCATTCACGCCGGGCTGTTGGCGATCGCGGCGTTGACGTTGCCCATCGTTCCCGGAGCGGATTGGAAGCCAGTCGGCGACGAAGCTCCGGGGTTGCGAATCACGTTGCTGCTGATGGCGACCGTTGGTGTGCCGTATTTTCTACTGTCTTCCACCGGGCCGCTGCTGCAGAAATGGTTCAGCTCGGCCTGTCCTGGATCATCACCATATCGGCTGTATGCGTTGTCCAACACGGGGTCGTTGCTGGCGTTGATTTCCTATCCGTTTGTATTTGAACCAATGTTTTCTTCGACCACGCAGGCATGGTTGTGGTCGGTGCTGTTTCTGGTATTCGCGTTGTCCTGTCTATTATGCGGCTGGAAGGCGGCAACGATGCCTGGGTATGACACCAATCTCGCGGAACGATCAACCGAAGCAACCGAAGAGCCCAACCCAGGTTTGCCTCGCCTGCGGTGGTTCCTCCTGGCGATGCTCCCTTCGGTCATGCTGCTGGCGACGACGAATGAAGTCTGCATGGACATCGCGGTGGTTCCGTTCCTGTGGATCATTCCGTTGACGCTCTACTTGTTGAGTTTCATTCTGACCTTCGAATCTGATCGCTTCTATCACCGACGTCCGATGACCATCATCGCGGCCTTCACGCTGGTGACGACGATGATCATGTTGTCCCGTGGCTGCTTTCTGGGTGCCATCGCGCAGATCATTTTTTACTTTGCAAATCTGTTTGCCGTCTGCATGCTGTGCCACGGTGAATTGGTGCGACTGAGGCCCAGCCCGCGTTATCTGACGTCGTTTTATCTCACGATGTCAGCGGGTGGAGCGGCGGGTGGTCTTGCCGTTGGACTCCTGGCACCGCTGTTGTTCCGTGGCTACTTCGAGCTGCCACTGGCGATTTTGGCGTGCCTGCTGATTTGCATCGGAACCTATCTGCGCAACGATCCAAAATTTCACCTGCGAGTTCCGCAATCGACAACGCTGTCGTTTGGCAGCATCATCGTCAGTCTGTTCTTTGTCTACTTCGCGTTCTTTGCACAGCATTCGAGCGACGTGCGGGATGTGGCACGCAATTTCTACGGCGTGCTGCGTGTTGAAGACGGCATTCTGGAAACCAACCAGCGACCGCTGCGTGACATGGTGCATGGGCGCGTGGTTCATGGGCGACAGTTTACGGATCCACAGGGCCGTCGCGAACCTTCAACCTATTACTCATATTCTTCAGGCATCGGGAAAGCTCTGCTGTCAGACAAGAAGACATCAGGACGTCGAATCGGTGTCGTCGGACTGGGTGCCGGGACTCTGGCAGTCTATGGGCGCGCGGGCGATGAGATGCGATTCTATGAAATCAATCCGGACGTCATCTCGCTGGCTCGAAAGCACTTCACCTTTCTGGACGACTCGTACGCCAAAGTTGATGTCGTCGCTGGTGACGCGAGGCTGGTACTGGAGCGTGAAGCGAATCAGCAGTTCGACATGCTCGTGCTGGACGCCTTTTCCGGTGACGCGATCCCCGTGCATCTGCTCACGTCGGAAGCGATGCAAATTTACACGCGCCACCTGAACGACGACGGTATTCTGGCTGTTCATATCTCAAACTCGTACTTCGATCTTGAGCCTGTCGTGCGGGCTCTTGCGACGGAGTCGGGGCTGGCTGCGCGCGTGCAGGAATGTGACCGTGGAGCGGATTCTGGTGTGGCGTTTGATTCCGTCTGGATGCTGCTGTGCGGCGACGCCGATTCGCTGGACGTCGTGTGCGGACCGGATACTTCCAGCGAACCGCATCGCGTGGTGTACTGGACCGATGATCGCAATAATCTGCTGAATGTGCTGCGATAAGCACCCATGCGTAAGTCCTGGGGCATAACTTGGCGAGCGGTGGGTGTCAGCCCACCGAGTTGCACGCATTTGACTCGGAGGGCTTACGCCGCTCCGCTCGCCGTTAAACGAAGAATTAACTCGCCGCCGAAAAATCTTCTCAGTAATACAGGATCTCGATCGTTTGCGGTGCAGCACAACCGGAAATCGTTTCTCCCATTGAGTTGCCGACGATACGATAGGTCATCGTAGCAATGGGATTTCGCATCCCCGATCAGAAGATTTCAGGAGAAACAATGATGAGTAAGACCCACGCCAGTCTGTTTGTGTCCGTGTTCGCAGTGGCCGCCATTTCGCTGCAATGTGTTTACGCGACAGCAGACGACAAACCGCCCGCCGACGAATCAACAAAGGCGGAGACGAAAGCAGAAGACACGAACACCCCAAAGGATAAGCCCAAAAAGGCTGAAGTCGACAAGGATGGCTGGCGATCGCTGTTCAATGGCAAGGACCTTGAAGGCTGGAAGGTCACGAACTTCGGCGGTGAAGGGGAAGTCTATATTGAAGACGGCAGCGTGGTGATCACACAGGGAGCTGACCTGTCAGGAATTCATACCGAGCAGGAACTTCCTAAATCAAATTACGAAGTTCAGTTCGAAGCCCAGCGCGCGGCGGGCAGCGACTTCTTCGCCGGACTGACGTTCCCCGTCAAAGACACCCATTGTTCGCTCATCATTGGCGGCTGGGGCGGTGGCGTTTGTGGGCTGTCCAGTCTGAGCGGAATGGACGCATCAGAAAATGAAACGACCAGCTACCGCGATTTTACAAAAGGCCAGTGGTACAAAATTCGGCTGGTCGTCGAAGATAACCATATCGGCGCGTGGATTGATGGCAACGACATTGTCGATGTCGATACGACTGGCCAGCGAATCGGCACTCGTTTCGAAGTGGATCGCTCGAAGCCGTTTGGATTCGCCACATGGCAGACAACAGGCAAGATCCGCAACCTCAGGATTCGAGAGTTGCCAAAGTCGGACGAGAAACCTGCGGAAGAAAAGTAGCCGCAGCGTCAATCGAACACGCCGTGCAGATACCAGTTTCCAGTCTGCAGATCGCGGAAGATCCAGAACTGACTGCCAGAGTCCGTGATGACTCGATAGTAGTCGCGATTGCAGGGCTGGTCAGTCCACCAGGCGGTTTGAATTCGTTCGGGGCCGCTGAACTCGATGACACTTCGCACCTTCCCAAACACATTGATCTGTTTGGGGGGGCGATGGAGATCTTCGCCACTTATGATTTGCTGTGGCGTTGCCAGCAGCCGGAGCGGGCGTGCGATGGTTTGTTCGATCGCGACCGAAGCGTCCGGGTCGGGTTCCGTCAGTCGTCGCAGCACCGATTCATGCTGCTGCGAGGAAGTGCCGCCGTCGATCGGAATGACGGGGTCCAGCGTCACGGAATGTTCGGGACGCGGATCGGGCTGAGTTCGCAGCGTACTCACAGACTGTGGTCCCATGCGGTTGCTCAGACGTGCGATCAATGTCGCCAGTTCTTCCTGCGGACGAATGTGTTCGGTCGGGCTGAACAGATCTCGCTGCCGTGAAACTGGCAGCGGCACGGTTTGCAGGGTCATGGATATTGCGGCGATCGGTTCACTCAGCGGCATTGTCTCCAGTCGCAGACTGAGCACTTCGAACATCAGTCCGGCGGACTGAGTGGGCTTGACAACGCTGGCCGAGAGTTGAATTTTCGTTCCGGACACGCCCGTCAGTTCACAGGAGACCATGCCGCACGCGACGCGACGGCGGGAGATCTGGTCCGAGACGTTCTCCACGAGATGTTGCAGCACCTGACGAATGTCGTCGAATGTTTTGGCGGGATATTCAGAAGCCCATGCGGCAGCGACCGGATTGGATTCCGGAAGCGGCACGATGAATTCGTCCGTGATCGACAGAAGCTGCCGTACCCGCGAGACCGCCTCGCTGGACAATCTCGACGGCAGATCTCCACGTGGCAGCGCGAGCAGTTGTCCGATGGAGCGGATTCCCAGGTGAGCCAGAATCTGCAGATCTTTGAGCGGCAGACGTGATGCCGAAATTGGCAATCGCGCCAACTCCTGTTGCTGCTGACCCGACGGAATGATCTGTATCGGCAGCTCATGCAGCATGGCCATGTCAGCATCGCGAGGTGACGTCCTGCGCTGTGATGGCTGCGATGAACGACGCACCTCCGGGCGGTCGCGTTCTGTGTGCGTCACCGCCCATACGGCAGCGATCGTATCAGCGATCGAGATGCGCGCGGTCCAGCCAGCCAGCCGCAGATCACGCAGCAGCAATTCCGCCAGCGCGGCTTCACCACCGAAGAGTTGTCCGCAGCCGGTAATGTCCAGCAGCAGACTGTCGGGTAACGGCATGTCATCCAGTCCCACGACAGGAGCGTAGCGGCGCGTGATCTCGGCCACTGCCGCCAGCGCGCGACGATCGTTGATTGGAGTCCATTCGTGAAACACGACAGTGGTGTTTGCCGCCGCTGCTTCAGTCGTGCCGCGCCGTGCCTTGTTCTGATTGGGTCGGCGATGCACGGTCAGTGGCTGAGCCATACTGCGAGCTTCGGCCAGTGGCATCCCGGGCCGAACACCGGCGATCCACGCTTCGCGGGACACAGCCATGACGGCGGGGCCTCCGATGGCCGACGGAAACACAGATCGCAGGAATTTCAGATCGATCTCCGCGTCTGACGCTGTTCGATTTTTGGGATCAGTCGTTCCCGGTGCCGCAGTGTGCAGCGCCAGCGACAACGGACAGTTGCCCTCAGAACGCAGTCGCTGCTGAAGGCTCTGTATTGGCCAGTTCGGAAATCGAATGCACAGCACCCGTTTCATGATCGACTTCCAGAAGGGCATGTCCTGTGTGTTGCAGGCCGTGACGGGAACGCAGTAATCGAACGATCAGTCGATGTTGACAGGTCGCGGTCCCAGCCTGCCGCTGTTGCGGCGTGACGTGTAGTCGCAGGTCCGCGAACGATGGTTGATGCAGGATACTGGCAGGACGGATGAGTACAATTGTGACGCCGCTGCATTCCACCGCCAGTTGCAGGCGACGCATCACGGCGGACGATGCCTGTTCGAGAAACATCAGCACAACGCGAACGCCAGGACAGCGTGCTGCCTGTTCCAGCGCCCAGAGCGCATCGCTGTGTGCCGCTGACGACTGGCGCACAAATCGACTGCGACTACTCACCAACTCAGCGGATGAAGTCTTCGCGGGACGAATCAACAACGCGCGGGACAACGGAATTCCGCAACATCGCAAAGTCTCGGCGTGAAAATCGTGACGTTCATCCACGATGGCAAGACACCCGGGCAACGCCAGCATCGGACCAATCGACGTCAAAGCAATCGAAGCGGCGGACAGACCAACGTCTTCTGAAATCCATTCAACGAGCGACGCTGTGGGAAAACCGCCGCCTGGCAGCAATGCGTCCAGGGACTTCAGCCGCGATGGAACAATCTGCTGAATGGAATGTGGTCGCTGAGACGCCACCAGCTGACGGCGCAGCGTCTGAATGGCTTCTTTCCTGACCGCTGCAGCTGACATGGAAACACGCCCGATTTGATGTCGCACGGGCAAGCTCCAGGAGCTGCGTGCAACAGTGTTCAAATGACGGTTTCCCTACCCGATGTCTTCGGTAACAACCGATGACTGGAAAGTCGTCTGTCGTACCGTTCATCGGCGATCAGACAGTCACGGTTTTAGGGGAGTTGCCGTCAACTGTCAACAGCAGGCGGCAATTGGCGTTTTTTGCGGTAAATGGCTGACTCTTCGCTGAAACCGCGCGGCATTTTCTGCCGGAAGCAATCGACAGCAACGTTGGATTCAGCCAGTGATTTAACATGAGCAACAGCGCAATGAAAACGGCTGGTAGTCAGAGACTACCAACCGCCGGAAGTTTTTCCGAAGAAGTCAAAAGACTACTTCTTCTTTGCAGCCTTCTTTGCCGCCTTCTTTGCTGGCTTTGCAGCAGCAGCAGGTGATGCTTTCTTCGCGGCTTTCTTAGCAGCTTTCTTTGCCACAGTACGTTCCTCCAAAACAAAGTTGAACTTGAGTGGCCGCCCCGCCAAACCTTACCGGGCTTAAAATGAACAGGACCACCACAGACCAAAACATCAGATCATCAAGGTCACATTGACCAGGACGATGCAGATTCCATTCTCCACTGATGACCGTCTTGAAGTCGCTTGAAGGCAAGTCCTTCGCCACGTGCATCCAGTCCTCATGATGATTGATTCAATTCATGAGTGATCGGAATCGTAGGTGATCAAATGAATAACGCAAGACTGTTCCGCGTCTTTCCAGACTCGACTGAAATTTTTTTTCAGTTTCAGTAGCAGGTATTCAACATCATTCGTCTCGCGCTGTGCCATTGATGTGATGATGTGTTGCAAGTGTCGATCCTCACATCAAGCGTGTCATGAAGCATCAAGACGATCGAAGAGAGCGCGATGCGCGGTCGTGATGATGTCATCATGCTTCACTTCTGCATTCTTGAGCTGCATCACATTCAGTGACGTGAGAACTCTTTGCGCGGCATCGCAACGCAGCACGATGATGTTTCAAAAATCCTGTATTTTTCCGAGTGAAACGCAAGTGAATGGAGGACGACGTTGGGATTCAGACACACGCAGTCACACCTTCTCGACGCAGGTCATCAAGGATCGATCGCATGTAGTTGAGACTTGTGACCGCGATGTTCTGCGCGCCTGGACTGTAGTCAAACACTTCCACCGATACCCAGCCCGAGTAGTTCGATTCGATGAGCGCGCGAAGGATCGGATGGTAGTCAGTCGATCCCATTCCAGGCCCCAGAAGGTTCGAGTCGTTGACATGAAAATGTTTGCAAAAATTTTTGTGACGATGAATTATTTTGGGAATTGGAGCCTCTTCAGCACCCAACATCGCCTTCACATCCTGGTGCAAAGCCATCGTTGGATGATCCACGCGCTGGATAATTTCGATGGCTTCATCACACGTGTTGATGAAGTCAGTTTCCTTCAGAGTCAATGGTTCGAGACACAACAGAACGTCATTGTCCGCGAAAGCTGATGTTGCCTGGCGAAAAACATCGGCGGCATATTCCACGGCCTGGGCTTTCGAAATTCCTGGAAGCAGACTGCGCTGTTGCGGTGATCCAAAGACCATGATGTGGCCTCCCAACCTGCGACAGACCCGCGCCAGCAGGGCCAGATAGTCGGCAGTGGCTCTGCGCACAGACGGTTCCGGGCTGGTCAGGTACAGTCCGGTCGTCCTCGCCAATAGCCAGTGCAGTCCGATGATTTCCAGCCCGTTTTTCTCCGCTTCAAGCCTCATCGAATCGAGAACTTCCGTCGGCACGGATGCCAGATCGGCACCGATTGAAAATGGAGCGACCTCAATTCCGGTGTAACCAGCTTCAGCGATCAGCCGACATTGTGTGGCCCAGTCGGTGCTCTCGTACATTTCCTGGCATATCGCAAACTTCATGGCAGTGGCTTTCTTAAACAGTAAGTCAGATGAATGGGTCACGAAGGATTGCAGACAGCGTGCGGATTGCAACCGATCACAGCCAGGTCGGTGGTGGGATTACGCGGGATCAGAACCTGGTTCTCGTCCCCTTTAAGATGGATTTCCGGCATCACTGCCGTCAACATGCATGGTCGAAAGGCATACATCTTTATGCGTCCAGCAATCACTGAACAATCAAACTCAGGCAGTCCAATGGTCTCCTCGCACGTCGATAAACAATGGTCGCTCATAACCTGGTCGTCTTTGGCAACACTGCTTGCGGCGGCGCTCAGTGTTTTCAGTCATCAAGCCTGTCAGGCCGGCGACGCGCCTGCGACTCAACGCGGTGAAACGATCAGTACACTCGACGCAGAAGTCCAGCCACTGCTCTACTGGGCTCCTGAGTCGGCGACTGAACAACCAACGCCGCTGTTGGTATTCCTGCATTCGTGGAGCAGCGACTATCAACAGGACAATTCCAAATGGCTCGACGCTTGCCAGGAGCGGAACTGGATCTGGCTGCATCCGAATTTTCGAGGAGCGAATCAAGCTCCCAAGGCCTGCGGTTCAAAGTATGCCCGTCAGGACGTGCTCGACGCGATTGCCTTCGCGGGGAAGCGCTGGAATGTTGATCCGCAGCGCGTTTATCTGGCGGGTGTTTCCGGGGGAGGGCACATGGCATTGCTGATGGCGGGACATCATCCGGACGCATTCAGCGCGGTCTCCGCATGGGTCGCACCGACCGACCTTGCCGAATGGCATCGGTTCCATACGAAGAATGGTAAACCGCAGAAGTACGCTGTGATGATCGAGAAATCTCTGGGAGGCGCTCCGGGAGCCTCCGCCACGATCGATGCTGACTATCGCGATCGGTCGCCCGTGTTTCATCTGGATCGAGTCGGCGACCTGCCGGTCAGCATCTGGGCGGGTGTGGATGACGGTCACAGCGGTTCCGTTCCCGTTCGGCATTCTCTGACAGCATTCAATGCCATCGCCGCCGCGCATGGTGATTCCATCATCAGCGAGATTGAAATCGAGGAACTGGGCCGTGCGAAACGATTGTCGGTGCCTCAGCATTCCGATGAGGAATCTGATCCGGCCCTGGGAACGACTCTGCTGCTCAGGCGTCGCAGTGGAGAATCGATGATCACGATTTTTGAAGGCGGCCACGAAAGTCATCCGGCCTCAGCGATGGAATGGCTGAGTTCCAAACGGAGAGCGGTAAGCACCCATTGGTAAGTTTTAGGGCATAACAATCGATCGCCGAAACCGTATCCGGAGACGGACGTCTCGCGGCTCGCCGGATTCCCGGCGAGCGGGGGACGTTAGTCCCCTGATTGTGATTCCTGGTGCCATTCCGCATCAGCTGATCTGACTGCGCAACAAAAAACACTGCTTTGAAGGATGAACCTTCAAAGCAGTGTCGTCAGCAGTACCGATTTGGAGAGAACAGAAATCTCGTTACCAGTTCTTTGGATGCAGGATCCAGTACCACTTGTCTTTTTCTTTATTGAAGTTCAGCTGCCAGTAACCATCATCCCACTCCAGTGACACTTCGCGCCATCCCATCGGTACCTGTGGATACGGATAGAACGGGCCGATGTAAGGGAACGCACTGGCACTGTACTGCGTCGGATAGGTGACCGCCGCTGAGTTGGGATACTGTGCATACGCTGGCCATGCGTGCGCTGGCAGTTGAGGATTGTTGAAACTGGTCGGAGCGTAGCCGGTTGGCGATGGCATCATGGATGGATCCATCTGCATTCCCGGCTGCCCATACCCAGCTGGCATGTACTGCTGTTGATTGGGCATGAGCTGCTGCTGCTGATTGGGCATGTACTGTTGCTGCTGATTGGGCATGTACTGTTGCTGAGGTCCGGCCATTGGGGCTGGCCCCTGATTGAATGACGCCGGAGTGACTGGCCCGGAAACCCGCAACTGGTTGTTGACGTTTCGGACACCTTCGATCTGAGAGACCGCAGAACCAGCAACTTGCCGCTGCTGCATCGTTGCGACGTCACCCACCAAAGTGGCGGTGCCGGCGTTGTAACGAATTTCGATGTCGTAACCGACCAGACCAACACTAGCCAGCGTGGCAGCAATTTGCTGTGCGACAGCCTGATTGCCTGGTGCTGACGGAGCCGCGTTCGTGGCGAACGCAGTCTGTGATGGCTGTGCCACCGGTGCAGGCTGGCCCGGATCAGGCTGGCCTGGAGCAGGGAACGAAACCGTTTCACCACTGACCGGGCGAATTCCCGATCCACTGTCAGCAGTCTTCATGTGACCAGCCTGCGTAACTCGGCGGTCCAGTGAGTCGGCAAATGACGTGTCAGATGCTGGCTGGACCTGGCCTCGAGCATCCGGCGTAAAGCGCAGATGATTTTCGACGCTTTCAATGCCGGGTACTGAACTGGCCAGACGCTGAGCGAGTGCCCGGTCACTGGCTTTGAATACTTTGCCATCCAGAGTCGCCACGCCGTTCTGAACTTCGACGCTGACACCCGAACCCTGAATCTCGGCTTTCTTCAGGGCCGCAATGACTCGATCAGCCTGAGCCTGATTTTGATCCTGTTGGGCGGCTCCACTGAATGGCGTCCGAAAACGGCCGCCAAGGAAACCATCCGCGCTGGATGCGACCGGGTTGGTCGCCAGGACTCCCAGCACAAGTAACCACTTACCGTACTTTCGCATGAAAGTTCTCCTCCGTGAGATATGTTCCGTTCCGGACCGCACTTGTACTGCTGAGAAACCGTCCCGGTCGTTCAATATCAACTATTCTCGGACGCTGACTGCTTCTGGCAGAAACATCCACCAGACGTTCTGACTGTTGCCCTGATCCCGCTGTTTTAGCCAGTCGCCGCCTATACGGAAACAACCCCACGCAACAACGCAACAGACCGATACGTTCCTTTCATCGGTACAGTCGTGTGGTCTGGATAAACATTTCTGTCTTTTTGGCTCGTGACGGTTGTTTCAATGACACTCTAAGCACCGATTAACGGGGCATTCCTGGTGGCGAATCCGGCATAAATGCAGCGGGCGTGTCCAGACGGCAGTTTGTGCCGAAAGGAGAATGACAGGATTCGGTGGATTCGTTTAACCCCAGCAAGTGAACTGTCACTCGTGCATTGATGGGTGGCCGGGGTTGGAGAGCGATAGCTCGAAACCCCGGGGTTTCCTTCGCTCCGCTCAGTCCAACCCCGGCCACCCGATCCATCATTCCTGCTGTGACAGAGCATTAGCGGCCAACGCGACCGGTAAATCTACCTCCCTGACCGCTGGATCGGGTCAAACGAAGAGGTCAGTACTCGGCATCAGGAAAAATCGGAGTCAGCCCAATGCTGTTCAGGACCGCTCGTTCACGACTGCGCATGAACCGTTTTTCTTCCGGTGACATGTCGTCATAGCCGCAAATGTGCAACAGGCCATGAATGACGTACAGCGTCAATTCATGCTGGACTGTCCAGGATTCGGAGTCAGTCAGCTCGGCAACCGTCTCCGCCGCCATTTGAGCGCTGGCGATGATTTCTCCTTCGATCATGCCACCAGCGGCACGCAGTTCGATTTGTGGCTCCGCAGCTTTTCCAACGGCGTCATCCAGACTCGCCGGTGGCTTTGAAAAGTCGAGCTGGAAGCTGATCACGTCCGTTGGAAAGTCATGCTGCAGATGGTCGCGATTGATGCGATGAATGGCCGTGTTATCGACAATCGAAACGCTGAGGACCGCCGAATGCACCCGTTCGATGTGCAGTGCCTGAACAACCGCAAGCTTTAACGCCTCGGTATCGATCCGGACGTGCGACTGATTGTTTGAAATGTCGATTTCGAAAACCATTGGGCAGCTCTGCGGAATGAATGGCCTGGAAGTCGGCGGCTCCGAGCGGTCGCGTATCAGGCGGTTCGCTGGCCCGGATATCGAACGCGACCGTGGTGAGCCGCCAGCAACGATTTGATCAACGACTCCTCAATGATCCGGATTTCATTCATCTGCAGGTTACATTCATTGAACTGGCCATCCAGCAGTCGCTTCATGGTGATTTCGTGAACCAGAGACTGGATCCGTTTTGGCGTTGGTTCCTTAAGCGTGCGACTGGCGCTTTCTACGGCGTCCGCCACCATGAGCACCGCTGTCTCACGAGACTGCGGCTTGGAACCGGGGTATCGGAAATTGGATTCGCTGGCATCTGTGCGATGATCGACGTCCGCCTTGCGCGTGGCTTCGTGGTAGAAGTATTCGACCAGCGTTGTCCCATGATGCTGCTCGATAAAGTTGACCAGTGGTTCAGGAAGATTGTGCTCTTCGGCCAGTTCCAGGCCATCCTTGACATGCCCGATGATAATCAGAGTGCTCATCGCCGGCGCGAGTGTGTTGTGGGGGTTGGCGGATCCTTCGGTCATGTTCTCGATAAAGTATTCCGGTTTGAGCATCTTGCCGATGTCGTGAAAATAGGCCCCGACTCGCGTCAGCAGTCCGTTCGCTCCGATGGCTTCCGCAGCTGCCTCCGCGAGCGACGCAACAGTCATCGAATGGTTGTACGTTCCCGGCGCGCGGCGCGCCAATTCCAGCAGCAGTGGGTGGGAGACACCAGTCAGTTCAAGCAGGCTGATGTCCGTCACGATTCCGAACGCCTGCTCGATAAACGGAAGACTGCCTGCGACAAGGTAGCAGCAGACGAGAGCCCATCCGGCGAATTTCAGTGCCGTCACGATAATGGAAACGTTTCTCCATACGTCACCGGAGCCTTCGGCCTGAATTACGCCGGTGCTCCAAACTGCGTAGAAGGACACCGTCGCGACCAGGAATCCGGCCTTGACCATCACCAGTCGCGATTTGATGCGACGCAGTGGAATGGTTGAAGTCACGCAAATTGTCATCAGGGTGAGAAAGTGGCCGATCTCACCCAGCGTCGCCATCGAAACCAGCAACGACAGCAGAAACGCTGTCAGGATTGCCACGACCTGGCTATAGGCGATTGCGGTAATCATGACGATCGCCAGCAGCGGTATGATCTCGGCACGCCACGGATCAGCGCTCATCACACAACTTAGAAAAACAGCCGCAGCACACATCGTGACGAAAATCACCAGCTGCGACTTGTCTTCCAGCATTTCAGGAATAAAGAGTCTCAGGAAGACCCCAAACAACACGACCAGCAGCACCAGCAGTGTGGCGATCCCGTTAATCTGAGAAATCCGCTGCCACAGCGTCAGTCGTTCTGAATAGGCTTCGAATTCCAACCGCAGAATTCCCAGACTCTTCTCGGCTTCAATCAATTGACTGCCAGCCGGAATCAGAATGGCGTTTCGCTGGTAACGATCAAACAGCGGCTTCGCACGATCTGCGGCGGCCAGCAATTCGGCCTTTGTAGCTGCGGCATCCGGTCGCAGTTGATTCTTCAGATTTTGGTGCAGCCAGGTCTCAATATTGGATTTGATCGCCGACAATTTCGGCAATGTCGGCCACAATTTCCCAAGGCGTCCTGTTTCCCGTAGTTGTTCATCCAGCAGCACGTCAGCCAGGATTCCATTGTGCAGGACATGGTCCTGAGCGTCAACGACTTTGAGCGGCTCGCTGCGATTGACGGGGCCATCCAGCGGATCTCCGGTCAATCGCATCGCTTCGAGGTTGTCAATGAGTCCCAGTGTGCGCGTGTCGGCCAGCAGTTTTTCGAATTCGACCATCAATTCATCCAGTCTTTTGCCCGACGATTCATCAGCGTCCTGCAAGAGATTGTGGAGCAGACTGAAAGCCTGTTCGCGTTCGATTTCACTGACTGAGGTAAATCCAAAAGCTTCCTGAGTGGCGACCGAAAGGTCGCCAACAGAATTGGCATTCGACACTTCGCTGAGCTGCGCTCGCAGTTGCGAAACCAAACGATCGATGACGGTCGGCTCCTGCACGAAGACCACTGGCGCGTCGGCCTCCGCATCACGACGGATACGGGCGGATTCTGCTTCGTTTTTCACTTCGAAGTCGATTCGCGACTGAATTCCGATGTCGATGTACTGCCCCGCTCGATATCGAAACCTCGGATTCCATGCCTGCAACGCCAAGAGCAACAGCACCACAGCCAGCAGCATGATCAGGATCTGGGACAGCACGCGATAGTCGCTGAATGCCGAAAGGCAGCGATCCCACAATGACGGTGTCGGGCGAAAAACGCGAGCCTGTGTCTGTCGCGTTCGCCGAGTTCCAAAGAAGGACATGACGATTTATCCCGCGACTAAAGCAGCAAACGCACAGGAATCAGTGGAGCCATCCCGGAAGTGTGCAGCTTCAGGAGGTCTGCATGGAATCATCGCCCTTTCGGACGACGGTGGCGCTATGGAGGCCGTATTCATATGAGCGATTGCCAGCGGAAAAGCGTCCGGTGCGCAGACTGTGATCGGGAGATGATGCGGCTCAGGATTTCGCAGAATCCTGTTCAGCCGTCGTTTCGTACGCCGAAACAATCTCCCGAACCAGTCGATGACGGACAATATCCTGTCCAGTTAGACGAACAATCGCAACCCCAGGGATATGAGAAAGCCGTCGCAGTCCGTCGTGCAGGCCACTTTCCACGCCTTTTTCGAGGTCAATCTGTGTCGAATCACCCGTCACGACAATCCGGGAATTTAGCCCCATTCGTGTGAGAAACATCTTCATCTGCGTGCAGGTTGTGTTTTGGGCTTCATCCAAAATCATGAACGTATCGTTCAAAGTCCGACCACGCATGAACGCCAGCGGCACGATTTCGATGACGTCGTTCGCCAGATAGCGTCGCACCTGTTCCTGGTCGAGCATGTCGTGGATGGCGTCGAGGAGCGGTCGCAGGAACGGATTGACTTTCGCAATCATATCACCCGGCAGGAATCCCAGCTTCTCGCCCGCTTCGACGGCTGGTCGGACGAGAACAATCTTTCGCACCTGTTCTGATCGCAATGCTTCCAGTGCGAGCGCAACCGCCAGGTAGGTCTTGCCCGAACCCGCTGGACCATCGCACAGGACGAGTTCGCTCCGTCGCATGGCATCCATGTAGATTCCCTGCCCATCGGTCTTGGGGCGAATTTGCCCGACCCGGTCCTTGCCAGCTCGCAAATCCTGCGATCCGCGTCCGGAAAAATAATTGCCGTTTTCAGCGGGACCGGAGTGGGACACTTCGGAGTGAATCATTTTTACATTTCCTGTGGATTCCGAGCCGAGCGAACGAATGATGTCTGAAGGAGCCAATTCCGAGTTTTGCTGCAGAATTTCACGCCACTGCAACAGCGCTTCAACACAGCGATCAACCTGTGACGTCTTACCCGTGATCCGCACCTGACTGCCCCGAAGAACCACCTGGGCACCGGTTACAGAACACAGGCGTCGCAGATTTTCATCTTGCAAACCAAACAAGGCGCGAGCTTCTTCGTGATGATCAAGTTCCAGCACTGTATCAGTCATGAATTCCCTTGATAATGAACGTGGCGGCTTTCAAAACCGCCAAACAACCTTCTTCGATTATACTTCACGCGGTCAGAAATGATGGTGTGGCTTTTCTTGCGATTGTCCCCTCTCCCCCGCAATTGATTTTCCCATTTGACACGTTTTCCACGGGGGGAGAGGGCTAGGGTGAGGGGGAAAGAATCAACTATTTTCTGGTCCATCACATTTACTCCAGGTCAGCCCCCACATCCGGCCTGTCGGCCACCTTCTCCCCCTTGCCAGGGGGAGAAGGGACATGGAATACGCTGACTTTGAAAGTAACTCAGTCTGGACCGCGTGAAGTATAGTGCTCTATCACTCATAAATTGAGGGGTGGCCGAGGCTCCCTTCGCTCCGTTCAGTCCAGCCCCGACCACCCGATCCACCATTCCAACTGTGACGAAATCCTCTCCGGTCAAATTGTACGTTCGATGCGAAGATCTGTCCGCCTGACTTTTTTCTGACACGACCTGGCGGCATCTGTTCGCCACCGCCGTCCGGTTATCCGGATTCTTCAGTATTTTTGAGAAAATCGACACCAACGGAACGACCCTTAGTTCCAGTATTTTCGTGATTTCTGAATCTTTCAAAAACATGTTCCGGTTGCGGTGGACTGACGAGAGAATCGTTTTGCAAGAGACTCTTCCGATGATGTAGGCTTTTTGCAACACGCAATCTGAAGGGACTGTTCAAAACAGGAACAACAATCCCCTAACTCTACGCCCCCGGGATTCGGAATCATTCTATGTCAGCTGTGCTCGAAAAATCCGACCGTCCACGATCATCTGGGCCCACGCCGACTCCTGAACTGCCGGATGCAAGCGTTTTGGAAGACCGCACGCCGGAATGGATTCGCACGACCCCCGCTTCGGCCCTGTTCGTGCTGCTCATCGGAGTCGTGTTTACTTTACTGGCCAACCGACCGCTCTGGCATACGGATCTCTGGGACCACCTGAACTACGGACAAAATATCCTGACAACTCATACCGTCTCCGATACGGAACCGCTGTTGCATTTGAGTCGCGGCGTCCAGATGATCAATATTCCCTGGCTGGCTCAGGCCTCCATGGCCGCCGTCAATAATAGGTTCGGACTCACGGCGCTGCAGTTCGGATACGCAGCTCTGATCTCACTCTCGCTGGCCGTGATTGCGTTTCGAAGCGTCAGAATGAGCCGCTCCGCACTCGGCGGGATCTTGGCCTGTGCGATCTTCCTGAAAGTTAATCTCGACCAACTGCTCGTGATTCGTCCGCAGCTTGTGGGCGTCCTGTTCTATTGCGTTGTCGTCGCCTGGATGCTGGGCCGCAGGAAACATTCGAAACTCAGCTGGATTGGATTGCCATTGATGTTTGCCCTCTGGGCTAATGTCCACGGTTCATTTTCAATGGGGCTGATGCTCATAGGACTGGCGGGCATCGGTCGCTTTGGCGATGTGCTTGTCATTTCGAAATCTCTTCGCGTCGCCCTGCGGGACCGCGAACTGCATCGAACGATTCTGTTGACACAACTCTGCGCCGCCGCTGTGCTGCTCAATCCGGCGGGCATTGCGGTCTATGCGGAGGTGCTCAGCTTTGCCGGAAATCCAAATCTGAGTTCCATGTTTGAATGGGATGCTCTAACGCTGCGATCGGCTCAGGGACAATCCGCCGCCGCCGCCGCACTCCTCGCCTTCATGGCCATCAAGCTCAGCCCTCGTCGGATGCGATGTGGTGAAATGCTGGCTTTTGTCATCACGGGATTGCTTGCGGCGTGGTCGGGACGCATGCTCAACTGGTGGGCTCCGTTCGTCGGTATTATCGTCGGCACGCATTTGATTGCGGCCATGAGGAAGACCGTCGCCTGGCTCAAAAATTCTGAACCTGGCAGAGCGACTGGCCTGTGGACGGTCGTCAATCTGGGCCTCGTCTGGATTCTGTTTGCATTCACATCATTCGGCGTTCAAATGATTCACGGACGTATTCCCGATGCCCAGCGACTGGTCTCCGCTGAAACGCCGCTGGCCACTGTCGCATTTCTGGAATCGACTGAAGATCTGCCGCGCGGCATCTCATTCATTCCGGCGGAATGGGCGGGCTACGTGATGAATCGTGGACCGGCGACCGTTGAACCCATGGTCAACCTGCACGTGCATGTCATTCCGGAGCAGGTCTGGAACGATTACATCCGCATCGTCAATGGCCCCAGCGACTGGGAGGCCCTGATGGATGAATACGGAATCAACATGGCCGTCATCGACAAGGACCGCCAGCCTGGCCTGGCTCGTCGGATTCGTGAAAGCTCGGACTGGACGGCGCAATATGAAGACAGTCAGGCCGTCGTGTTCTTTCGCGACAAAAGGATTTAGCTGAAGATCGTCCCTCTTTCGATTTTATTCCAATATTGCCACGCGCAGCCGACTCAAAGATTGATGCAAAATGAATGCGATCAGAAAACCGAAGAAAACTGTCTCACTCTGGACATGGCTGTCCGTGCAACTGGCATTTGGCGGTGCGTTTGTCGCATCGTGGTTGCTGTTGCCGGGAACTCGGCAGCAGGAAGTGATCGCAAACATCAGCCATCGGCCTTACCGTCTGGACGTTGTGCTGCAGTCGGAAAAGCCGACCTCGGTGGAATCTTTCTATGACGATGCTGACGTCGTTTCTGATGAAGAACTGGCTGCGGTGCTCAAGAAGATCCTGCCTCGCTTCAGTCGCGATCATCTGCGTCCGAACCTCGTCGAACATGCCCTGCGAACGTGGGGTTGCCAGGTTGAATTTACGAATCCGGACATTATCTCTGGTCCGCAGATGCAGGAATTCCTGACAGACATGTCAAAGTTCGTCGATTCCTGGGGCAAGAACGCAAATCCATTGATGATTGAAAGTGGCGACGGGATCCATGTACGCTATGCGGAAGACCGTTCGGGCTCAGTGCATCACGACCACACTTTGGCCGCACTCACAGAAGCGGGCTTGTCACTTGATGATTCTGTCTTTACCACCGCTCGCGAAATGCACGTCCGCAACATCATCACCGAAGCGCTGCAGGACTTTCGGCTGGACGAACGTGAGACCGAATGGTCGGCCATGTCATTTGGCCTCTGGCTCGCGCCTCAGAAGACGACAACATGGCACAACGGCGAAGGCCGTCGGCTCACATTCGACATGCTCGCCGAACGCCTGATGCGAAATCGCAAACGGGACGGGGTCTGCCTGGGCACACATCGCGTCTATTCGCTGATGCTGCTGGTGCGGCTGAACGATCAAATCGAAGGAAAGCTGATCTCGCCGGAGACTCAGGAGCAAATCATGGCCTATCTCTCATCGGTGCGGGATCTGATCACCTCATCGCAGCGACCGGACGGTTCGTGGGACTCCCACTGGACGGACGGAGCGGAAGCCGCAGAAAAATCCAACCCCGATGAGCCGATGTCGAAACGGGTCATCGCGACCGGGCACCATCTGGAATGGCTCTCGATCGCCCCACTGGAATTGCATCCGCCACGTACACAGGTCCAGAAGGCGGCGGACTGGCTGATCGCCAATGTCGCGGCGACTCCACAGGACGAAATCGACTCAAGTTACACGTTTTATTCGCATGTGGGCAAAGCCCTGGCAATGTGGCGTCACACGTCACCGGCGGCTTTCTGGACCCAGTGGCGGGCAACTCACCCGGACTGCGAAGTGTTCGACACGCCTGTGAAATCCGAATCAGATGCTGCCTCTGGAGCCTCAAATCAGCATTGATTCAGCGGGAGAAGAAAGTCATCATCCGCACGGATTCTCATACGGTTGACTGGAATTTGTCCGGCGGGTTGCCCATAGTCCGTCAGTCGATACCAAAGTACGGACGCGGGTAGGAATCGTCCGTTGTGAACCATCAGGGACAGGTGAACAATATGGTGACATCGATCCGACGCGAGTTTCAGCTTCTGATCACCGACGACAATGCCTCCATGCGGCAGGTGTTGCGTGAGGTGCTTGAAGACCGTCCGTTTCTGGTTTTGCACGAAGCGGAATCGGGAGAAGAAGCGGTCGATGTTGTCCAGCGACGACGAATCGACATCGTGCTGCTCGACATGCACATGCATGTGATGACGGGAATCGAAACCCTGCGAGAACTCAAACGCATGGATATCATTCGCCCCTGTATTCTCATCACCTCGGATACCAGCGACGACGTCAAACGTGACGCCCAGGAAGCGGACGCCTATTCGGTCCTCAAAAAGCCTGTCCCACGGCGGCAACTCGTCGAAACTATCGCCAATGCGCTTGTCGCGGCCTACAATGCCTTCGATGTCAAGACGCTGTGCTGAGGCGAGCGGCAGGAAAGGATTTACCTGTCGCTTGATGTAGGACGGGTCTGGAGACCCGTCCTACGGTAAAACAGAATCTGCCGCTCGCCTAAGGAAGATTTCGCTCAAGAATTACTATACTTCACGCGGTCCAGACTGAGTTACTTTCAAAGTCAACGTTTTCGAGGTCCCTTCTCCCCCTGGCAAAGGGGAGAAGGTGGCCGACAGGCCGGATGAGGGGGCTGACTTGGAGTCAATATTCTGAACCAGAAAACAGTGGATTCTTTCCCCCTCACCCTAGCCCTCTCCCCCGTGGAAAACGTGTCAAGTTGGAATATCAATTGCGGGGGAGAGGGGACAATCGCAAGAATATCCACAACATTATTTCTGACCGCGTGAAGTAGAAGTTGTGAATACAAACCAACAAGACGCTGTATTCAACAACTGTTCGGCCACCGTTCGCAATTTGCTCCCGGCATTGATCAAACTCGAACAGTCCGCCAACCTATTGCAGCCTTCACCACTGGCCGGGCGCGAATGGTTCGAACTGCTGCGACAGAAGCTGATTCCGCAACTGGGCGAACAGGCGTTCCTGGTCGTGGCGGTTGTCGGCGGGACGAATATCGGCAAGAGCGTGATCTTCAATCATCTGGCGGGACTGCGAGCCAGCGCCACCAGTCCGCTGGCCTCCGGCACGAAGCACGCAACGTGTCTGGTTCCCGCAGGATTCCGAGAGCAGCACGATCTGAAATCCGTCTTCCCGGATTTTGAACTGCACGAATGGTCGGATGCGGCTTTGGCTCTGGAAGAAAGCCCGTCGCATCGTTTGTTCTGGCGCGTCGCAAAGGAATTGCCGCCATCGTTACTGGTGCTCGATACGCCCGATATTGACAGTGATGCCCGCGTGAACTGGTTGCGAGCCGACGCCGTTCGTCGCTCGGCCGATGTGCTGATCGCAGTGCTGACTCAGCAGAAATACAACGACGCCGCAGTGAAGGAATTTTTCCGCAAAGCCGGTGACGAAGATAAAGCCGTGCTTGTGATCTTCAATCAATGCCTGCTGCCCGAAGACGAACCGTACTGGCCCGTGTGGCTCGAAACATTTTGCCGCGAAACGCACATCACACCGGACGCCATCTACATCACTCCCAACGATCGCCGCGCCGCGGAAGAGTTGCGATTGCCGTTCTTCGAGCGGCACGTTCCATCTGCGGACACCGCGCCGCCTGAACCGGACAACACGCCACGCGATCTCGCGGCGGATTTGGCAAAGCTGCGATTTCGCGAAATTCGCATGAGAACCCTTCTCGGTTCGCTCCACGAATTGACTCATCAGCAACGAGGAATCCCAGCCTATCTGCGCGAACTGCGGAGCGCGAGTGAAGACCTGGGCCGCACGGCGACGCGGCTGACATCGGACAGTGTCGTGCAGGTTCGAAATTGGCCGGCACCCGCCAACTCACAACTCGTTGCAGAGATTCGTGAATGGTGGAAAGGACATCAGGAAGGCTGGGCACGCACAATCAATTCCGCCTACAGCGCCGTTGGCAGCGGTATCCTGTGGCCGATCCGCGCGGCGCGGCGCGCTTTGCAGGGCGAACCGGTTCCGCCTATGGAAGAATATCGCAGTCGCGAATGGCTGGCGGTGCTGGGCGTTGTCGAAGAGCTGTTCGACAAGCTGCAGTGGATGGCGGATTCCGGAAATGAAATTATCCGCCCGCGAATTGAAGCGGTGCTGAAAGGCGAAGCACGATCCAGACTGTTGAGTCTGTTGAAGCAGAAGCACGATGCGCTGGATTTCGAAGAGGAGCTTCGAGTGGTGATCGATCAGGAAATGCAGACGCTGCAAAAAACGAAACCGGACCTTTTCGGCATGTACCGTCAGTTGAACAACGTCTCGGCGGCCGTCCGACCGATGACCAGTGTCGTGCTCTTCTCACTGGGATTTGGTCCCGCCGGAGAAATCGTTGCGCCCTTCCTTGGTCACGCGGCGGCGTCCGCTGTCGTTCATGTGTTTGCCGATGTGGCAGGCGGAGCGACCGCAGCAATCGCAGGCGAAGCAGTCGTCTCAAACGCGGCGGGTTCCGGAGCCGGGATGCTGCAGGCATGGTTTCATCGCCTGCATTCCGGCTTCACCGCACGCCGCGCGGGCTGGCTAACCAACGTGGTACATAAGGAACTGCTCGGTCGATTGCCCGAGGAACTGCAGGAGGCTGCAGAACTTTCCGAGTCGGCGGTGTTTGTGGAAGTGCGAAACTGTGTGTCTCAACTGGAAGGAATGCTCCAGGGATCCGATCAGTCGCGGAGCGACGACGACCCATAGTGGCCGCTCTGACAAAACAAACCGACGACTATGCCAGCGTCATGAAGACACGCGGAATGACGTCGTGTCAGCTCGCGCCCGCCAGGAAAGCGGTTTGCTCGGTCCGGCCTACACGCTTATCAGCCGGAACGCGCTTGCGTCCGGTTCTTTGAAAACCGGGAGCTAGCGCTCTGCGACTGATTCAGTCACGACACTTTTTGACCGCTCGATGCTTAGGATCGATCGATCAATAAGTGTCCGATCAGCCGGACTTGGCGTCCTGTTTTCAGGCCCAACGGGACGACTCTATGTCAGCCCAGGGCAACGCCCTGGGAAATCTTCCACGCGATGATTTCCA